>Ga0209025_1005380_pt1 | contig 10480 bp, 7 predicted proteins | sample AraplaMF_Col_mLB_FD_184256 | JGI IMG/M metagenome (GOLD analysis project Ga0209025, IMG submission 184256) | Arabidopsis root microbial communities from the University of North Carolina, USA - plate scrape MF_Col_mLB (SPAdes) (version 2) | ecosystem: Host-associated > Plants > Roots > Endosphere ...
ATATGCACTGCAAGCATGGCGCATGGACACAAAGCAGAAGATTTCCCGTCCCGGCCACCGCTGTGCGCTGGCTCGTTCGCCCCAAAACCGGGCGCAACGGCCTTCTTTATGGTCTGCCTGCGCCGGTGATACAGCCGCAGCCAGGTCAGTCTCTGGCAAGTCCATTGGTACGAATCTTGCACTTCACCTCTGAGAGCGTTGAGATTTATTGCCCTGGCTTTGCCGGGTTCTGAGGCACTTGCCACGGACTTCTTCCCGGAACGCCGAACAGCCCCCGTTGGAGCCCGCGACCGTGCGAGTGCTTGTCACGTCCCAATGCTTGTTATGAAAGCTCACTAGCGATGGCTTTTCTTGAGGACTTGCGTGCAGCGCAGGAAGGCGTTTTGTCCCTGGGCTTCTGGGCGCTGCAGGTATACAGGCTGGGGCATCTGCGCTACCGGTTTCAGTCCAGGCTGGTGCGCTACCCGCTTGGCGCCCTGCATCTGGTACTGGCCAAGCTGGCTGAAATGTTCTGCGGGGTCACTATCGGCGTTTCGGCCAGGATTGGGCGGCGCCTTGTGATAGAGCATTCCGGTGCGATTGTGGTGCACGGTAAGGCCGTCATCGGGGACGACTGCATCATCCGCCAGGGCGTCACCATCGGCAACCAGCGCATGGACAGGCCGCTGGAAGCGCCGCACATCGGCAACCGTGTGAACATCGGCGCCGGCGCGAAGGTCCTTGGGGCCATACGGATTGGGGACGACGTTGACATCGGCGCCAATGCGGTGGTGATCACCGATGTGCCGGCGGGCGCGCTTGCCGTGGGCGTGCCGGCCCGCGTTATTTTGCGAGGTAAAAATAATGCAGTCCTTTGAAACCACAGGTGCCCCATGCCGGGTGAGCATCGTCATCAAGGCCCTGAACGAAGAAAAGCGCATCGTAGCCGCGGTGGAGAGTGCGTTGACGGCCGTCCGGATGGTCGGTGGCGAGGTGGTGCTCGCCGATTCCTGCTCCAGCGACCGCACCGTGGCACTGGCGTCTGCTTATCCCATCCGTATCGTGCAACTGGCACGCGCCGATGAACGCTGCTGCGGCGCCGGCCCCCAGCTGGGTTACCAGCATTCGGTGGGCGAATTTGTTTACATCCTGGACGGCGACATGGAAATGCAGCCTGGTTTTTTGCCGGAGGCGCTGGCCTTCATGCAGGCGCACCCCGACGTGGCCGGCGTGGGAGGGCAAGTCGTTGAAATGAATACCAGCAGCCTGGAATATGTGGCGCGCGTGGAGCGGGGTTTGGGCCACATGCAGGCGGGCATGGTGGACCGGCTGGACATGGGCGGCCTGTACCGCAGGGTCGCAGTGGAGCAAGCCGGGTACTTTTCAGACCGCAACCTGCACAGCTATGAGGAGTTTGACCTGGCCATGCGCCTGCATGCCAGGGGCTGGAAATTGTGGCGTCTGGGCATCGATTCCGTGCGGCACCATGGCCACGATGCGCCTCCCTACCAGTTGCTGGTGCGCCGCTGGCGCAGCCGCTACATCTGCGGCCTGGGCGAAGTGCTGCGCGCCGCCTGGGGCGAGTCGCACCTGGGGCTGGTGCTGACGCGGGTGCGCGAGTTGCGGCTGTATGTTGCCGTGCTGGGATGGTGGACCGTGTTGCTCGCCGTTTTGGTGGCTCCCCTGCCGTGGACGGCGCGCATCGCGGCCTTCTCCTGCATTGCGGCGGTACCCATCCTGTTGATGGCATGGCGAAAACGCAGCGCCACAAAAGCCGTGTTTTCGGTCGTGTCGTGGTGTTTTAACGCTGCTGGCCTGGTTCGCGGGCTGTTGACGCCGCAGCGCCCTGCGCGCGCGGCCATAGACAGCGTCGAGATCCGGAATACGCCTGGCGCGGTTTAAGCGGCCAAGGCGTGCGGTACCGCGCGGGAGTCGGTCGCTGGCTTGCGAAGGCCTAAGCCGTTGCGGCGCAGACGCGCAGCACTTCGGCCCCGTACGCCTCGAGCTTTTTGACGCCGATACCGCTGATGCCTTCGAGGTCGGCGACACCTCGCGGTGCGCGTTCCGCAATCGCGCGCAAGGTTGCGTCATGAAAAATCACGAAGGCCGGCAGGTTGTGCTCGCGGGCGACTTCGGCGCGCCAGGCTTTCAGGCGCGCCAGGCGCTCCAGCGCGCCGGCATTGAGGGCGGCCTCGGCCAGGCCCTTGACCGACGTCTTGGTCACGCGCTTGCCGCGCCCGCCGGCCTTGGCGCCTGCCGCCTGTTCGCGCAGCACCACGCTGACCTCGCCCTTGAGCACCTGGCGCGCGTCCGGCAGCAGCTGCAGGGTGCTGAAGGCCTCGGCGTCCACGCGCACCATGTTGCGCGCGATCAGCTGGCGCAGCACGCCGCGCCATTGCGCCTCGGCCAGGTCCGCGCCTATGCCGAAGGTGCTGAGCTTGTCGTGGCCGTACTGGGCCATCTTCTCGGTCATCTTGCCGCGCAGGATGTCCATGATGTGTCCGGCACCGAAGCTGATGCCGCTGGCCTGCTGCACACGGTAGATGCAACTGAGCATCTTGCGCGCGGCCTCGGTGGCATCCCAGACGGCCGGCGGGTTCAGGCAGTTGTCACAGTTGCCGCAAGGCTGGCTGTCCTCGCCGAAATAGCCCAGCAGGCTGACGCGGCGGCAGCGCGTGTCCTCGGCCAGCGTCAGCAGGGCGTCGAGCTTGCCGCGCATCACCTGCTTGAACTCCTCGCTGGCCGCCTCGCTGGTGTCAATCATGCGGCGCTGGTTCACCACGTCCTGCAGGCCGTAGACCATCCAGGCGTCGGCGCTCTGGCCGTCGCGGCCGGCGCGGCCGGTCTCCTGGTAATAGCCTTCGATGTTCTTGGGCATGTCCAGGTGGGCGACAAAACGCACGTCGGGCTTGTCGATGCCCATACCGAAGGCAATCGTCGCCACCATGACGATGCCGTCCTCGCGCAGGAATCGGTCCTGGCGCTGCTGGCGCAGGGCCGATTCCAGGCCCGCGTGGTAGGCCAGCGCCTTCAGGCCCGCGTCCTGCAGCATGCCGGCGATTTCCTCCACGCGCTTGCGCGACTGGCAATATACGATGCCGGCCTCTCCCTCGTGCTCGGCCTCGATGAAGCGCAGCAGCTGGCGCGTCGGGTCGGTTTTTTCGACGATGGTGTAGCGGATGTTGGGCCGGTCGAAGCTGCTGACGAACTGGCGCGCGTCCTCCAGCTTGAGGCGCTCGATCATGTCCTGGCGCGTCAGCGCGTCGGCCGTGGCCGTCAGCGCGATGCGCGGCACGTCGGGAAAGGTCTCGTGCAGCAGGCTCAGCGAGCGGTACTCGGGCCGGAAATCGTGGCCCCACTGGCTCACGCAGTGCGCCTCGTCGATGGCGAACAGGCTCAGCAGCCCGCGTTCGTGCAGCGAGGCCAGCAGGCCCTTCATGCGCGGCGTGTTGATGCGTTCGGGCGCGGCATAGAGCAGCGTCAGCTCGTTGCGCAACAGCTGCTTTTCAAGCTGGCTGCTTTCGTCGAAGCTTTGCGTGGAATTGAGGAAGGCCGCCGACACGCCGGCCTCATGCAGCGCCCCGACCTGGTCGTGCATCAGCGCGATCAGCGGCGAGATCACCACCGTCACGCCGTGGCCGGCCTGCTGCCGCACGATGGCCGGGATCTGGTAGCACAGCGACTTGCCGCCGCCCGTGGGCATCAGCACCAGCGCATCGCCGCCGCGCACCACGTGGTCCACGATGGCCTGCTGCGGGCCCCGGAAGCTGTCGTAGCCGAAGACCTCGGCCAGTACGTGCAGCGGGGTGGAAGGGGAAGAAACGGGGAGTGAGGACAAGATCGGAATGAAAATGAAAACGGGTTGCGCGAAGGCCCGGTAAGCCGGGAAGGCGGGGCCTACATCTGCTCCCAGGGCAGGCCGTCAAAGCGCCAGCCCGAGAGCGTGGAGCGCTGGAACTGCTCGTCGAGCTCACCCTCGAAGCCGTGCACCACATGCTGCACGTCGGTGAAGCCGGCCGCTTCCAGCGCCTTGCCCGCGTCCAGCGTGCGTTTGCCGGAGCGGCAGATCAGCAGTACCGGTTGCGCCTTGCTGTTGGCCTCGCGCGCCACGGCCTCGGCGAACTTCAGCGCGTCGGGCTGCAGGTCGGGGTATTCGTACCACGGCACATTGACCACGCCCGGCGGGCGGCCCACGTACAGCGATTCGATTTCCATGCGCACGTCCACGAACAGCGCGTCGGGATGCGACTGCAGCCAGGTCCAGGCTTCTTTGGGTTGAAAGTTTTTCATGATCGGGCTAATACCCCTATTGTGGCCGATGGTGTCTGCGCGACATGCCGCGGTTTGCCTTCCTCTCTGGGCGCGCGCGTTTTTTGCGGGCGGCCCGGCGCAAAACGGGCGCGGCCGCCTCGCAGCCTGTCGAAAAAACCGCCGCACCTTAAAATTGGGGCATGAAGCCAATCACCTACACCCGCGGGCAGCAGCTGCCGGCCATCCTGGAACAACGCATTGCCATCCTCGACGGCGCCATGGGCACCATGATCCAGCGCTTCAAGCTCAGCGAAGCCCAGTACCGCGGCGAGCGCTTCAAGGACTTCCACAAGGACGTCAAGGGCAACAACGAGTTGCTGAGCCTCACGCGCCCCGATGTGATCCAGGACATCCACGAGGGCTACCTGGCCGCCGGCGCCGACATGATTGAAACCAACACCTTCGGCGCGACCACGGTGGCCCAGGCCGATTACGACATGGCCGACCTGGCCGTCGAGATGAACTACGAATCGGCCCGCATCGCCCGCGCCGCCTGCGACAAGTTCTCCACGCCCGACAAACCGCGCTTTGTGGTTGGCGCCCTGGGCCCCACGCCCAAGACGGCCAGCATCAGCCCCGACGTCAACGACCCCGGCGCGCGCAACACCAGCTTTGAGGAACTGCGCAAGGCGTACTACGAACAGACCGAGGCACTGGTCAAGGGCGGCAGCGACGTGCTGCTGGTCGAGACCATTTTCGACACGCTCAACGCCAAGGCGGCGCTGTTCGCCATCGACGAGTACTTCGACAACTCCGGCGAGCGCCTGCCCCTGATCATCAGCGGCACCGTGACCGATGCCTCGGGCCGCATCCTGAGCGGGCAGACCGTGACCGCCTTCTGGCACAGCGTACGCCATGCCGCGCCGCTGGCCATAGGCCTCAATTGCGCGCTGGGCGCCACCCTGATGCGCCCCTACATCCAGGAGCTGGCCCGCGTGGCCGGCGACACCTTCATCAGCTGCTACCCGAATGCCGGCCTGCCCAACCCCATGAGCGACACCGGCTTCGACGAGACGCCCGACGTCACCTCGCGCCTGCTGCGCGAGTTCGCCGACGAAGGCCTGGTCAACATCGTGGGCGGCTGCTGCGGCACCACGCCGGACCATATAGGCGCCATCGCGCACGCCGTGGCCCCCGTGGCCACGCGCTCGCGCCAGCGCGCCGGCTTCTACAAAGAAGCCGCCTGAACGGCCAACACGGCCATTCGTCTGCTCCCCCGCCATCCAGGCGGGGTGCGCCCATGGCGCGTCACGTTTAGCGGCTATAGTCAGGCCCGTTTGTCCGGCCTGGCTTTTCACCTTCCGGCGCCGCGCCCCGCGGCCGCCCGCGGCCGGACAACCCATCATCACAAAGGAAACCCTGAACGTGCGTTCACTCATCAAGATCGCCGCGGCATTCGCCGTGGCCACCGTCTCCCTGGCGGCCCAGGCGCAGCTGGCGCCGCAAAAGCCCGTCACCATCGTTGTTCCCTATCCGGTCGGCGGCCCGCTGGACAATGCCGCGCACATCCTGGCCGACAAGCTGCGCCCCATGCTCAAAACCGAAGTGGTGGTCGACAACCGGCCCGGCTCGGGCGGCAATGTGGGCGCCGCGCTGGTCGCCAAGGCGCCGGCCGACGGCCACACGCTGGTCATGGGCGCGGTCGCCACCCACGCCATCAACCCCTGGCTCTATCCCAACATGCCTTATGACGCGCTCAAGGACTTCACGCCCATCACGCTGGTGGCCCGTGTGCCCAATGTGCTGGTCATGAACGCCGAGACGGCCAAGCGCCTGAACATCAAGGACACCAAGGACCTGATCGCCTACGCGCGCAAGAACCCCGGCCGGCTGAACTATGCCTCGGGCGGCAACGGCAGCGCCGGCCACCTCGCCGGCGAGCTGTTCAAAAGCCTGGCCAAAATCAGCGTGGTGCACCTGCCTTCCAGCGGCTCGGCCCAGGCGCAGGCCAGCCTGCTGTCCGGCCAGACCGACCTGATGTTCGACAACCTGGCCTCGGCCAGCGCCAACATCAAGTCGGGCAAGCTGGTGGCCTTCGGCGTGACCACCATCAACCGCTCCAGCAGCTTCACCGAGATCCCCACCATCAATGACGTGCTGCCCGGTTTCCACATCAGCACCTGGTTCGGCATCTTCGGCCCGGCCAACCTGCCCAAGGCCACGACGGACCAGCTGCAAAAGGCTTTTGCCGCCGCGCTCAACACACCCGACACGGCCGAAAAGTTCGCGCGCATGAGCGCCACGCCCAGCCCCATGACCTCGGCGGATTTTGCTTATATGGTCATGAAGGAACATGCTGACTACGGCCGCCTGATCAAAGTGGCCAAGATCAAGCTGGATTAAGCAGGCACTCCATTTCCCGGGGCTTCGCACCGGGAAATGGCGCAACACGGCTTCAGCCCTTAAAATAGCGGCAACCCAAGGAGCGTTGCAGCGGACCCCAGCGTCCGTCAGGCTTGGGTTACGGCGGCCGCCAGCGGCGGCCTTCCGCAACGACGCTCACCTTGTCCTTAAGGTGAGTCCGTGTCCGAAACCGAAAATTCCGTCCCTGTTCCCCCCATGAAACTGTCCGGCCTGGAGCCGGTCGACATAGGCGCGGGCACCCTGTTCGTCAACATCGGCGAGCGCACCAACGTCACCGGCTCCAAGGCCTTCGCCCGCATGATCCTCAACGGCGAGTACGAGCAGGCCCTGGCGGTGGCCCGCCAGCAGGTGGAAAACGGCGCGCAGATCATCGACATCAACATGGACGAGGCCATGCTGGACAGCCAGGCCGCCATGGTGCGCTTCCTGAACCTGATCGCCAGCGAACCCGACATCGCGCGCGTGCCCATCATGATCGACAGCTCCAAGTGGAGCGTCATCGAGGCCGGCCTGCGCTGCATCCAGGGCAAGGGCATCGTCAATTCGATCTCGATGAAAGAGGGCCTGGAGCCCTTCAAGCAGCAGGCCAAGCTGCTCAAGCGCTATGGCGCGGCGGCCGTGGTGATGGCCTTCGATGAAAAAGGCCAGGCCGACACTTACGAGCGCAAGATCGAGATCTGCGAACGCGCCTACCGCGTGCTGGTCGACGAACTCGACTTCCCGCCCGAAGACATCATCTTCGACCCCAACATCTTCGCTATCGCCACCGGCATCGAGGAGCACAACAACTACGCGGTCGACTTCATCAACGCCACGCGCTGGATCAAGCAGAACCTGCCCGGCGCCAAGGTTTCGGGCGGCGTGTCCAACGTGTCCTTCAGCTTTCGCGGCAACGACCCGGTGCGCGAAGCCATCCACACCGTGTTCCTCTACCACGCGATCCAGGCCGGCATGGACATGGGCATCGTCAACGCCGGCATGGTCGGCGTCTACGACGACCTGGATCCGGTGCTGCGCGAGCGCGTCGAGGATGTGGTGCTCAACCGCACGCCCGTCTACAAACCCGGCGAGCCAGAGCTCACGCCCAGCGAGCGTCTGATCGAAGTGGCCGAAACCGCGAAAAGCGGCGCCAAGGACGACAGCAAGAAAAACGAATGGCGCGCCCTGCCGGTGCGCCAGCGCCTGTCGCATGCGCTGGTCCACGGCATGAACGAGTTCATCACCGAAGACACCGAGGAGATGTACCGCGAAATCCTCGCCGGCGGCGGCCGGCCGCTGCACGTCATCGAAGGCCCGCTGATGGACGGCATGAACGTCGTCGGCGACCTGTTCGGCCAGGGCAAGATGTTCCTGCCCCAGGTGGTCAAAAGCGCCCGCGTGATGAAACAGGCCGTGGCCCACCTGCTGCCCTACATCGAGGCTGAAAAGCTGCAGCTCGAAGCCGCCGGCGGCGACGTCAAGACCAAGGGCAAGATCATCATCGCCACCGTCAAGGGCGACGTGCACGACATCGGCAAGAACATCGTCACGGTGGTCCTGCAGTGCAACAACTTCGAGGTCGTCAACATGGGCGTGATGGTGCCCTGCCACGAGATCCTGGCGCGCGCCAAGGTCGAGGGTGCCGACATCGTCGGGTTGTCCGGCCTGATCACGCCCAGCCTGGAGGAAATGCAGTACGTGGCCGCCGAAATGCAGAAGGACGAGCATTTCCGCATCAAGAAAATCCCGCTGCTGATAGGCGGCGCCACCACCAGCCGGGTGCACACGGCCGTCAAGATCTCGCCGCACTACGAAGGCCCGGTGGTCTATGTGCCCGACGCCTCGCGCAGCGTCAGCGTGGCGCAAAGCCTGTTGTCCGACCAGGCGGCCAAATACATCGACGAGCTCTACGCCGACTACGACAAGGTGCGCACCCAGCACGCCAACAAAAAACAGGTGCCGATGTGGCCGCTGGCCAAGGCGCGCGCCAATGCCACGCCCATGGACTGGGCCGGCTACACGCCGCCGGTGCCCAAGTTCATAGGCCGGCGCGTGTTCAAGAACTTCGACCTGGCCGAGCTCGCGCACTACATCGACTGGGGCCCCTTCTTCCAGACCTGGGACCTGGCCGGCCCTTTCCCGGCCATCCTGAAAGACGAGGTGGTGGGCACCGAGGCCGTGCGTGTGTACGGCGACGCGCAGCGCATGCTCAAGCGCCTCATCGAAGGCCGCTGGCTGACTGCCAACGGCGTGATGGCGCTCTACCCGGCCAACAGCGTGGGCGACGACATCGAGATATACACCGACGAGACGCGCAGTGAAGTGGCCATGACCTGGTACGGCCTGCGCCAGCAGACCGAAAAAACCGCGATTGAGGGCGTGATGCGGCCCAGCCGCTGCCTGGCCGATTTTGTCGCGCCCAAGGGTGTTTCCGACTACATCGGCGTCTTCGCCGTGACCGCCGGCATAGGCGCCGAGAAGAAGGAAAAATACTTCCTCGACGACCACGACGACTATTCGTCCATCATGCTCAAGGCGCTGGCCGACCGCCTGGCCGAGGCCTTTGCCGAAAGCCTGCACCAGCGCGTGCGCAAGGACTTGTGGGGCTATGTGCCCGGTGAATCGCTGGACGGCGAGGCGCTGATCGCAGAAAAGTACCAGGGCATACGCCCGGCACCCGGCTACCCGGCCTGCCCGGACCACAGCGTCAAGAAAGAGATGTTCGAGCTGCTCAAGGCCGGCGAGATCGGCATGGCCTTGACCGAAAGCCTGGCCATGACGCCGGCGGCCAGCGTCAGTGGTTTTTATCTGAGCCACCCGCAAAGCACCTACTTCAACGTCGGCAAGATAGGCGACGACCAGCTGCAGGACCTGGCGCAGCGGCGCGGCCTCAAGGCGGATGAACTGCAGCGCCTGCTCGCACCGAACCTTTGAGAACCACCCAGAACCCTCCTGGAATGGCAGCTTCCAGGATGGCCGCGGCCATTCGCGTTTACGGCGACTTTGCCGCAGAATAAGCAGCGTTTACATAAATACACAGCCGCTTGCCAAAGCGTGTTTACTTTCACGGCATGGGAAACGTTAAACAAGCGATCTGATCTCAATAGAGGGAATTGCCATGAACACATCCACTGAAAACCTCCAGCCCGGCCAGCAAGCCTCGTCGGCCAGCAAGCCCTTGTGGGCCGCCGTCGGCATTCTGGGCGTTGCCGTCCTGGCCATGGGCGGCACCATGATTTACCAGATGCGCAACCCGGCCGGCGCCACGCCGCCGGTGGCCCTGGCCACCCCGCAGGCAACGCCGCAAGCGGTCGCCCCTCTGGCCGCGGCCAGCAGCAGCGCCAGCGCCGCGGACGACCTGGCCGAAAAACCGGCCGCAGCCCCCGCCAAACCCGCACCCGTTCCCGCCAAGAAGGTGGCCAAGCCCACGCCCAAGCCGGCGCCCGCGCCCAGCTACGCCGGTATTTCTCCCGCTCCCGGCCCCACGCCCGCACCGGTGGCCGTGGCCGCGGTTTGCCATGTGTGCGGCGCCGTTGAATCGGTCACGCCCGTTGAACGCTCCACCAAACCTGCCGGTGTCGGCGCGGGCGCCGTCGCCGGTGGCGTGCTGGGCGCCGTGCTCGGCAACCAGATCGGCCATGGCGGCGGCCGCACCGCAGCCACCATCCTGGGCGCGGTCGGCGGCGGTTTTGCCGGCAATGCGATCGAAGGCCATATGCGCAAGGAAACCGTCTACCAGGTCGGCGTGCGCATGGAAGACGGTTCGCAGCGCATGGTGGAAGTGGCGCGCGCCCCCAGCGTGGGCAGCCGCGTGACGGTGGAAGGCAATGTGCTGCGCACCAACGAC
>Ga0209025_1005381_pt1 | contig 10480 bp, 14 predicted proteins | sample AraplaMF_Col_mLB_FD_184256 | JGI IMG/M metagenome (GOLD analysis project Ga0209025, IMG submission 184256) | Arabidopsis root microbial communities from the University of North Carolina, USA - plate scrape MF_Col_mLB (SPAdes) (version 2) | ecosystem: Host-associated > Plants > Roots > Endosphere...
AAAGAAGGAATGCCTGGTTTTAATCCAAATTTGGGTAAAAATGTGGTACAATCGCTTAAGGAAAATAAGACTTTAAAAAATGCACTAGATGCTATGAAAAATACTCCTATTCCAGTAGCAGTTAGGATGGTGGATACTGGAATAGGAATGAGGCTTCCTTATATAGAATCTTCAACTGTTGGAGAAGTAGCTGGAAAGTTTTCAAAAGCAAGTACGGCAGCTAAGGATGACGCTTATCAACTTGCTAAGGGTAGTGGTGGTTCAGGAGTTAGTAAGGAAGGTAGTGTGGCTAAGGGTACGGGTAAAGAAAGTAAGATTGATATTGGTAAAACTGATATAGATGCACTAAGGAAAAAATGGAATGTTCCAGAAACTGAAACAGTGGCAGTTGGAAAAACTGATGTAAAAGGATTAGAAGATTTGAATTTTGAAGGAGGATCGCCGAAAGTACGAAAAGAAGCTGGATTACCTGATTTAGATGAAGTAATGCCTGACAGGAATATTAAAGCCCCAGGGACTAACCCATTGTTCACTAGGCATGCAGAGGAAGGGGTTCTGAATGAATTTGATTCAGCAGTAATAAAGGCAGGTATAAAACCAGAAGATGTAACAGGAACATTAAAACTTCATCAATCGAATCCTTCAGGTGTATGTAGAAAGTGTTATCAAGGATTAGCGAACGATAAAGTTCCGCCTGGTGTGTTAAAGCAATTAAGTTTAAAATATCCTAATCTAAAAATCGAAGTAACATCGGAAACCGATGAAAGCATTAAAGTAACTGGTAGGCTTAATCTAATGATTAAAAATGGAAAGTATATTGATTAGTTGGAGGTTAATTATGGCTAATACTAACTTTAGTAGTTTAACAGAAGATGGTAAAGTAATATTTTTTCTTGGACTTTCAGAAAAAGTTTTGTCGGTATTTTCTCAAAAGGAAGATCAAATTTTAGCCCAGGAAGTTATATTTAAATGTTGGGAATGGCTAAAAGGTAAAGAAAATATAGGGGATATTCTTTATGAATTATTAGATAATGAGGAAAATGGTATAACAATAATTCAAGAGATGTCAGATAATGAAACAGATGTCATAGCTTGGAACTGTGTTATTGATGCAGTTGCTTATACTAGTAGAAAAGCATTTGAAAGAGAAGGTGTCAAATATTATCCAGAACCAATTGCTTTAGTTGATGATACATTAGTAGACCATTTTATGGATTGTTTCGCGAAATGTATAGAGAATTCAGATAGTTATATTCAGAGAATAAATTTTTTATTGGATGATTATAAGAATGGGAATATTGCGAGTGATTTGCGGACAGAAGTTTTAAGGGAATTACAAATACAAAATTAACTATTACTCTATTATTTTATGAATTTTTTTTTGATTAGAGTTATCAAATTAGAAAAGGATGTTTGCAGTTTAGAGTTGCAAGAATTCCTATTATGCATAGAAAAAGCACTTGATTTCCTTTTAGGTAACAAGTGCTTTTGTTTTCTTATAAAGTATTTATGTCTGAACGATTAAAAATGCTTACTTGAAATTCAAAATTCATGATGGTTGTACCATCAAGACATATTGTTTTAATACAGGTTTTGTGAGAAAAGTATGATAAATAGGCGAGATGACATTTTACTGGTTCACGAATATAAACACATGGAATGGATATAAAACTAACGAACTCATACAAACTCGTAAATTTTAACGTAGTAGTTGTTACCACATATAAAAGGTGTCATACTGTTACTACAAAACTTACAAATTTATGCTGCTTAAAAACAGATGAAACTTAAAGCACTTGATTGTCTATTTGAGCAACAAGTGCTTTTTGCGTTTTAGCGTAGAAATAATGTGGTACAATCATTGCGTGATAATAAAGCTATTATGCTTGACCGTTTGAAACTAGCGAGCCTTAAAATGGAGAAATCCGGAAATGAAAAGATGTATCAATTTGGCGAAAAAATAGCCAAAAGCATAGATGATAGGACAGCCAAATCGGCAAGTTTTGAAGTTGATGGAAATGGCTTACTAATATCTAAGCAAGGTGGTACAGATTTCCAAAGCTGGGTGAATAAGCATCATACAGAAAGTAATAAGATTATAGATGATAAGATTAAGGGTGTAGAGGCTTCTCTTGCTAGTAAGGGTACGGGTGAAGGTAGTACAAAAGTTAAAAAAACTGATAGTTTGTATAAGAGAAGTAGTTTTAGAAAAGGTACTCGTGTTAAAGCAGAAAGTGAAGCACCAAAAAATGCATCAGGAAAAATGATTTGTCCCACGTGCGGAAAAGATATTCCAGATAGTATTACCATTAATACTAAAAATGGACCAGTAAAAAGAATTGGATATGACTTAGATCATTATCCAGATACTTGGGCAGAAAGAGTTGTAAGTATGAAAACAGGTGAAGTAAAACCAACACGAAAAGAAGTATTGGATGAATATAATGCTCGACTAAGGGTTCAATGTCATGAATGTAATATAAGTCATAAATTTGAAGGAATAGAAGGAACATATAAAGGGGAGATAAAAGAATGATAAATTACGGAGAGCTTTATTATGACCATTATAGTAAATATTTAGGTGATCCAATAGACCGAGAGGTTTTTAAAAATAATGAAGAGCTTCCGAGTATGCAAATTTTAAAATATGAAAATGTATTTGAAGAATGTTTAGTTTTTAATACACTTGGACTCAGTAAATATGAAGAAATAGTAGGGGATAATGTTGAAATTTCAATGGTAGTTGATGGGGCATTTAATAGTACAGGGTATATCCTTGCAAGTGCTTTATTTTATTGTATAGGTAATGGAATAGAAATAGGACGAGGAACAGCAATTAGTGGTATTGAAAGTATTGATAAATCATTTGTTCAAAAATATAATAAAAGTGCAGTTTACTTTACTGAACCATTCGCTTTTCCAGAAGAATATGGTGATGTACGTACTGGAAGTGAAGATCAAGATGGTAAAATTTTGTTAGCATTCTTTATTTCCCAGTCGGAATATGAATGTTTTGTAAAATACGGAACAGAAAAATTTGAAGATTTGTTAGAGGAAAATAACGTAGATCCTTTTAATGTTAGCAGGAAATCTATAATTTGAGGGTTAATTAGTATTGAAAGGTATAGACAATTAGGGTTAGAAATTAAAGAATTCACATAAGACAAGTAAACGAAAAAGAATTTATTTTTGAAGTGGAAAGAAAAAGAATAAGCTGTTAAAAAGTAAGTACTCCATGATGGTTGTACCATCATGGAGTATTGTGTGCAATGATAGAATAGAAAACGAAGTACGAGCTTAGGCGAGATGACATTTTACCGGGCGATAAATATAAACACATGGAATGTATATAAAACTAACGAACTCGTAAGTTTTATCATAGTATTTGTCATGATGTACAAAAGGTGTCATACTGTTACTACAAAACTTACTAATTTATGCTACTTAAAAACATATGAAACTTAAAGCACTTGATTGTCTATTTGAGGCAACAAGTGCTTTTTTAATTGAAATGTATACTATAAATTTATAAAAGTTATTTTTATGAATTAAAGCTAACAGAAATTACTAGTATTATATAATTGAAAATACATTAGCAAAAGGTGTGGCCTCCGTACCCCCAATCTTTAAAGGTGTAGAAATACTGCTAGATGGAAGTGTCGTTAGAACTGGAACGAACTATAGCGGTAAATCCCAAGAAGCCCATGATGCCTCAAAGGCGAGTATTCAGAGTAGGATCTCGAATTTGGAGAGTGGTGGGGTTAAGGGTACGGGTAATTCCAGTAAGATAGTCAATAAGGCTAATTTAAATAATATAGATGAATTTATAAATGGGACTAAGAAATTTGATGATGTTATTAATGATTATGTAAAGTTGTACAGTGAAAAAATTATATCAAATAAAACGTGGTCATGGAATAAGTCACTTCACGGTGGAGCTAATTTAACGGCTCGTCAAAAAAGAATGATTAAGGAAAAAGCAGTTGCAGATGGTTTGGTTCCTGATGTGAAGGTTATTAAAGCTGATGGAATGAGATACGGATTTGCCGATTTTAAGAGTGCTGGGCTTGTTGTAGAGACAAAGCAACTATGGTTAATGTCAGACGAAGAGCAATTTAAATGGCTCGATAATGCAATAGGTGGACGACCGGAAGGTATGACATGGCATCATACTGAAGTACCGGGTAAAATGGAGTTGGTTCCTTTTGGAATACACAATATTACGATTCACAATGGTGGAAGGTCGGCCGGAATGTGGGCCGATGCTCCTAGATAGTAAACTAAAGAAAGAGGTAAAAACATGAAAATAAAACAGGATACTATTGTAAAACCATTACCTTCAGAAGAGTTAATAAAAAAACATGAAAATTTTTGGAGATTAAAACTACCAGGTTCATTTTTGGACTTTATTAAAGTGTATAATGGTGCAGAAGTTGAAGAAGCTACATTTGTATGTGATAATCGTAGTTATGCGATAGAAAGGTTTTTATGTATGCTGGATGACATTGAAAATAACCCTAAAGGGATCTATGATATTGATGTTGTATTTTCACAGATAGAGGAAAGATTAACTGATAATGAAGATTTATTAGGTGCAGAGGTATTACCAATAGCTAGTATATTTGCAGGGGATTTTGTATGCTTGGATTTTAGAGAAAATAAAGAGAATCCATCGGTGTGTGTATGGTCTCATGAAGAGTCAGGAGAGTTTGAACCAGTGTTTTATAAAATAGTAGATAACTTTACTGAGTTTTTAGAGGTACTACGATAAAACTTGGTACAATGACTTTGTAAGTAATATAACAAGACTTAATATTTGGTATTAAAGTTAAAGATGTATAAGAGAAGTGAAGAAAAAGAATGAATAGGCTGTTAAAAAGTAAGTACTCCATGATGGTTGTACCATCATGGAGTACTGTGTGCAATGATAGAATAGAAAAAGACGTGCGAGCTTAGGTGAGATGACATTTTACTGGGCGATGAATATAAATCCACGGAATGTATATGAAACTAACGAACTCGTACAAACTCGTAAGTTTTTAGATAGTATTTGTTATGAAGTATAACAAGTGTCATATTGTTACTACAAAATTTATAAATTTATGCTGCTTAAAAACAAATGAACTTAAAGCGCTTGATTGTCTACGAAAGACAATCAAGCGCTTTTTTATTAGATAGGCATGTTATAAATGTTTAAAAATTATTTTTATGAATTAAACCTAACGGAAATTACCAGTATTATAAAATTGAAAATACATTAGCAAAAGGTGCGGACTCCGTATCCCAAATCTTTAAAGGTGTAGAAATACTGCCAGATGGAAGTGTCGTTAGATCTGGAACGAACTATAGCGGGAAATTCCAAGAAGCCCATGATGCCTCAAAGGCGAGTATTCAGAGTAGGATCTCGAATTTGGAGAGTGGTGGGGTTAAGGGTACGGGTGAAGTTTCTAATAGTAGTGAAAAATTAAGTAGAATAGAATACTTGCGTAATAAATATGGTCGATTTACTCCACGTCAATTAAATCATAGAATTAATTGACGTGGTGCTGTAGAAAAAGAGGTTGAAAGATTAAATACATTAGGGCTAACCAAAAACGAAATGGGTTCAGCGGTTGCAGGAACATTTGATAAAAATACTGGAAAATATTATTTTGGAATTAACAATACTGACGGTGATATTCCAGTTACATTGCACCCAATTATTAGGAATCGGATAGAGAACATGCCTAGTAGTGTTAGAGATGGTTATAAATTTACGTATGGAGCAGGTTCCCACGCAGAGGTATACTCCTTGAATCAGGCATGGCATTACTTGCGAATCCCAACGCACAGCCAACAGATTTTATTACCCACGTCGTAAGATCTGGTAAGAAATTGAAACCGGCTGGTATGATGATGCCAACCTGTCCACATTGTAATTTTATTACTGAAGGATTTGAATTTAGTTCAGAGGTGAGAAAAATTGGAAAATAAGATGGGTGTATTAAGTAAAGAATATGTATTAGAACAGGGTATAGATTTTGATGAGGAACTATGGTTTACCTCTTACAGCGATGAAGTGCTGGATAACCCAGAAGATGAAGATGGAAAACCTTTTACTGGATTAGCTTATGAGTTATATGAAAATGGGAATCTAGCGTATTACTGTTATTATAAGAATGGTTTTAAAGAAGGTAATTATGTTAAATTTCACCATAATGGGAAACTTAAATCTATAGATTACATGATAAAAGGACAAACAAGAGGTATAAGAAAAATTTGGTATGAAAGCGAAGAACTCAAATATGAAGGAACGTTTAAGTTTGGCGTTTGTTTAAAATATACTGAATGGGATAAACAAGGGAATATAATTAGGCAAAAAGTTGCTCCAACAAAAGAGGAATTAGGACTAATTACCCGATTATCTGATTGTGATGATAATGAATAATTTTGATGAAAAGAAATTAATACAAGAGTTTTCAAAAATCCAAAGTGAATTATCACCTAGAATTAAATTAGAAAATAATTTTCAAATAGAAGAGATACAATTTATCGCAGGGGTAGATTTGGCTTATTGGGATGTGAATAAAACTAAGTATGGTACATGTTGTATTGTAATCATTGATTATGGTACAAAGGAAGTTGTCGAAAAAGTATACAGTTATGGAGAAATACCAATCCCTTATATTCCAGGTTTCCTTGCATTTAGAGAGTTACCTTTAATAATAGAGGCAGTTAAAAAGCTAACAAAGCAACCAGATATATATATTTTTGATGGTAATGGATATTTACATTATCGTCACATGGGTATTGCTACTCATGCTTCCTTTCTTCTAAATAAACCAACCATTGGTGTAGCAAAAAGTTATCTTAAAATTCGAGATGTAGATTTTATTATGCCAGAGAATCTAAAAGGATCTTACACTGATATTGTAATAAATAATGAAGTCTATGGTCGAACTTTAAGAACGACCAAAAATGTTAAACCTATTTTTGTTTCTTGTGGGAACTGGATTGATTTAGATACAAGTACTGAAATTGTTATGAACTGTATTAATAATGAAAGTCGTTTACCTATTCCTGTTAGATTAGCAGATTTAGAAACACATAAAATGAGGAAGAAGTTAATGGAAGGATAAAATAGTGTATTCTATATTTATTAAGCAATAAATACAAGTAGAATACATTTATATACACTTGTAAGTTTTACCTAGTATTTGTCACAACATGTAAAGGCTGTCGAACTGTTACTAAAAAACTTACAAATTAAATACTACTTAAAAACATATAAATTTAAAGCACTTGATTGTCTACGAAAGGCAACAAGTGCTTTTTTTATACATAGGCATTTTATAAATTTAATTATTTTTAAGAATTAAGGCTAACATATATTGGTAGTATTATATAATTAAAAATAAACTAGCGAAATATTTCGATAATAAACCTTCTTTCATTAAAGGGGTAGAAGTATGAATTAATGAAATTGTAAAAGGAAGTTCTTGTGGCCTGTAAGGAGGGTATTCAGTATGCAGAGTAGAACCTCGAACTTGGAAAGGTGTGTTGTTAAGGGAACAGGTAGTATTGTAAAAGAAGTAGCTTCAAAAAACTGTTACCAAGAGAAGGTGACATAGGAACGTATAAAAATCTAAATAAAGCAGGATCGGTTAGCTCAAATAAATGCTGGTTAAAGGAAAAGAACTTGGAAGAAAGATACAAAAACAGATTAACGACTTTAATAAACAATGAAAAATGGGAGATGGATCAAAAACTTACTTATTTAAAAAGGTACAATAAAAATGTTCGAATATTAACAATCGATGAAATTAGTAGACTGGGTGATAATGAGATACCAATTGAATGGAGAGAACTGTTTTATAATGACGATATTAAAGGGCGAATTGATTTACTTCTGAACATATGGGGGAGAAATGTAGGGACTGAATTACGGAATACGATCTCTTATCTAAATAAACATCTAACAAATGTTGAAATTCTGGATGTAGAAGGAGCTTATTCGATTTTATACACAATAAGAAATTCCAAAGGAGACATATTATATTACGAAGGGTGTAATCCTCAAAAGGGACAAAAAAACATAGAATTAGAGGATGCATGGGATAAAATACCTGCTTCAATTCGAAGCTTTTATGAAAATGTTCATGATGGATTTTATTACTATGCGAGTGAATCAATGGGCTTAGTTCCACTTGAATTAGTAACATATCTTGGGGACGAGGATATTGAATGGAGTATTATTGATGATTTAGAAGAGCCTATAAAAATCAACCTAGATTCATCGTTTGGCTTTTTCACTAATGGTATGGGGAGTTACGTAGCTATAGATTACAATAATTGTATTGATAACACTGCTACCTTCTGGTCTGCAAAATTAAAGCCTAAATATAATATCGATTTTTGGGGTTATGTAGATGAATGGATTGTAATTGGCTTTGAAGCGTAACTAGGTAAAGGTGTTTTTATTATAGTATTTGTCCACGAGAACGACAAACATCTTGGTGATAAGGTTTAAATTATAAAATTACCATGTTTAGTAAACTTTCATGAGTGTGCTCCATAGGGTACGAGTAATGTACTTAAAGACTATTATTAAGATGCAAATGGAAAATGGCATCGACCTAATGAGGAATACGCCTGGGAATGGCTACAATATGGGTAGAGAAGTAAATAGAAAGAATGGAAAATTCAATTTCATCAAAAATCCGTACAAAAAGTGATGGTGAACTAGAATTTATGGCAAGTGATAATAAATGGTATCCTCTAGATCAAGCAGATCTGGCTCATTTAACTGATTCAGTTTCATGGTGGAATAGTACATACAGGTAGATATTATGGAGCGGAGTCCCCAGAGGTTAGAGAATGGATGTTAGACTCCAATAATTATGTATTAGACCATGATAGTTTAAATCGATTCGCAGGTACAAAGTTAAATGAAAATTACTTGCCACCAAATAAATAATTATTGGGAGGATTTATATTGGAACTCAACGATCAAGTGTATGACCAAATTGTGAGGTTATGTAACGAAGGAGATGCTTTTGTTGAAAAAGGAAAAGATGATAAAGCAATAGAGAGCTATATCGCTGCTCTGGATTTGGTTCCGTTACCGAAGACCGATTGGGAAACAAGTACATGGATTTATACAGCATTAGGAGATACTTATTTTTTAAATCGTGAGTATGAGAAAGCGAAAAGTAATTTATATAATGCACGAAACTGTCCGGATGGTATTTCAAATCCATTTATTTTACTGAGACTTGGAGAGAGTTTATTCGAGTGCGGGGAGCTTGATAAAGCTAGAGAGTATTTGCTAAGAGCATATATTTTAGAAGGCTATAAACTCTTTTTTAATGAGGATGATAAGTATTTTGAATTGATTAAGGATATGATTTGAGGAGGGTAAATATGGCTATTTTACAATCACATATAAAAGAAGAATTCGAAAGTCTTTTGGAAAAAGCAATGAAGAATTCAATAATGGTAACTATAATGACTCTATTGTGTTATTAGAAGAGGCATGGGATATAATCCCTGACCCTAAAGGTATTTATTGTGAAGAGAGTTACCATTTAGTTAAGGATATTATCTCCACTTGTTTTATGGTAAATGATTTAAAAAAAGCAAAGGAGTGGGCAGATAAAATATTTTTAACTGGATTTGCACGTATAGATTCTGGTGATAAGGAATTTATTGCAGGAAAAGTTTCTTTTGAATTAGGTGATTTAGAAACCGCAAAAGAATTTTTTAGTATTGCCAATAAAAAATCAGAAGGTAGATGCTTTGGGAATCCGAAGAATACTAAGTATCTGAAAGTTTTAAAAAGTTAAAGGTTTAGCTGCGTAAAAAGAATTTAAGAAGCTGATTACATTATATCTGAAACAGTATGCCTGATTTATTACCATTAGAACATAGAAAAATTGGAAAGGAGGATTAATATGGAAAGTCCAGGAGCTGTTTCTCTTTGGTTTGGAAGTTGTACTAGCAAAATGGTGTTAAAAAAGTATGTAGAAATAAAATATGATAATGAGGGGAACAGAATCCCTTCGCGTTTTATGACTGGTTTTCAAATAGATTTCATTGAGTATAACCAAGACTTATTAGAATGTACATATAATGAACATGTTACATCTTCTTTGTCTGAATTACTACAGAATGCTTCGTATTCTGAATCAATTATAAGTGAACTTATAGAATTTTATGGTGAAAATTTAGAAGAACAATACAATACTATCATTCGGTTATATGATTTTGAATATGAAGAACTTGTTGAAGAAGCAAAACTGGATGGTAGAAGCCTGAAGTATATGGGATCGGTAATTTATGAAGATTAGAAGTTTAATGTAATAATAGGGATGGAGTAAAAATGACAATGATACAATTTAATTCTTATCATCAAAAAGTAGAGGTAAAGAGAAATTTAGAACTTATGAACTTAGAGCATAAAAAAATTAGAGAGTATGTGAATTTTGATGTATGTTCTTTT
>Ga0209025_1005382_pt1 | contig 10479 bp, 10 predicted proteins | sample AraplaMF_Col_mLB_FD_184256 | JGI IMG/M metagenome (GOLD analysis project Ga0209025, IMG submission 184256) | Arabidopsis root microbial communities from the University of North Carolina, USA - plate scrape MF_Col_mLB (SPAdes) (version 2) | ecosystem: Host-associated > Plants > Roots > Endosphere...
CTTGGCCAGGTTGTAGCTGCGCGCCGCGGTGGTGCCGTGCGCGTACAGCACCACCGGCCGCTGGCCGCTGCAGGCCACGTCGCTGCCCGAGGGCACCATGATCGCGGCGGTGGCGTTGGTGGCCTCGTTCTTCGCGCCGATGGTGCGGTACTCGAGCGCTCGCACCTCGACACCGCACTTGGGCGCACCGGCAATCTGCAGCAGCGTCTTGCCCTGCGCGGTGGCCTGCAGGCTGGCGTTGAACTGGTCGGCCGAGAGCTTGGCCGTCTGTTCCGGCGGATTGGTGACGACCGAGCCGCGCCCGGTGTCGGCCACGGGCGGCGGAAAGCCTGTTCCGATCCCGATTCCGATGCCGCCACCCCCTCCGCCGCCACCGCCGCCGCAGGCCGCGAGCAGCGCCGTGGTGCCTGCGAGGGCCGCCAGCTGTTTCAGCCGCGCCGGCGAGGCAATGCGGGCGAGCGGGGCGAGGGGAATCCTTGTTTTCTGCACGGGGTTGTCTCCTGCGTGTGGATGAAACTGGAATCGAACGAGCGTCCGATTCTGTTCAGCCGCACAGCCCCGCGCAATGGCAGTTCGCCTACAGAACGCGCCGGGCAGGAGGCCCCGGCACCGCGCGAGGCCGTTCAGTTGTCCTGCGAGGCCCAGTCGACCAGTGCGTCGATGGCCGCGCGCGCCGCGACCGCGTTCTCGCCGTTGGCGATGGCCACCACCACGTAGCGCCGGCCGCTCGCGCCATCCACGAAGCCGGCCACGCCCGCCGCGTCGCGCAGCGTGCCCGTCTTCAGATGGGCAGAGCCGCCCGAGCGCAGCGCGCGCCGCTTGAGCGTGCCGTCCACGCCCATGGCGGGCAGGGAGGACATCAGCTCCGGCATGACCGGCGAACGCCACGCGACCTGCAGCATCCGGCCGAGCGCCGCCGCGCTGATGCGCTCGTCGCGCGACAGGCCCGACCCGTTCTCGAACACCGGCTGCGCCTCGCCCGTGCCGATACGCTCGCGCCACCATTGGCCCATCGCCGTGCGCGAGGCCTCGAAGGTGCCGCGGTTCTTCTGCGCCAGCCCGATCGTGAGGAACACCTGCTGCGCCATCACGTTGTTGCTGTACTTGTTGATGTCGCGGATCACCTCGGCCAGCGGCGGCGACTCGAACTCGAACGCCGGCTTCAGCCCGGCCGGCACGCGCCCCTCGCGCATCTGGCCGCCGACGCGTCCGCCCATCTCTGCCCACATGCCGCCGATGGCACGCATGGCGTAGGTGCGCGGGTCGCCGTAGGCCACGGCCCAGCTCTTCTCGCCGCAGCTGGCGGGCAGGCCGCCGTTGAAGCGGATGCGGTTCACGTCGGTGAAGTCGGCACGCAGCGCAGTGCGCCAGTCGCCGCATTCGCCGGGCACCAGCGGCACCGTCTGCGGCATCGCCACGCTGGCCAGCGGGGGCTCGTAGCTCACGCGCGCGATCTGGCCGGCGCGGTCGGGCGCAAAGCTCATGTTGACCGACTTGAAGTTCACCAGCAGCGCGTCGGGCGAGGCGTTGTAGGGGCGCAGCGGCTCGCCGTCGAAGGCGCCGGGGTCGCTCTCGACCGTGGTCTCGAAGGCGCTGCGGTCGATCACGATGTCGCCGCTCACGGTGGTGATGCCGAGCCCCTGCACGTGGCGCAGCAGCAGCCACATGCGCTCCAGCACCAGCTTGGGGTCGCCCTGGCCCTTGATGTACAGGTTGCCGTTGAGCACGCCGTTGTTCACGGTGCCCTCGACGTACACCGGCGTGGTCCAGCTGTAGGCGGCGCCGAGCATGTCGAGCGCCGCGTAGGTGGTGACCAGCTTCATGATCGACGCCGGGTTCACCGGCACCTGCGTGCGCCAGGCCAGGCGCGGCTGGCGCGTGCCGTCGGCCTCGGCCACCAGCATGGTGACCGAATCGCGCGGCACCTTGGCGCGGGCGAGGGCGGCGTCGACCTGGGGAGGGAGGGCCTGGAGAGCTTGCTGGGCGAAGGCGCCGGCCGAAGCCAGCGTCGAGAGAGTCAATGCGCAGGCGGCGCGGCGGAAGGCAAAGGGCATCCGGCCATTATCCCGACGCGGGCTGCGCGGGGAATGACGGTGCGAACACGCGCAGCCGCGCGTGGTACAGCAGCATCACCGTCTTGGCGTCGGCGATGCGTCCGTCTGCCACCATGGCCAGCGCCTCGTCGATGCCGAGCTCGAGCACCTCGATGTCCTCGCCTTCCTCGGCCAGGCCGCCGCCCGCGCCGATGCGCATCGAGGGCTCGTAGGGCGCGATGAAGAAATGCAGCTTCTCGGTGACGGAGCCCGGACTCATGAAGCACTCGAACACCTTCTGCACCGCGCCGAGCCGATAGCCCAGCTCTTCCTCGACCTCGGCGCGGATGCGCTGCTCGGGCGCCGCGTCGTCCAGCAGGCCGGCCGCGGCCTCGATCATCAGATCGTCATGGCCGTTGACGAAGGCCGGGTAGCGGAACTGCCGCGTCAGCAGCACGGTGCGCTGCGCAAGGTTGTAGGCCAGCAGCGTGGCGCCGTTGCCGCGGTCGTAGGTCTCGCGGTGCATGCGCTGCCATTGGCCGTCGTTGCGCCGCCAGTCGAAGGCGGTGGTGCGCAGCGTGTACCAGTGGTCGGAAAGCAGGGTGACTTCGTGCACCCGGACGCGGTCCTGCAAGGTCATGGGTGACGAGCATATGTGCATCTTCATGCAACAACAAGAAAATTCGTGCAATTGCGCGTCGTCACCGATACCATCGCCCGATGCTCACCCGCCAGCGCAAGCAGCACATCCTGTCGGTCCTCCAGCGCGACGGCCATGTCGCGGCGAAAGCGCTCAGCGACGAACTCGGCCTCTCGGAAGACACCATCCGCCGCGACCTGCGCGAACTGGCGGCCGAGGGCCTGCTTCAGCGCGTGCACGGCGGCGCACTGCCGGTCGCGGCGGCCGAAGCCGACCTGGCGGGCCGCCAGCAGCTCGTGCCCGACGAGAAGGTGGCCATCGGCCGCGCCGCCGCCCGCCTGGTGAGGCCGGGCCAGGTGGTGTTCATCGACGGCGGCACCACCGCCGTGCAGCTCGCGCGCCACCTGCCCAAGAACCTGCGGGCCACGGTGGTCACGCACAGCCCGCCGGTCGCGGCCGAGCTGGTATCGCACGCGGCCGTCGAGGTCGTGCTGATCGGCGGGCGTCTCTTCAAGCATTCGATGGTGGCGGTCGGCGCGGCGGCCATGGCGGCCATCGCGCGCATCCATGCCGACACTTACTTCATGGGCGTCACCGGCGTCCATGCCGAAGCCGGGCTCACCACCGGCGACATGGAAGAGGCCGAGATCAAGCGTGCGCTGATGGCCGCGGCGGCCGAGACGGTGGTGCTGGCGTCGTCCGAGAAGCTGGGCGCGGCCTCGGCCTGGATGGTCAACCCGGTGGGCGCGGCCGCGAGCCTGCTGGTGTCGCCCGACGCGCCGGCCCAGGCGCTGGCGCCGCTGCGCAAGGCCGGACCGGCGATCCTGCGGGCAGGACCGGACGGCGCGGACAAGGCCGGCGGCTGATTCGCCTACCGCCGGCGCGGCCGGTGCCGGCCCTCGATAATGCCCGGATGCCCGCCGCGCCCCCGACGCCCTTCCTGTCCCCCCGCATGCTCGGCATCGGCGCGGCCGTGGTCACGGTGCTGGTGTGGACCGCCTTCATCGTCATCGCGCGCGCATCGGCCGGCCGCTCGCTCACCCCGTTCGACCTCGCCTGTGCGCGCATCTGCGGCGCCAGCCTGGTGCTGGTGCCGTGGGGCGCGTGGCTGGTCATGAAGGACCGCCGCGCGGCGGCGCAAGGCCGGGCCGGCGCGGCGGTGTCCTCGGTGTCCTCGTTCTTCGGCCTCTCGCCGCTGTCGCTGCGCGTCACCGCGGCCGCAGGCATCTTCGGCGGCGTGGCCTACGCCATGGCCGCCTACAGCGGCTTCTTCTTCGCGCCGGCCGGCCATGCCTCCGTGCTGATGCCCGGCAGCCTGCCGCTGTGGACCACGCTGCTGGCCGCGCTGGTGCTGCGCGACCGCATCACGCCGATGCGCGCGCTCGGCCTGGCGATGATCGTCGCGGGCGATCTCGTGGTCGGCGGGCGCAGCCTGCTGCACGCCTTCGAGGGTGGCGAGGTATGGAAGGGCGACCTGCTCTTCATGACGGCCGCCTTCTGCTGGGCCTGCTACAGCGTGGTGGCGCGCCGCCACGGCCTCGACGCGGTGCGCGCGACCATCGCCATCACCGTGTTCGCGCTGATGACCTACGTGCCGGTGTACGCCCTGCTCGTGGCCGGCGGCCAGGTGGCGAGCCACCTGGGCACCGCGCCGTGGCGCGAGGTGGCGTTCCAGATGGCCTTCCAGGGCGGCGGCTCGGTCGTGATCTCGGGCATCACCTTCACCCGGATGGTCCAGCACTTCGGCCCGGTGCGCACCACCATGATCACGGCGCTGGTGCCCGGCCTGTCGGCCTTCGGCGCAGTGATCTGGCTGGGCGAGCCTCTTTACTGGAACCTCGTCGCCGGGCTGCTGCTGGTCACGGCCGGCATCCTGTTCGGCGTGCAGAAGACCGCCGCGCGCACGGCGCCCGCACCTTCTGCGTCCCCTGCCTCTTCTTCCGCGCCCGTCATGGGGCGCCCCAACAATGTCTAAGCTGCTGGCCTTCGATACGAGCACCGAGCACCTGTCGGTGGCGGTGCGCCACGGCGAGCAGCTGCTCGCCCACCACGGCGAGGGCGGCGCCCAGGCCTCGTCCACGCTGCTGCCGCTCATTCAGCAACTGCTGCGCGATGCGGGGCTCGCGCTGGCCGACCTCGACGCCATCGTCTTCGGCCGCGGGCCGGGCTCGTTCACCGGCCTGCGCACGGCCTGCTCGGTGGCGCAGGGACTGGCCTTCGGCGCCGACGTGCCGCTGCTGCCGGTCGACACCCTGCTGGCCGTGGCCGAGGAGGCGCGCCACGTGGCCGGTGCGCAACAGGTGGTGGCCGTGCTCGACGCGCGCATGGACCAGGTCTACGCCGCGCGCTACGACTTCGCCGCCCACGGCCCGCTCGGTGGCGACAACGAGCCCCTGCTGCTGGCGCCCGAGGCCCTCGAGGTGCCCGCCGGCTGGGCACTCGCGGGCAATGCCTTCGCCGCCTACGGCCCGCGCCTGGCCGCGGCCGGCGCGCGCCACGAGGTGCTGCCGACCGCCGCCGCGATGCTGCGGCTGGCCCCGGCGCTGCTCGCCGCCGGCCGGACCGTGCCCGCGGCGCAGGCCTGGCCGCTCTACGTTCGCGATAAAGTGGCGCAAACCACGGAAGAGCGCGCCGCCATCAAGGCAGCCGCCGCGGCTTCCGCCACCTGAATCGTCCCGCTGCCGCATGAGCGCCGTCCTCCAGCCCATCGAAGCTCGCCTCGAGCCGCTCACCGTCGAGCGGATCGACGCGGTCTGCGCGGTCGAGCAGACGGCCTACAGCCACCCCTGGACGCGCGCCAACTTCACCGATTCCATGGCCGTGGGCTATCACTGCCAGTGCCTGCTGGCGCCGGGCCCCGCGCCGGGCGTGGTGTCGCCGGTCACCGAGCTGGGCGAAACGCTGATCGGCTACTTCGTCGCCATGAAGGGCGTCGACGAGGTCCATCTGCTGAATATCACCGTCGCGCCGGCTTTCCAGCGCCAGGGCTGGGCGCCGCTCATGCTCGAGGCGCTGGGCGGCTGGTCGCGCGCCGAGGGCGCGCAATGGCTGTGGCTCGAGGTGCGCCAGAGCAACCAGCGTGCGCTGGACATCTACCTGCGCCAGGGTTTCCGCAGCGTCGGCGTGCGCAAGGGCTACTACCCGGCGCACGACAACAAGCGCGAGGACGCCGTGGTCATGAGCCTGAGATTGAACGAAACAGGCACCGCCTGGGGAGCCTTGCGATGAGCGCGGTGCAGACTTTGAAACTCGACGCCCGCCAGCGCGCGATGCTCGACGAAATGGGCGTGAAGGTCTGGTGGCCGGTGCCCGAGGCGGCGCAGGCCGCGCAGGCCGAGGCTGCGGCCGAAGCGCCGCCCGCTGCAGAAAAGACAGCGCCGCGCGAAGACACGGAGCGCGTGAACGATCGGATCGAGGCCGAGATGCCGGCCGCCGTGCCTGCGCCTGCTCCCGCGGCCCCCCCGCGCGTGGCGGCGCCCGCGCCCCGCAGCGCGGCTTCGCCGCTGTCGCACGGCGCAGCGGTGCTGGTCGACGATCCCGTTCGTCTTTACGCCGAGGCGGCCACCGACACGAACCTGCAAGGCGGCTGGCTCGTCGTCGCCGACATGCCGCCGGAGGCCGACGGCCGCCACGGCGAGCCTTTCTCCGGCGACGCCGGCCGGCTGCTCGACAACATGCTGCGCGCCCTCAAGCTGCACGACGGCAGGACACCCGTGCACCTGCTGCGCACCCACCGCAGCGTGGCAGCCGGCCAGCCCGGCAGCCCGCGTCCGATGCCGGACGCCTTCGGCGAACACGCCGCGGCGCTCGCACCGCGCGTGGTGCTGGCCATGGGCCCGCTGGCCGCGCAAAGCCTGATGCACAGCGGCGACCCGCTGGGCAAGCTGCGTGGCCGCGCCGTGCCGCTGGCCGAGGCCGGCGGCGTGCCGGCGGTGGCCACGTACCACCCGGCCTACCTGCTGCGCAATCCGGCCGACAAGGCGCGCGCCTGGGCCGATCTCTGCCTGGCCGCCGAGCAGCACACGCCCACGCCGGGCTGACCGCCTGAAACAGGGGGCCGGGGCGGCCCGCCTAAAATCCCGCCCCATGACTTTCCTCGACAAGCTGGCTGCCGCACAGCAAAAAAACGGTTCGTTGCTCTGCGTGGGGCTCGATCCCGAACCAGCCAAATTCCCGGGGCAATTCAAGGGCGACGCCAGCCGCATCTTCGATTTCTGCGCCCGCATCGTCGACGCGACCGCCGACCTCGTCATCGCCTTCAAGCCGCAGATCGCGTACTTCGCCGCGCACCGCGCCGAGGCCCAGCTCGAGCAGCTCATGGAGCACATGCGCCGCAACGCGCCCCACGTGCCCACCATCCTCGACGCCAAGCGCGGCGACATCGGCTCCACCGCCGAGCAGTACGCGCTGGAAGCCTTCGAGCGCTACGGCGCCGACGCTGTCACGCTCTCGCCCTTCATGGGATTCGACTCGGTCGCGCCCTACCTCGAGCACGAGGGCAAGGGCGCCTTCCTGCTGTGCCGCACCAGCAACCCCGGCGGTTCCGACCTGCAGGGCCAGCGCCTGGCGGACGTCGACGGCCAGCCCTTCCTGTACGAACACGTCGCCAGACTCGCGCAGGGCCCCTGGAACCTCAACGGCCAGCTCGGCCTGGTGGTCGGCGCGACCTATCCGGCCGAAATCGAGCGCGTGCGCGCGCTCGCGCCCACCGTGCCGCTGCTGATCCCCGGCGTCGGTGCCCAGGGCGGCGACGCCGTCGCCACCGTGCGTGCCGGCTGGCGCCCCGACGCGCCGATCATCGTCAACTCGTCGCGCGCGATCATCTACGCCTCGTCAGGCGACGACTTCGCCGAAGCCGCAAAAACCGCCGCCAGAACCACACGCGACGCCCTGGAAGCCGCCAAGCCCTGAACGGCTTCGCCGGGCCTCCGGTGTTGCCCCCGGTAGGGGGAAGGAGAAGCGACACGAAGTGCGCGCATCCTGGGGGCGAGCTCAGGAACACCGCGGAACCGGCTTCGCCGGGCCGCAGGTGTTGCCCCCGGTAGGGGGAAGGAGAAGCGGACACGAAGTGCCGCGCATCCTGGGGGCGAGCAATCAACCCCTGCGCAGGCGCGTGAACAGCTCGAACTCCCAGTTGCGCATGCCCAGCAGCAGCGTGTAGCCCTCGCGGTCCTTGGCCGACAGCTTCTGGTCGGTCTGGTGCTGCTGCGCGAAGTCCTGCGCCACGCGCTGCAGGCGCTCCAGAAAGGCCGGCGCCAGCGACCGGCTGATCGAGCCGTGCACCAGCAGCAGCCCTTCGGCCGGGCCGTCGAAGCCGCCGCGGTAGTAGTCGAGCACCACGTTCTCGCGGAAGAACTCCATGACCGGGCCGTGCGGCCGCCAGCGGAAGGTCTTGGCGAGCTTCAGGCGATACCGGTTCAGCGGGCGCAGCTCGATGATGCCGATGCGGTCCAGCTGCGCCAGGCAGCCGATGCACTCGGCCTCGCTGATGCGGTAGGCCGCCACGATCTGCTCCAGCGTCCACTGGCTCAGCACGCTGATGGCCACCAGCAGCAGCTTCTTGTCCTTGACCACGGCCTTTTCCTGCTCGTGCGTCAGCTCCTTCAGCAGCGGCTGAGCGTCGGCCACGCGGCGGGCCAGTTCGGCGAAGTCGATCTTCAGCGCCCGGCAGATGGCGTCCACCCGCGACAGCGGCATGTCGCTCTTGGCCAGCATCCGCTTCACGCTGGACTCGGCCATGTCGAGCGACCGGGCCAGATCGGCGTAGGTCATGCGGGCGCTTTTCAGTTCGTTCTTGAGGGCTTGGACAAGGTCGACGGTGGTGCTCATGAGGGTGCAGGTCGGGCGAAGGGTATTGAAAAAAGATACCGAAAGGTGTGAATTAGTACCTCGTATCGATTCTCGATGCCTACAGGAGGGCTGGCAACCAGAATCCGCGGCTCGTCACCCACCCCACCGAGGACCGCCATGTTCCTGCCATCCGCCAGCCGTCTCAGCCGCCGCGAACGCGGGCTGCTCTTCACCTTCGCGCTGCTCCTGCTGATCGCCTTCCTGGGGCCCGACCTGCCGGCCGCCGACGTCGCCATCGCCTCGGTGTTCGCCGACGACCGCGCCTGGCACGGCCTGCCGAACGCCATGGACGTGCTCAGCAACATCCCGTTCCTGCTGATCGGCCTGTGGGGCCTGTACCGGCTCAACCGCATCGACCGCTCGCACCAGCAGGCGCTGTCGGTGTTCCCGCTGGCGCCGCCGGCCAGCGACCCGCCCGACAACACGCTCGACTGCGCATGGCTGTTCTTCGCCGGCCTGATCGCCACCGCCGCGGGCTCGGCCTTCTATCACCTGCTGCCCGACGGTCCCCGCCTCGCCGCGGACCGCGCCGGCATGGCGGTGGCGTTCGCCGGCCTGATCGGCGTGGCGGTGTGCGAACGGGTGAGCCAGCGCGCCGGCTGGCCGGCCGCCTGGTTCGTGCTGACCGCGGGGCTGCTGTCGGCCGAGGTGTTCCAGGAGACCGGCAACGTCATGCCCTGGGCGCTGGTGCAGTTCGGCGGCATGGCGCTGGTGCTGACGCTGGCGCTGTCCACCCCGATGCGCAAGTCGGTCGGCCTCAAGCTGGGCTGGGTGATCTTCTTCTACGTGGCGGCCAAGGGGTTCGAGCTGGCCGACCAGCCGATCTACGAGCTGACGCAGCACACCATCTCGGGCCACTCGCTCAAGCACCTCACGGCATCGCTGGCGGGCCTGCCCGTGGTGTTCGCGCTGCGCAAGCTGGAACTGCACTGGCAGGCCGCGCTGCGGCACAATCCGGGCGCCGCCGCCGTGGCAGCATGAACGGACCATCCCCAGGCTTCGCGCATTTCGTGTCGCTGCGCCAACCTCCTTCGAGGGGGCAACACCAGCGGCCCGGCAAAGCCGGTTCCGCGGTGTTCCCTGACGAAAATTGGATGGCGGCTACCCGATTTCGAACGCACGTGGCGCAGCAGAAAACCTCCAGAGGAGCTTCCTTCGAATGACAACCCCCGCCGCTGCCGCCACCCCCGTGGCCCACGAAGCGAACGCCCATGCCAACCAGTTCGCCCTCTTGAAGCAGCGGCGCTTCGCGCCATTCTTCTGGACCCAGTTCGCGGGCGCCGCGAACGACAACCTCTTCAAGTTCGCCTTCACGGTGATGGTGACCTACCAGCTCCAGCTGAGCTGGATGTCGCCGTCCATGGCGGGGCTGGTGATCGGGGCGCTGTTCATCCTGCCGTTCCTGCTGTTCTCGGCCACGGCGGGGCAGCTCACCGACAAGTTCGACAAGACGAAGATCATCCGCTTCGTCAAGAACCTCGAGATCGCCATCATGGTGCTGGCCGCCTGGGGCTTCGTGCGGGCCGACGCGGTGGTGCTGCTGGGCTGCGTGTTCCTCATGGGGCTGCACTCCACGCTGTTCGGGCCGGTCAAGTTCGCCTACCTGCCGCAGGTGCTCGACGCGCGCGAGCTCACCGGCGGCAACGGCATGGTCGAGATGGGCACCTTCGTGGCCATCCTGCTCGGCCAGGTGGCCGGCGGGCTGCTGGTGGCGCTGCCGCAGGTCGGGCACATGAGCGTGGCGGTGGCCTGCGTGCTGCTGGCGCTGGTGGGCCGCGGCGTGGCGCAGGCCATTCCGCAGGCGCCTGCCACCGACCCCGCACTGGTCATCAACTGGAACCCGATCAGCGAGACCTGGCGCAACCTGAAGCTCGCGCACGGCAACGTGGTGGTGTTCCGCTCGCTGCTGGGCATTTCGTGGATGTGGTTCTTCGGCGCGGTGTTCCTGAGCCAGTT
>Ga0209025_1005388_pt1 | contig 10469 bp, 10 predicted proteins | sample AraplaMF_Col_mLB_FD_184256 | JGI IMG/M metagenome (GOLD analysis project Ga0209025, IMG submission 184256) | Arabidopsis root microbial communities from the University of North Carolina, USA - plate scrape MF_Col_mLB (SPAdes) (version 2) | ecosystem: Host-associated > Plants > Roots > Endosphere...
AAATCAGTATCGCCTGAAATGATTGCTTGGCTTAATAAACAATCTAATCCAACTAATTTCTTTTTCTTTGCAGCCCAGCAATTATTTAAACAAGTAGGAGATATTGATGTATCAAAAACCTTGCCAATTAGCCATGTTTTTTCTTTATATGTAGAACCATCATCTCTATTAAAGGTTGAAATGAATCCATTTAAAAACGTACCATTAGAAAATAGTAAATCCACCGAAAATGCAAAAAAAAAATCGTGGGAATCTGTTGATCAGTTAGATTGTCCATTTTTTTAAACATAGAAAAAAATAGGTAGAGCCCATCACTATACATAGGAATACAGTGATGGGCTTTTGTTATTGTATCGTAATTTCTATAAAGTGAAACTATAATCAGTGGGGGGGGTTGTTCATCCCCACTGATTATTAGCCCTCACCAAACGGGAGTTTTACTACCCACAAATAACGGGATAAATAGAAGGGGACAAAACAATTTGTGCCCTTTCTAAAAGTTATCCTTATCTTATATAGGATATATGTTCTGAAACTGCTTTGATAATTTTATCCCAGTCATCGGGGTGATTCTCATGTCCTGTACCTTCAAGGGTTAATAGCTTTGAGTTCGGAATTTCGTCAATAAGTGCGATTCCGTGTTCAAGTGGAAGAGCTGTATCGTCCGTACCATGAATTACTAAAGTTGGTACCAGTATTGATTTAAGTATACCCTCATAAGAATCATCACCTGTTAGGAGGGCGTGATTAAACATACTTAATAGATTGTTAGCACGTTCTATTTCTTGTTTTACTTGTTTCAAAGTTCTTGATTCATCAAATATACGCTTTGGTCCACAGAGTAGACGTGATCCTGTAACTAAATATTTCGCTATAACATCTTTATTTGTCCAATCTAAATTTGTACCATTAGCATGATGTGTCAAAATTCTTTCATCCATTGGAGGCAAATCACGAGTATTGTTATCAGATCCAATAACGCTTGTTGCTAGTAATGTTAAGGTCAAAATTCTTTCTGGGTGTTTTACTGCAGCAATTTGAGCAATCATACCTCCTAATGACATGCCCAGAAGGTGTGCCTTGTCAATATGATACGCATCGAGTACCCCGATTGCATCTTCAGCCATGTCTGCTACGGTGTAATTGGAAGTCCCAGGCTCATATGTAATAGAGCGCCCAACATCACGGTTATCATAGCGAATGACAAATCTTCCTGTGCTAGCTAACCTTTCACAAAATTCTTCATCCCAATAAACCATTGAACACGTAGCTCCCATAATTAATAATATTGCTGGGTTATTAGGATTGCCAAAGCTTTCTGTACATATATCAATACCATTTACTTTGAAAACTTGTTCACTCATAGCACACTCTCCGTTTCATTTAAAGGTCATTAATAAATAAAGAGAAATATAACTTTGGGTGTTTCTTAGGCGTAAATTAGATTGTATTTAAGTGAAATAAATGTTTTTTGCACTCATGATGCTTAATTAGTAGAGTAGCATAAATAGCACCTCCTAACATATTTATTGTCATTCAAGGCGGAAAATTTTGAAAAATAATTGTTTGTTATTACAATAAACAGCAAGGGGGAGAGGAAATGAAAGCAATTGTTATTGATCAATATGGTAATGTTGAAGAATTACAAGAAAGACAAGTTCCTAAACCAGTTGTTAAATGTAATGAAGTATTAATACGTATACAAGCAACATCTGTCAATCCTGTTGATTGGAAAATAAGAAAGGGGGACTTACAAGAAAAGTTGCGATTTTCATTTCCAATTACATTAGGATTAGATGTTGCTGGAGTAATTGAAGAAGTTGGAGAAGATGTGGACCATTTCAAAATAGGAGATAAAGTGTTTACGAAACCCGAAAATATAGGGAAAGGATCCTATGCTGAATACATTACAGTGAAATCAGATTTAGTAGCACAAATGCCAAATAATATTAGTTTTGAAGAAGCTGCGTCTATACCTCTTGCAGGACTAACAGCTTGGCAAAGTCTTGTGGATTACGCACAAATAAAAGAAAATGATCGAGTATTAATTCATGCTGGAGCGGGCGGAGTAGGGAGTTTTGCAATTCAAATCGCAAAATCATTTGGGGCCTTTGTCGCAACAACTGCAAGTAGTAAAAATGAAGAGTTTTTAAAGTCTTTAGGTGCTGACCTCATTATTGATTATAAAAATGAGAAATTTGAAGAGCTGCTATCAGATTATAATATTGTGTTAGATACAATTGGCGGAGAAGTGCAAGAAAAAAGTTTTCAAATTATTAAATCTGGTGGTGTTCTAGTTTCTATCGTTCATGAACCACTTCATGAAGTAAAGGGTATAAGATCAGGATTTTTATGGTTAAAACCAAGTGGAAAGCAATTAGAAGAATTAACTAGTTTGATCCAGGATGGAAAGATAAAACCGATTATTAGTAAGGTTGTTCCGTTTAGTGAACAAGGAGTTAGAGAATCTCATATTTTGAGTGAAAGTCAGCATACTAGAGGGAAAATTGTAATTACGATGGAATGATGTTTACATAAATACACGAGTGGTGACTATAAAAAATAAGAATTGTCACCACTCATATAAACTATAATTTTTGCATGACAAAAGTAATCGCATTCGTATTTAATTGAATGTGTGTACCGTTTCGTACAATATCATACGCTAATTTTTTTATTTCAACTTTTACTTCTTGCCATTCGGTATAAACGCCTTTTAGTGTACGTATCATTTCTTCCGTAGAAAGGTTAATTTCAATTAAAGCATTTAATTCTTGATTCGTTTTCAAGTCAATTTCTTGAATGTTAGAGTTAACTATTAAACAATTGATACCACCACTCTTTGTCCCATTTTTCATAGAGTGAAGCACTTTTTTTAAATCGTCTATTGATCTGACATGTTCTAAACTTGAAACTGCAACGATGTAGTCATAAGTATTAGGAGCAATATAGTAGTCTTCAATTGCTGCTTGTTCCGTTTTTATGTATTCAAATACACCATATTCTTTGCTATAAACTTGTAACTTCATTAAAGCCGAATCAAGTAGATCAACACAAGTAACAGTGCCGCCACTATTCATGATTTTTTGTGCAATCGGAATACTGTTTCTACCGACACCAGAGCCAAGGTCAAGTATTTGTAGGTCTTTCTGTCCTTCAAAATAGTTCAGCATGCCCATAACCGTTTTAACAGGTTTATACAGCCAAGATCCTGCTTCGAATAATTTGTATTGTTCATAGCAAAGATTGTGATACTTTTTCTCTTCTTGTCTTATGTAATCAATTCTGTTCATAGTATTTCAGCTCCAATAGTTTCATGGCGAAATGAATAGGTTGGACAACCTTTAACATTCATTTGAATTCGAAATATACCACCAGCATGTGGGTACTGCTTTAATTCCGCATCCGACATTCTTGTTCTGGCTGTTGTGATATATAAATCGGTCAAATTAGGTCCTCCAAATGTACACGACGTTACATATAAAGCAGGAATCGGAATACTTAAAATCTGTTTTCCAGTAAAGGGATTCCATCTAGTAATCTTCGAGCCTCCCCAATGTGCAATCCATAAACAACCTTCTACATCAATTGTCATACCATCGGGTATACCTTCATTTTCAGGGAAGATGATAACATCTGTTGGATTGCTAATTACACCAGTATGTATATCATAATGAAAACGGACTACTTTTTTTGTAGGTGTATCAATAAAATAAAGGTATGTATCGTCAGGAGACCATGCTATGCCGTTTGATGTATTTACATGTGATACCTTTTTCTCTACTTGGAGATTATTATTTAAAGAATACAAGGAACCGGCGCCACTTATACCATATAAATCAGTAGTGCCTGCCCAAAAGCGGCCAGCCGGATCGCATTTCCCGTCATTAAAACGATTTTCTATTAAATGTGGTTCCGGATCATAAATATGTGTAAGCTCTTCTGTATTTAGATTAAAAGAATAAAACCCTTTTTCTAGAGCTAAAAGTACTACATCATCTAGATACGGAACGACACAGCCGATTTGCTGATTGAGGGCAATCACTCGGTTTGAATTATTAGCGGGGGTATAAATGCATAGTTTTTTCTCCATAATATCAACCCAGTATAAAAGCTGCTTTTTTTCATTCCAACATGGTCCTTCAGCTAAACTTGCTTTAGCATCTAAAACTAATTCTATATTACTGAACAAGATGTTCACCTCTCTTTATAAGATATTTATATAATTCGATAAGAATAGAGGTAAACCTTTTGTGAGAGATTATTAAGATTTGCAATGTCGAAAACAGACCTTTTCAAGTTATTAAAAAATGTATAAACACTGTGAGGAAAATGCATATGATGTTTTATGAGATTGTTTGCTTTTCGTGTAAAAATATATTCCGAGTATACGAAGGAAGTGAAAAATATAAGCGATTTAAAGAGAAACCGAAAGGGACATATTGTTGTGATGAGTGTAGCCACAGAATTCAATTAGAAGCGATAAAAAATTTTTTTAGGTAGTTTTATATTTTTGTTCAGAAAAAATTGACAATAAACACATAATAAATTATCATATGTAAAAATCAATATTTAAAATGGCATTGAAGAGAAGAGTAGTTAAGAAAGAATACGTACAGAGAGCTCTGGTAGCTGAGAAAGAGCGGTATACATCTTAATGAAAAAAGACTTGGAGCTGCGCAAGGAACTAATTTATTTAGGGATGGTGCGACGGGTTCTCCCGTTATAGAGATAGGGTATAAGCATATTTTGCCGTACCTGAAAAGGTTAATATGGTGACGTATTAACAAACTGAGGTAGTACCACGAAGCTAATAACTCTCGTCCTCAAGATGAATAATCTTGGGGGTGGGAGTTTTTTTGTTGTATAAAACTGAAAATGTGAAAATACAATTGAGGTGAGTGGCATATGCATTGGGCGTATGAAGTAGCACATGAATTAATTAGAAAACATCCAAACAAAGAAACTTTTGTTTGTGCAGCTGGAATTAGTCCATCTGGTTCTGTTCATATTGGGAACTTCCGTGAAATAGTAACGACTTATTTCGTTGTAAGGGCTCTGCAAGATTTAGGGAAAAAGACTCGTTTTATCTTTTCATGGGATGATTATGACAGGTTTAGAAAAGTTCCTAAAAATATTGATCCATCTTTTGAAAAATATATTGGTATGCCATACTGTGATATTCCTGATCCGTATGGGTGTCATAACTCGTACGCAGAGCATTTTGAAAAAGAGTTTGAGAAATCGCTCCAAACATTTGGGATTGAAGTGGAATTCATATATCAACATGCTGAATATAGAAGCGGAAGGTATAACGAAAACATATTAGAGTCTATGTATAAAAGAAAAGAAATATATGATATTTTAATGGGTTTTAAAACAGGAATACACAGAGAAGAAGATAGAGAAAACTTTTATCCCGTTACGTTATATTGTGAGAGCTGCGGGAAAGATGCAACAACTATTACACATTTTGATGAAGTATTAAAAACAGTTCTGTATGACTGTGAATGTGGAAATCAAAATAAATTATCAGTATTAAATACAAATCAAATGAAACTGAATTGGAAAATCGATTGGCCGATGAGATGGATGATAGAGGATGTTATTTTCGAACCGGGCGGAAGAGATCATTCATCGGAAACAGGTAGTTATAATGTATCAAAAGAAATTGCAAGGAAAATATTCAATTGTGAAGCCCCTCAATACGTTGCTTATGATTTCATTGGAATTAAAGGGCATCATGAAAAAATGTCCAGTTCTTCAGGGAATAGTATTACACCTAGCGACTTATTAAAAGTGTATGTACCAGAAGTAATTCTTTTTATGTTTGCAAAATATAAGCCTGATGCAGCATTTCATATTGGACTTGATGAAGATGTGATTCGCAATTATACAGAGTATGAGAGATTGAAGGATAGTTATGAAAATAAAACAATCAAAAATGAAGATTTATTTGATGCAATTAAACTTTCTATACTTGATAGCCGATTTAAAGAATATCCAAAGTTTAATCAAGTAGCAGGAACTTTACCGTTATTAAATTTTGATTCATCTATTTTACAAAATATATTAGAGAAAATAGATAGGAGCTATGCATTACCTGAAATGATAGCGATAAGTAATCGTGCTGAGTATTGGATAAGAAACTTGCAATCTAAAAAATTAATTGCGGTAAATAAAGAGAAAAATACGGAGTTTTATAACACATTGGATGAAAGGCAGAAAAAATGGCTAGTAGAAGTTTGTAAAATACTTCGTTCTAATAACGATCATTCTAAACTAATGGAGCAATTGTATACGATTTGTCATCATGAAAATAAAAAAATAATGAAAGAAAATCAAAAACAATTATTTACCATTATTTATAGGCTCGTTATGAATCAATCAAGTGGTCCACGTATACCGTTATTAATACATGTGGTAGGCACCAGAAGATTCATCACATTATTAGATTTCTAAACTACAGTAAAAACAACGCAAGTACTCAAAAAAATAAGTACTTGCGTTGTTTAAGTTTAGTTATCTTGAATACATTTTCGGACATTCATCACCACGTGGTTCATAAAAACAATGGCTTTTAAATTGTCCTGCAAACGGCTGGTTATACCATTCAGGCGGACAAGCTCCAACTGGACGGAAATACCAAAGAGCCCATCGTGCTGGCCAGCGCCATTCACCTTGTAAAACTTTTCTTGCGATTTCTTTTTCTGATTCACGGGCACGTTGATAAAAGTAACCGTATTGAACTGCTTCGAATCCGCCAGGGCTTTGATATACTGCATCACGCACAGATCGAAGCTCTTTAAAATCTAAACAATCACAAAACACACGATTTACGACAACACAGCCAACAAGTTGTTCACCTTGTCGGCCTTCGCCCTCAGCTTCAGCACGGATTAAACGTGCTAATAAATCAACGTCACTTTCGTTGTATGGAATAAGGGGCATTGTAATACCACCTTTCTTAACCTGTTATAGTAAAGAGTGTATGTTTCAAAATGAGCTAAGTGCATTTTTCTTGAAAATAACTACTAATTTTAAAAAGGAGCTTATACAGATAAAAGCTAACTATTATATAGAAGATAAAAACGAAAAAGGAGAGGTACTATGCATCGTATTCATAAAGAACATATCATTTACGCAATGTCACCAGAAAATAATCCATGTATTGAAGTAGAAATTGGGAGCCGTCTTGTATTTGAAACATATGATTGCTTTGAAAATCAAATTGAATCTGAAGATGTTGTGTTTCAAGAGCTAGATTGGAGTCGAATTAATCCAGCGACTGGACCTGTATATATTAAAGACGCAGAACCTGGCGATATTTTAGTCGTAACGATTGAAAAAATTAAAATTGCAGGGCACGGAGTTTTAACGACAGGTGCGAACCTTGGTGTAATGGGTGATAAGTTAAATGAAAATATAGTAAAAATTGTCCCAATACATAATGGACATGTTTCATTTTCAAAAGAACTGCAAATTCCAATTAATCCAATGATTGGTGTGATTGGTACTGCACCGAAAGAAGAGAGTATTTCATGTGGCACACCGCATGATCATGGTGGGAATATGGATTGTAAAGAGATAAAAGAAGGAACAACGTTATTATTACCTGTAAATGTTCCTGGTGCTCTTTTAGCATTAGGTGATTTACACGCTGCGATGGGTGATGGTGAAATTGGTGTTAGTGGAGTAGAGGTTGCTGGTGAGGTAACTGTAACTGTTCAAATTATAAAAGAAAAGAAATGGCCACTACCAATGGCTATCCAAAAAGAAAAAATAATGACGATTGCTTCAGAGGAATTGTTAGATGATGCAGCGAATCGCGCTGTACGTAATATGGTGACATTTTTACATGAAGAATTAGAAATGTCTAAAGCTGATGCAACTCTTTTATTATCAGCAGCAGGTAATTTAAAAGTATGCCAAGTTGTGGATCCACTGAAAACAGCGCGGATGGAACTAGGAAGGGAATATGTGGAGAAGTTAGGGTTTTCTCTAAGTCAATTTCATATTAAATAAAAAAAATAGAAAAAGGATACTTTTGTATAAAAGTATTCTTTTTCTATTTTACGGATTTTGTGAAAAGAGGTAGTATTTATATAAGTATATTTGAGATTGTGGATCAAAAAGGAGTTCAGAAATGGTCAAAATTATGATTGTTGAAGATGATATGAAAATTGCGGAGCTATTATCAACATATGTTGCGAAATACGGTTACCAAGGAATTATTGTAACGGATTTTCAAAATGTGTTAGACATATTTTTAGAAGAACAACCGGAGTTAGTGTTATTAGATATTAATTTACCAAGTTTTGATGGTTACTATTGGTGTCGTCAAATTCGCGGGGTTTCCACATGTCCGATTTTATTTATTTCGGCCCGTGAAGGTACGATGGATCAAGTTATGGCGTTAGAAAATGGTGGCGATGATTTTATTCCGAAGCCGTTTCATTATGAAGTTGTAATGGCGAAAATTCGAAGTCATTTAAGACGTGCTTACGGAGACTATGCACCGAAACTAGAAGAACGAATGGTTGAGCAACAAGGTCTTAGTTTATATCCCGAAAGACTTGTATTAAAACTTAGGAACCAAGAGATTGATATAACGAGAAACGAAGCCATTTTATTAGAGACGCTAATGAAAAACTATCCGCGTGTTGTGAGTAGGGAAGTATTATTAAATAAATTATGGGATAGTGAATCCTATGTTGATGATAATACATTAAGTGTAAATACAACACGTGTGCGTAAAAAGTTAAAAACGTTACAAATTGAAGGAGCAATTGAAACAATTCGTAGTGTTGGGTATAGATTACATATTACTTGGGATAATGGTATGGAAAAATGATAAGGTTATTTATACGTGATCATATACCACTTATTTGTTTTACTGCGATCCAACTACTAGCCATATTCTTAGTTTATTGGTTTGATGGACATAATCATATTTCAACGGCATTATATGCAATGTTTTTAGGTGCTTTTTTTATGGTGAGTTATTTAGTATTTCGTTATTTTACACATCGATCTTTTTATGAACGTTTAGCAAATCCGTTGCAATCTTTGGATGAATCTGTTCAAAAATCTGATTTTGCAGTTTTATCAACTGCGCTTCAAGACTTACTTGAGGTACAATATCGCCATTATCAAAATCAGCTCCAGATACAAGAGAGAAAAAATAATGATCATTTAACCTTTATGAATCAGTGGATTCATCAAATGAAAACACCTTTATCTGTAATAGAATTAATTACACAAGATGAAGTGGATTCGCGTTTTGAAAGTATTAATGAGGAAACGGATCGGTTGAAAAAGGGGTTAGAGATGGCACTGTATGTCGCACGTTTAGAGGCATTTACACAAGATTTTTATGTAGAAAGAGTACAACTACATAAAATAGTGAATGATTCTGTACATGAACATAAACGCTTTTTTATCCGGAATTTCGTATATCCAGAGCTTGAAATTGATAAGGGTATTACTGTAGAAAGTGATGCGAAATGGCTACAATTTTTAATTGGACAAATTATATCGAATGCAATTAAATATTCATCAGGTAGTAGAGAAAAGATTAAAGTGAAAGCTTGTAAGGAAGGTAATACAGTTGTGCTTGAAATTATCGATAATGGCGTAGGGATACCGAAGCAAGATTTACCAAGAGTATTCAAACCCTTCTTTACAGGAGAAAACGGTAGAGATTTTAAAGAATCAACTGGAATGGGGCTCTATCTTGTATATGAAATTACGAAACAATTAGGACATAGTGTAGAAATCCATTCAGAAGTTGGTAAAGGTACCGTTGTACGAATAATATTTTTTAATGTGTAACAAGTGATTCAGGCTAAAGAACTTTGGAGATAAGTTTTTTAGCCTTGTTTTGTACCACTTGGGAATAAAGAATTATTTACCTAAGAGAAGTAAAAGCGAATTGTTTATTATTCGTTTATGGTAGGGGGATTGTAATGGATATTCGTAAAATGAGATATTTCATAACAGTGGCAGAAGAATTAAACTTTAGTCGTGCAGCAGAGCGTCTTATGATGGCACAACCGCCTTTAAGTCAAGAAATTCGTAAATTAGAAGAAGAATTAGGAGTTCAACTTTTTCATCGAACGAAAAGAATGGTTGAACTTACGGATGCTGGAAAAATATTTTTAGAAGGTGCGCGGCAAACATTACTTCAAGTAGATAGAACTATTAAAGAAACACAGCTTGCGGATGAAGGGAAGATAGGACATTTAATAATCGGTTTTGTCGATTCTACAGAAACCGTAATAGAGATATTAAAAAGATTCCGAGAACGTTTTCCTAGAATACAGCTTATATTACGCGAGATGACAACAGACCAGCAAATAAAAGCGCTATATGAAAAACAAATTCATATTGGATTTATTCGTTCCAAGCAGAATAATGAAATATTAGCTTCCGAAGTTTGTTCTGAAGAATGTTTAAAATTAGTTTTG
>Ga0209025_1005389_pt1 | contig 10468 bp, 9 predicted proteins | sample AraplaMF_Col_mLB_FD_184256 | JGI IMG/M metagenome (GOLD analysis project Ga0209025, IMG submission 184256) | Arabidopsis root microbial communities from the University of North Carolina, USA - plate scrape MF_Col_mLB (SPAdes) (version 2) | ecosystem: Host-associated > Plants > Roots > Endosphere ...
GAGACCGTGACCCCGCCGACCTGGAAGCCGAAGAAGGCGGCCCGCAGCGAGGTCGTCAGATCCGTCGATTCCAGCCCCCAGGGCGCCAGCGCCAGCATGATCGTGACGACGATCAGCACGATCTTGAGGGCGCCGGAGAGCACGACGGCGATCTTCTGCAGCGTCGCCGCGCGCAGGCCGATTCCCGCCCGTAGCGTCAGCGCGAAACGGCCCTCGCCGGTGAGCTGGCTGAGGATGCCGAGATCGACCAACTGCATCAGCAGCACGAAGACGGCGGCGAGGATGCCGAGCCAGATCACCTGCTCGGTCAGGAAAGTCGCCAGCACGACATAGCCGAGCAGCAGCGCCAGGATGATGGCGATGCCGACGATCCAGCCCAGAATCCGCACCGGTCCCAGGCTCGCACCGTCGACCGGGACATAGGGGCCCAGGCACGCCTCCTCCTCGATCTCCTGATTGTCGCGCAGGCGATACAACCCGGCGATCAGGGTGATCGCGAAGACGGTGGCGACGACGCCGCGCACGATGATCGACAGGGTGAGGCCCGCAGCGATCGCCTGCAGCCAGGCTTCCAGCACCTTGCCGATCGCCATGACGATGGCGAGCGAGCCGGCGAGCCAGGTCACGGTCTTCGCGGTCGATTCCATCACGCTGGCGAGGCGCCGCTGCGGCTCGCCAGGCGCGAACAGCGCATCGACCAGTGCCTGGACGAAGGCGAACAGGGCAAGGCCGAAGACCGCGGCGAGGATCACCGGCTGGATCCGCGGCGGCAGCAGGCCCGCCGTGTTCAGGCCGGCATAGATCAGCCAGCTCGCCAGGGCAGGCGGCGCCGTCCGCGCGACCACGCGGATCAGCGCTGCATAGAGGATATGGCGGTCGCTCGAATCGACGCTCGCCGCGAGCCGTGCCGTCAGCCGCGGCATGTAGCGGGCGCGCGCGGCATAGAGTGCGATCGCGCCGAGGAAGGACAGCGCCACCAGGACGCCGCGGGCGCTGAACAGGGCGGTGGTGAAGACCGAGAGCCAGTCGCCGAAAATCAGCTGCGAGGCACGCAGATCGGACGGAAAGGCCGTCAGTGTCGTCGACCAGACCTCCGGGTTGAGGATCGACGGGCCGGCCGCGAACAGCGCCTTGGCGAAACGGTCGCGCCGGAGATCGCTGATCGAGCTCTGCAGCTGCTCACCTTGCAACAGCGTCGCGCGCCCGATCTTCAGGGTCTCGTCCGCCTCGGCGAAGGTCTTGGTGCGGGTTTCGCGCTCGCGTGCAACATCCGGGGTCTCCGGCGGTGCATTGGCGTCCGGCTTCGCCCCGAGCTGGTCGAGCCTGAGCTTGGCCTGCTCGGTGCGCGGCGCCTGCTCGTCGGTGAGGAGGCGCAGCTGGTCGAGCAAGGGCTGCAAGCGCAGGCGTTGGCGCTGCAATTCATTGTCCGAGACGTTCGGATTGGCGAGCGAGCTCTCGATCTGGGTGAGCTCGCCGCGGATCGAGTCCAGGCGCGCGCGGGGGCTAGTCGTCGTGTCCGCGGTCTGCGCCAGCGCCACCAGCGGCACGACGAGCAGCATCAGCGCGAGCAGCACTGCACCACCGGAGCGGCGGACGGCTCGGTCGAGGCCGGAAATCATCGACATTGTGGTCCTGCCGGGCTGATTCGCATCATCGCGCAGCCTCGCCATTGCGCCGCGCCGAAAGCAAGCATCTCCGGCAAAACGGCGGTGCCGCCGGATTCCGGGCTCTGCGGCTCCCCCGGGCAAAGATCGTGCAAGGGCATCACATTCCTGTGAGAGAAGCGCCGATGCCGGCGCCTCTGCGGGTTGCGTGTCTGCGACAGAAAACCGGACAGCATCATGGCAGCATGGAAGAAAGCCGCCCGGATCATGGCGAGCCCGCGCTGAAACGGTTCAACGCGACCGTGATCACAGGTGAGCGCACAACCTCTGGCGGCAGCCACGGTTCTGGGTTTGAATTCCTCCAAGGAACGAGTGGCTGCCGATCAGCCGGCTCGTGCAACCGGTGAGGCGCGCTGGCTCTCTCGCCGACCTTGGAATCGAAACCGGGAGGTTTGCGGTGGCTAAGCTCAGCATCAATGGCAAGACGATCGAGGTTGCGGTCGAGGACGACACGCCCCTGCTCTGGGTGATCCGCGAGCAGATCGGCCTGACCGGGACGAAATATGGCTGCGGTGTCGCCCAATGTGGCGCCTGCACCGTGCATATCGACGGCGTCGCCACCCGCTCCTGCTCGATGCCGGTCAGCGCGCTCACTGCCGAGCAGAAGATCGTCACCATCGAGGGTCTCTCGCCCGACGGCAATCACCCGATTCAGAAGGCCTGGATCGAGCACGACGTGCCGCAATGCGGTTTCTGCCAGAGCGGCATGATCATGGCCGCCGCCGCCCTGCTGCAGTCCAATCCTAAGCCGAGCGATGCCGACATCGCCGCCGAGATCACCAATATCTGCCGTTGCGGCACCTATAACCGCGTCAAGGCCGCCATCAAGGACGTCGCCGCCGGCGGCCAGATGAATCGCGGCTGATCGGATTTTCCCCTTTTTCCCGCGCACGGCTCGAGCGCCACAACCTCGCCGCAGCGCCATCCGCAATCAGGAGGACACCATGAGTCTAGCCTCTGTGACCGATACCAAGCTCTCCCGCCGTAGCATGCTGAAGGGCTCGGCTGCAGCTGCCGGCGCCTTCAGCTTCGGCTTCGCCGTCCCTTTCGCCGATGAGGCACAGGCACAAGGCGCCGTGCCGGAAATCAATGCCTGGGTCGTGATCCATCCCGACGACAAGGTGGTGATCCGCATCGCCCGCTCGGAAATGGGCCAGGGCACGCTGACCGGCCTCGCCCAGCTCGTCGCCGAGGAGCTCGACTGCGACTGGGCCAAGGTCTCGACCGAATATCCGACACCCGGCCAGAACCTCGCCCGCAACCGCGTCTGGGGCAATTTCTCGACCGGCGGCAGCCGTGGCGTGCGTGAGTCCAACGAATACGTCCGCAAGGGCGGCGCAGCGGCGCGGATGATGCTGATCCAGGCTGCGGCCGATGGCTGGAAGGTACCGGCGGCCGAATGCAGCGCCGCCAAGGGCGTGATCACCCATAAGGGCTCGGGCCGCTCGATCCGCTACGGCGAGGTCGCCGCAACCGCAGCGAAGCTCCAGGCCCCGGCGCCGGCCAATGTCCCGCTCAAGGACCCGAAGGACTGGACCATCGCCGGCAAGCCGCTGAAGCGGCTCGACACCGCCGACAAGACCACCGGCAAGAAGGTCTACGGCATGGACTTCAAGCTGCCGGGGATGCTCAACGCTGCGATCAAGGACTGCCCGGTCTTCGGCGGCAAGGTGAAGAGTTTCGACGCCGCCAAGGTCAAGGACATGCCAGGCGTCAAGCACGTCCTGCCGGTCGGCGACAGCGCGGTGGCCGTCGTCGCCGACAGCTGGTGGCGCGCCAAGACCGCGCTCGATGCGCTGCCTATCACCTGGGACGAGGGCGAAAACGCCAAGGTCTCGAGCGAGAGCATCGCCACCTGGCTGAAGGAGGGGCTGGACGCCCCGCAGGCCGCGGTCGGTAACCAGAACGGCGACGTCAAGGCCGCCATCGCCAACGCCGCCCGCGTCATCGAGCAGGTCTATTCCTACCCGTTCCAGAACCATGCCTGCATGGAGGTGATGAACGCGACGGCGCTCTACACGCCCGAGCGCTGCGAGGTCTGGACGCCGACGCAGAACGGCGAGGCGGCGCTCGCCGCGACAGCCGAGGCCTCCGGCCTGCCGCTCGCCAAATGCGAGGCCTACAAGATCGATCTCGGCGGCGGTTTCGGCCGGCGCGGCGCCGTCCATGACTGGGTGCGCCAGGTCGTCACTATCGCCAAGCAGATCCCCGGCACGCCGGTGAAACTGATCTGGTCGCGCGAGGAGGACATGCTGCACGGGCGCTTCCACCCGATCACGCAGTGCAAGCTCACCGGCGCGCTCGACAAGGACGGTAACCTGACCGGGCTGCATCTGCGCGTCTCCGGCCAGTCGATCGTCGCCGGCATCTTCCCGCAGAACATCCAGAACGGGCGCGACCCCGCCGTGTTCCAGGGCCTCAACCCGCCGGGACCGGAGGCCTCGATCGGCTATGGCGTACCGAACCTCTTGATCGACCACGCCATGCGCAACCCGCATGTGCCGCCGGGCTTCTGGCGCGGGGTCAACCTCAACCAGAACACCATCTATCTGGAATGCTTCATCGACGAGCTGGCGCATGCGGCCGGCAAGGATCCGCTCGACTTCCGCCGGGCGCTGATGAAGGATCATCCCAAGCATCTCGCCGTGCTCAACGCCGTCGCCGAGAAGGCTGGCTGGGGGACGAAGCCGCCGGAAGGCGTCTATCGCGGCATCTGCCAGACCATGGGCTTCGGCTCTTATGTCGCCGCCGTCGCCGAGGTCTCGGTCAGCCCCGACGGCAAGCTCAAGATCCACAAGATCACTGCCGCGACCGATCCCGGCCATGCCGTCAATCCCGCCCAGATCGAGCGCCAGGTCGAGGGCTCCTTCGTCTATGGTCTCTCTGCTGCACTCTATGGCGAGTGCACCGTCAAGGACGGGCGCATGGTCGAGGAGAATTTCGACAGCTACCAGGTGCTGCGCCTGGACGAGATGCCGGCGGTCGAGACGATCATCATGCCCTCCGGCGGCTTCTGGGGCGGCGTCGGCGAGCCGACCATCGCCGTCGCGGCACCGGCAGTGCTGAACGCGATCTTCGCCGCTACCGGCAAGCGCGTGCGCAACCTGCCGCTGAAGAACACGGATCTGCGCAAGGCGTGAGGCCTCACGCGATCCGGACCGCGTTGGTCGTGCTGGCGCTCGCGAGCGCGCCGGCGGCGGCGCTCGAAGCCTATACCGTCGTCGGCGACGCGATCCCCGCGCCGCTCGGCGGCAAGATCGGCGATATCAAGCGCGGGCGGGCGCTCGTGCTCGACCGCACACAGGGCAATTGCCTGATCTGCCATCATGTGCCGGAGCCGAACGAGCCCTTCCAGGGCACGATCGGCCCGGATCTCGCCGGCGTCGCCACCCGGCTCGATGCGGGGCAGCTGCGCCTGCGGCTCGTCGATGCCAGCCTGCTCAACCCGCAGACGGTGATGCCGCCCTATTTTCGTGACCAAGGATTGCGAGACGTGGCACCGGCCTTTCGCGATCGGCCAGCGCTGACCGCCCAGGAGATCGAGGATGTCGTCACCTATCTCGCCAGCCTGCGCACGCCCTGAACCGGCGCTCTCGCGCCGCGAGGTCATGGCGGCCGGCGCTGCCAGCTTAGCGCTTGCCGCCTTGCCGGCATCAACTCACGCCGCCGCGCCACCGGCGCTCGCCGAGCTGATCGCGCGCGTGACCGAGGGCGCAGTGCCCGAGCGTGCCAGGATCACCTTCGATATCCCCCAGCTGGTCGAGAACGGCAATTCGGTCGATGTCGCGATCCTGGTCGAAAGCCCGATGACCGAGGCTGACCATGTCCGCTGGATCCATGTCATCGCTGAGAAGAACCCGTTTCCCGACGTCGCCCGCTTCCATCTCACGCCCCGCAGCGGCCGGGCCGACATCCGCGCCACCTTGCGTCTCGCCACTTCGCAGAAGGTCGCTGTCGTCGCAGCGCTGAGCGGCGGCGGCTACGTCATGGCCGATGCCGACATCGTGGTGACGCTGAGCGCCTGCATCGACGGAGGCTGACCCGATGGCATCGTTCAACGCCCGCATCACCATGCCGGCCGAGGCCAAGGCCGGCGAGATCGTCGAGATCCGCGTCCTCGTCCGCCATCCGATGGACCGCGGCGGCCAGGTCGATTCCGAAGGGCGTGTCGTGCCGCGCAAGATCCTGAACCGGCTGACCGTGACCTATGCCGGCGAGCCGGTGTTCCGCTACGACATGCACACCGGCGTCTCCGCCAATCCCTTCGTCAGCTTCACCACCCGCGCCGTCGAGACCGGCGACCTCACCTTCGAATGGCGGGAGGATGGCGGGGCGACCTTCACCCGCACTGCCCGCCTCGTCGTGACATGAGCGCGGCCGGCCGCACCTCTGCGATAGCGCTGCTCGCGCTGGCTGGCGCCGCCGCAGCCCAGGAGATCAAGCCGGGCAGCGCCTTCCTCTCGCCGCAGATGCAGCGCCAGCAAGAGGACGAGGCCCGCAACCCCGGCTGGCTCTGGGTCGAGCAGGGCGAGGAACTGTTCAGCCGCCGCGACGGCACGGCGCCGACCTGCCTCTCCTGCCATGCCGATCCCAGGCAAAGCCTGCGCGGAGCGGCTGCCCGCTATCCGCAGGTCGATGCCACCAGCGGCAAGCTGATCAATCTTGAAGGGCGGATCGAGCAGTGCCGGGTCGATCGGCAGAAGCAGCCCGCCTTCGGCTATGAGAGCCAGGAGCTGCTCGGCCTCACAGCCTATGTCGCCTCGCTCTCCAAGGGCGTGCCGCTGGCGGTCTCGGCCGAAGGCGCGGCGAAACCCTTCTATGAAGCCGGCAAAGCCTTCTACGAACGCCGGCAGGGCCAGCTCAATCTTGCCTGCACGCAATGCCATGACGGCCTCGTCGGCCAGAAGCTGCGCGGCGACACGATCAGCTACGGCATCGGCAGCGGCTATCCGGCCTACCGGCTCGAATGGAACGAGCTCGGCTCGCTGCATCGGCGGCTGCGCGCCTGCTCACTCGGCGTCAGGGCGACGCAGTTCGACTACGGCTCCGACGATTATCTCGCGCTCGAGCTCTATCTCGCGGTGCGCGCCAAGGGGCTCGCGCTGGAGGCACCGGGTCTGCGGCGATAGGCCTTGGCGGCAGTCGCACGAGCCGTCACGATCCCGGCACAGTCCTGTCGGAGACGTCCTGGATGCTTCGCCTGCCTGCCCTCCTCACCGCGCTCCTGCTCGCAACCGCCGCCATCGCCGAGCCCGATGCCGAGCCGCCGGCCTCGGCAGCCGGCGTGACCGCCCCGCCGCCCTTCGTGCTCAAGGGCACCGAGGTCAGGACGATCCGCGCCAAGGCGCTGCAGCGCGACTACGAGATCTTCGTCAGCCTGCCGGAATCCTATCAGAGCCAGCCACGCCGGCGCTTCCCGGTGCTGTTCGTCACCGACGCCGACTACGCCTTTCCGCTGGTGCGCTCCATCGCCCGCCGGGTCGGCAACCGGGCCAAGGGACTGGAGGAGTTCATCCTGGTCGGCCTGTCCTATTCGGTCGGCGACACGCCCGAATACAGCCGCCGGCGCGATTACACGCCGACGCCGAATGGCGAGAAGACGCGCGACCCGTCGGGCCGTCCGCCGGTCTTCGGCGAAGCGGAAGGCTATCGCCGCTTCCTCTCCGAGGAGCTGATGCCCTTCGTCGCCGTGACCTACCGCACCGACACCACCCGCAGCATCTATGCCGGCCACTCCTATGGCGGGCTGTTCGGCCTCTACGTCCTGCTGAGCGAACCGAAATTGTTTTCGCACTACATCATCGGCAGCCCCTCGCTCTGGTTCGACCAGAAGGTGCTGTTCCAGCGCGAGCGGAGCTATGCCGAGGCCAACAAGGAGCTGAAGGCGAACGTGCTGATGGCGATCGCCTCCTATGAGACGATCGACAAGGCCTCGGGCGATCCGCGCTACAACGGCAAGACCGACATGATCGCCGATCTCAAGGAGTTCGAGCAGGCGCTGCGCTCGCGCAATTATCCTGGCCTCAAGCTCTCGAGCGAGATCATCCCCGGCGAGGACCATCTCACCGTCTTCCCGGCGATCGTCACGCGCGGCTTGCTCTGGGCGCTGCCGGCGAAGCGGGACTGAAGCGTGCTGATTTTACACGGAACCACCATCGTCATCCTAGGCGAGCAAAGCTCGTCCCGGGATCCATCGTAAGGCTCCGAAGCCCTTTGATGGATCCCGGAGCTGCGCGCCTTCGGCGCTTGTCCAGGATGACGGAGAGGTTCCGAGTAAAATCCGAATACCTCAATCCTTCTTGTCCTTGCCGTTCTTCGGCTTGTCTTTGCCCTTGTCCCGGCCCTTCGGCTTCACCCGATTCTGGAAGCTCGCATTGCCGAGCCCGGTGCCGATGGTCAGCACCGCCCAGTGCTCGACATCCTGCATGAATGGCAGTTCGCTCAGGCCCTGGACGACGGCGTCGTTGTGCATGGTGACGACGGTGTCGTGCTCGCCGATCTCCGGCGCCATCTCGCGGATATTCTCGACCAGGTTGAAGCGGCTGCTGGACCAGTTTCCGGGCAGGTTCTGCGCCCCGCGGTCAATCGCGCCGTCCGGCTCGATCAGGCCAGGGCAGCCGACGCCGATGAAAGGCGCGACGCGCAGGCCTTCCTTCTGCGCGTGCTCGATCTGCTCGCGCAGCATCTTGCCGAGCCGCTTCACCGCCTGCTCGCGGCTCGGCTCCTCATCGGCATGGCGCCAGAGCTCGGTTTCCCAGACTCGCGCCTTGCTCAGGTCGGAAGCCTTGTCCTGGCGCAATTCGACGATGCCGGCGCGGATGTTGGAGCCGCCGATATCGACCGCGACCAGGCTGTCATAGGCTTCGAAGATCCATTTCGGCGCGAGATGGGCGCTGCCGACCAGCCCGGCCTCGTCAGAATGGTGGCGCACCGGCACGAGCTCGATCGTGTACCCCTCGGTCTGCAGGATGATGCCGGCCCGCGCGATCGCGAGTTCGCCGATCCGGCTCTGGCGGAAGCCGCCACCGACGACGATGCGCTCGACCGGGTTCCAGGCCTTCTGGCGCAGGAAGCGGCGGATGACGAAGGCGAGCGACTGGGCGAAGCGCTCGACTGCCGAGAGCACCAGCGCCGCCTCGCGCGCCTCGCCGTCCATCAGCAGCTTGTCGAGCTCCGACTTGCTGACAGTCTTGCCGGCCTTCGCCAGCGGATCCTCGCCGGTCTCGGCGAGGTGGCTGCGCAATTCGGCGAGATGGTCCATGAAGGCGCCGCGGCTCGCCTTGTCGCCGAGAAAGCCGTCGCCGTCGCGGATTTCGAGATTGTAGCTGGTGACGATGACCGATGGCAGCTCCTGCGCGCCATGCGGCCCGGTCGCGTTCGTCTTGCTCGCCGTCGCCACTGCCATCCCCGTCTCCCGCCGCTGTGCTCCCGGGAGGAACGGGGGAGGCGCGCGCCGGTTCCCGCTGGCCTCGTCGCATGGCCCGTCTGCGCTGCAGGCAGGCGAAAACAGCCTGCCGGCGATTGACCGCGCCGGGTGGTTCCGCCTCCATAGCCGGCGGTCGGTTCGCGGCCGGGGGACAGACATGCTCGAAGTGATCGGCCGCTCGCTCGCGATCGGCATCGCCGCCACCGCCCTGCTCGATCTCTGGGCGCTTGTCCTCAACCGCGTCTTCGGCATCCCGCTCGCGAACTGGGCCATGGTCGGGCGCTGGTTCGCCTATCTGCCGCGCGGTCGCTTCATGCACGATACCATCGCCGACACGCCGCCGGTCTCGAACGAGCTCGCGATCGGCTGGATCATGCACTACCTGATCGGCGCCCTGTTCGCCGCGATCGTCATCATGATCTGGGGGCTGGACTGGGCCCGCAATCCGACGCTGTTGCCGGCCCTGATCGTCGGCGTCGTCACCGTCGGCTGTGGGTGGTTCATCCTGCAGCCGGGCATGGGCTTCGGCCTCGCTGCCAGCAAGCGGCCCAATGCCAACCAGGTCCGCCTGATCGGCCTGATCAACCACATCGTCTTCGGTCTCGGCCTCTGGCTCGCCGCCCTGCTGATGCGCTGAGCACCACCTCTTCCAACGTTACATCCAAGGACTGAGCCCATGGCCGCGACCCTGTTCCAGAATGCCCGCATCGTCGACGGCTCCGCGCCCGAGCGTGGCGCGCCGGTCTCCGTCCTGGTCGAGGGCGGGCTGATTCGCGAGGTCGGCAAGAGCGTGCGCTCCGACAAGGCCAGGGCGATCGACCTCAAGGGCCGCACGCTGATGCCCGGCCTGATCGACGCCCATGTCCATGTCATTGCCGGCCTCGCCGATCTCGGCCGCAACGCCGCCCTGCCGGATTCGCTGGTGACGGTGCGCTCGCTGGTGATCATGCGCGAGATGCTGCTGCGCGGCTTCACCACGGTGCGCGATGTCGGCGGTGCCGATTTCGGCTTGAAGCAGGCAACTGAGGAGCACGACTTCCCGACGCCGCGCCTCGTCATCTCCGGCAAGGCGCTGAGCCAGACCGGTGGCCACGCCGATTTCCGCGGCCGCTATGACGACCGGCTGGCGCCCGGCACCCGCCATCGCCTCGGCGCGCTCGGCCGCATCTGCGACGGCGAGGCCGAGGTTCGCCGCGCTGCCCGCGAGGAGCTCAAGGGCGGCGCCGACTTCATCAAGATCATGGCCAATGGCGGCTGCGCCTCGCCGACCGACCCGATCCATTTCCTCGGCTTCTCGGTCGGGGAGCTCGAAGCGGTGGTCGAGGAAGCCCGCATGGCCGGCACCTATGTCTCCGCCCATGTCTATACCGACGAGGCG
>Ga0209025_1005394_pt1 | contig 10458 bp, 11 predicted proteins | sample AraplaMF_Col_mLB_FD_184256 | JGI IMG/M metagenome (GOLD analysis project Ga0209025, IMG submission 184256) | Arabidopsis root microbial communities from the University of North Carolina, USA - plate scrape MF_Col_mLB (SPAdes) (version 2) | ecosystem: Host-associated > Plants > Roots > Endosphere...
AAGGTCTAACGGGCGTGCCGTAAGAAAAAGAATGAAAGGGACGTTAATGTCCAACTCCAGTGTTAAGACTTTGGCGCAGACGGGCGCGAAGGTCTATTTCGTGGCCGGCGACCGCATCGAGCGGCAGGTCCGGTTGCAGGGCTCCTGGCTGAGCATCGTCGACGTCACCGTTCCGGCCGGCGGCAGCGCCACGCCCGAGGTGATCGACAGCCCGCAGGTGCTGCGCATCATCGAAGGACGCCTGTCGATCTGGCGGATGGCCGATGGACGGCGCGAAGAGATCGCGGCACTCGCCGGCGATATCGTTTCGATCGGCGCGCATCAGGCCTATGGCTATGCCAACCCCGATCGCGCCGAGGCGGTATTTTCCGCCACCATCGATAGCGTCAGCGGCGAGGCTCTGGTCACCGCTGGCGAGATACCCGCATTGCCCGGCCCGATCCAGCGGATCGGGGCAGCCGCAAACAGCGACGGCACAACCATCCGTGCCGCATAAACCCTTGAAAAGGCGCCTCATTGCAGGCGCCTTTTTCATTCCAGTTACCGGGCAGTTCACCTGGATGTCATCAGGCAGCGCATATAAGCCCCGGTGAATTGCTGATAGAGAAGAGCCGCGGCGCGCCAGCCGGCGATCCGCAGAGAGAAAGCCAAGCAGGAGGTTCCCCATGGCATGGTCTGCCAGCCAATACGTCAAATTCGAGGATGAACGGACGCGCCCGGCGCGCGATCTTCTGGCGCAGGTGCCGCTGGCATCCGTCAGGAACGCCATCGACCTCGGCTGCGGACCCGGCAATTCGACGGAGCTGATCATCGACCGCTACAGCGTCGAGAATGTTTCCGGTCTCGACAGCGACGACAACATGCTGGAAGCTGCCCGCAAGCGCCTGCCGCAGACGCGCTTTGACAAGGCCGATCTCTCGGCCTGGCAGCCCTCCGGCCAACCCGACCTGCTGTTTGCCAACGCCGTCTTCCAGTGGCTGCCCAATCACCTCGACATCTTCGAGCGCCTGATGGACGGCCTGGCGCCGGGCGGCGTACTCGCGGTGCAGATGCCCGATAATCTCGCGGAGCCGACGCATCTTGCGATGGAAGAAACCGCCCATGCCGGGCCGTGGAAGGCCAATTTCGAGAAGAAGAGCGTACGCCGCACCCCGCTGCCGCCGGCATCGACCTATTACAGCCGCCTCTCCCCCAAGGCTGCCCGCGTCGATATCTGGCACACGATCTACAACCACCCGATGGCTGATGCCGCCGCGATCGTCGAATGGCTGAAGGGCACCGGCCTCATGCCCTATCTCGCGCAGGCGGGTGAGGAGCATCGGGAGGCGTTCCTGGCAGATTACCTCGCGCGTATCGAAAAGGCCCATCCGAAAATGGCCGATGGCCGTGTGCTGCTGCGCTTCCCGCGGATTTTCATGGTGGCGGTGAAGGCTTAGGGCCCCGCTTGCCCGGCGGCTGGTGTGAGCTATACTCGAAACCGGCCGCCAGGAGACTTCGATGGCAAAGCGCAGCGCATTTCAATTCGAACTCGATATTGACCTCTCCGACGCATTTCTGAACGCCGCGAAATCCGCCCAGCGCGAGCCGGAGGAGCTGATCGCCGAGTTGGTGCAGGACTTCGTGGATCAGCAGGGCGACGACGCCGGCTATGCAGACTTCCTGCAGAAGAAGGTCGATCGTGCACGGAAATCCGTAGCCGCCGGCGAGGGCCGGCCATCCTCCGAGGTGGAGGCGCTGTTCAGCGACATGCGCAAGGCAATTCAAAAAGCCGCGCGATGAGAATCCTCTGGACGCCGCAGGCCGAGCTCGACCGCCTGACGATCTTCCAGCACCTGGCCGCCGAGAACATCACCGCCGCCATCTCGATCGACGAACGGTTTACCGAAGCGATTACGCGCCTGACGGACTTTCCACGTTCCGGGAAGCCCGGTCTCATCGAGGGTACGCGGGAGCTTATTCCGCATCGCAGCTACCGTATCGTCTATGAAATCGCGCAGAACGCCGTCTGGATCCTCGCGCTTGTCCACACCTCCCGGCAGTGGCCGCCCGAGGCGGAGGAATAGCACCCTACCCCCGCCGCGCCGCCTCGATCTTGGCGATGTCGATCTTCTGCATCGTCATCATCGCATCGAAGGCGCGCTTGGCTTCCGCCGGGTTTGCCTTCAGCGCCTCGCTCAACGCCCGTGGCGTGATCTGCCATGACAGGCCCCATTTATCCTTGCACCAGCCGCAATCGCTTTCCTTGCCGCCATTGCCGACGATGGCGTTCCAGTAGCGGTCGGTTTCTTCCTGGTTCTCGGTGGCAATCTGGAAGGAGAAGGCCTCGCTGTGCTTGAAGGCCGGGCCGCCGTTGAGGCCGATGCAGTCAATGCCGGCGACAGTGAACTCGACGACCAGGACATCGCCCTCCTTGCCATCCGGATAATTGCCCGGCGCGCGGACCACAGCGGTCACGGCGCTGTCGGGAAAGGTCGCCGCGTAGAAGCCGGCAGCCTCCTCGGCATCTCCGTTGTACCAGAGGCAGATGGTGTTCTTGGCCATGATGCGTTTTCTCCCATTCGCTTGCCATTGCCTCAAGACATAAGGGCCGCCTCGAATTTCTCCAGCCCGGATGCGGCTTCAGGCGGCGATGGCGATATGGCGCTCGCATGGCTTCGGTGATAGGCCGGTGGCCTCGCCCGCCCGGAGCATCCCGCCTGCAGCCCAAGGAGTTCGACATGCCCAGCCCCACCGCCGACCATCTGGAAAGCTTTCTCGGCAATCGCCGCCTCAGCCAGCAGATTGCCTTCATCCTCGAAGTCGAGAAGCTGAAGACGGTGCTGCGCCGGACGCTGCTTCTCGATCGCTCGCGGGTCGAAAACGATGCCGAGCACACCTGGCAGCTGGCGCTGATGGCGATGGTGCTTTCGGAGCATTCGCGCGAGAAGGTCGAGCTCGTCCGCGTGCTCAAGATGCTGCTGATCCACGATATCGTCGAGATCGATGCCGGCGACACCTTCGCCTATGACACCGTACTGGCTGCCAGCCAGGCGGAGCGCGAACTGAAGGCCGCCGAGCGGATCTTCGCGCTGCTGCCGGAAGATCAGGCGAAGGAGTTCCGGGCGCTCTGGGATGAGTTCGAGGCGAAGGCTTCGGCCGAATCCCGCTTCGCCAATGCCATGGACCGGCTGCAGCCGCTGCTGCACAATTTCTTCACCGACGGCGGCACCTGGAGCGCGGGCGGTATAACGGCGGCAAATGTCGAGCGCCGCATGCAGCCGATCGGCATGGCCTCCGACACGCTCGGCGATCTCAGCGCCCAACTGATCGCGCTCGCTGTCGAGCAGGGCATTCTGGCGCCAGCGCCGCAGGAGGGCTGAGCCTAACGGCGGGTGGCGGCGTCTGCGTCACGCCGCCCCGCTTGCCCGCGCCGTAGGGCCGCTTATATTCGCCTGACCAGCCAAGGAGCGAGACGCCATGACCGATGCCGTGCCCACCCCGCCCGCAACGCTTGTCATCTTCGGCGCCACGGGCGACCTGACGCGGCGCCTGCTCATTCCCGCGATCATCAACCTGACGCGCAGCGGCCTCGTCGGCGACGACCTCAATATTCTCGGCATCGGCATCGACCAGGGCGATGACGAGATGCTGCGCGGCAAGCTCGACGACTTTCTCGCAGGCCTCGGCGGCGACCAGCCGCTCTCCAAGGACGAGGCGTGGCTGAAGCTGCGCGGCCGAATTTCCTATCTCGCCGGCGATTTCACCAAGGACGAGATCTATGGCGAGATCGGCAAGCGGCTGAATGGCAACGCCGCCTTCTATCTCGCCGTGCCGCCGCGCTTCTTCGGCGAGATCGTCGAGCGTCTGGCGGCCAACAAGCTGACGGGCGAAGGCGAGAATTGCTTCCGCCGCATTGCCATCGAAAAGCCTTTCGGCACCGATCTCGCCTCGGCCAAGGCGCTGAACGCGCAGATCCTCTCCAAGGTGGCGGAGAGCCAAGTTTACCGGCTCGACCACTTCCTCGGCAAGGAAACGGTGCAGAACCTGATGACGGCGCGTTTTGCCAACATGATGATCGAGGCGCTGTGGAACAGCCGCTATATCGACAACGTGCAGATCACCGCCGCCGAGATCGTCGATGTCGGCTCGCGCGGCGCCTTCTACGACGCGACCGGCGCGCTGCGCGACATGGTGCCGAACCACCTCTTCCAGCTCTTGGCGATGATCGCCATGGAGCCGCCGAACAGCTTTGACGCCGAGGCGATCCGCAATGAGAAGAGCAAGGTGCTGAAGGCGCTGCGTGTCTATACGCCCGAGGAGGCGAAGACCCATGGCGTGCGCGGCGTCTACAGCGCAGGCAAGCTGAACGGCGCCGATATCACCGCCTATCACGACACGCCGCAGGTGGCGCCGAATAGCAAGACCGAGACCTTCGTGGCCCTGAAACTCTATGCCGATACCTGGCGCTGGGCGGGCGTGCCCTTCTATCTCCGCACCGGCAAGGCGATGACGGCGCGCGATACGGAGATCGTCGTCACCTTCCAGCCTGTCCCCTTCGCGCAGTTCCGCGAGACCGAGGTCAACCGCCGCCTGCCGCCGAACCGGCTGATCATCCAGGTGCAGCCGGATGAAGGCATGAGCATGGAAATCTCCATCAAGTCCCCCGGCCTTTCCGTCGATACCGTGCCCGTGTCGCTCGATTTCCGCTACGCCGACAAGTTCGATATCGGCAAGATGACCGGCTACGAGTCGCTGATCTACGACCTGATGATCGGCGACCAGACGCTGTTTCAGCGCGCCGACGGCATCGAGGCCGGCTGGGCCGCCGTCCAGCCTTTCCTCGATCTCTGGGCCAAGGAGGGCGAGCCGGAAGCCTATGCGCCGGGCACGATGGGCCCGGCCTGCGCCGACGAACTCATCGAGCGCGACAACCGCCATTGGCACGATATCGGCGCGATCGCCAAGAAGACGTAAGCACTGTTCAACCCGCGCGGCAGAAATGCTAGGTTTCCTCAGGAACAGTCGACAGTCATCCAGCATGGCTGAATGTCGATCGGTCCGAGGCAAAAAGACCCGGAGCCCGGCTGACGCCCCCCTTGCCCGCCTCCGCAGCACGCGCACGTGCGCCAAAAAGGGAGGCATTCGCATGCAGACTTCAGTTCTGTTCTGGCGCCGCACCGATATCGAAGGGTTCGAGCGCCTGACGCTCAGCGTCGGCGCCGAGAGCGTGACGGCATCATCGACCGTCCTTTGTCTCGAAGACGGCGGTTTCCGCCTCGACCACCACTGGCGGCTCGACGGCGGCTGGAGCGCGCAATCGGTCACCGTCGAGCGCTGGAACGGCCGCGACCACAGGAAGCTGACGCTGGAGCGCGTGCCCGGCGGCTGGGAAGTCGACGGCCTGCCCCGCCCCGATCTCGACGGCGCCGACGAACCCGACCTTTCCGTCACCCCCTTCTGCAACACCTTCCCGATCCGCCGCACGCCGGAAACACCGGGCGCCACCCTCCCCCTCGACACCGCCTTCATCGACGGCCCGGCCATGACCGTCACCCGCTCGAAGCAGCGCTACGACCGGCAGGGGCCGGGACGCGTGCGCTACGTCGATCTCGGGTTATCGATTGGCTTCGAGGCCGATCTCAGGGTGGATGAGCGGGGGCTGGTGGTGTTTTATGAGCATTTGTTTGAAAGGGTGGCTCCTCCCGCCTGATGGCCAGATGTTGCCATTTCGTTCCGGTCCCGCTTTTATAGGCGGCAATGCGCCGATTCGGGAGATGGATTTGTGATCGGGATGACGAGTGGAGCAGGCCAGACACCGGCAGGGCGGCCTGCATCGTGAAAGCCTATCTCGCCATTCTCGCCATGCCCGCAGCCCGCTGGTCCTATATCGCCGCCTTCGTCGCGCGGCTGCCGATCGCCATGGTGCCGCTCAGCCTGCTGATCCTCGTCGAGGCAGCGACAGGCTCCTACGCGCAGGGCGGCCTCGTCTCCGGCGCCTTTGCGCTCGGCAGCGCCTTGTCCGTGCCCTTCTGGGGACGGGCTCTTGATAGAGGCTCCCACCGGCGCGTTATAGCGGGAACGTCGCTCACCTCGGCTGCCTTCCTCGCCCTTGCGCTGATCGGCACCGCGCAGCAATGGAGCCTGCCCGCCATCGCGGGATTATCGCTCGGCGTCGGCCTGTTCTTTCCGCCGATCACCCCGGCGATGCGCGTCGCCTGGCGGCGTCTGGTCCCTGACGATTCCGGCCTGTTGGCGCCAGCCTATGCACTCGACGCGGTAGCAGTTGAAACGCTGTTCGTCCTTGGACCGCTGGTGGTCGGCGGCCTCTATGGCGGCGGCCCGACGCTTCCTGTGATCGCCACCTGCATCCTGCTTGCGGCCGGTGGCGTGGGTTATGCCGCCTCTCCGGCGGGACGCGTCAGCGGCGAGACGGACGGCCAGCCGGCGGGCGACGCTCCCGGTGCCATCGTTCTGCAGCCGGGCATCCCGCTTGTCGCAATCATCGCCGCCACCATGGCGGTCGGCTTCGGCCAGATGGACGTCGCGCTGACGTCCGCGGCGCAGGCGATCTCCACCCATGGCCTGATGCTCGGCCTGATGTTTGCCGCCGTCGCCATCGGCAGCATTGGCGGCGGCCTGTTCTTCGGCGCAAGGGAATGGCGCTTTTCCGCCTATCGCCTGCTTGCCGCATCGCTCGGCGGCTTCGGCCTTGGACTCGCCGCCGCCGGCCTCGGCCTATGGCTGGCACTCCCGCCGCTTCTGTTGCTGCCCATTCTGACACTTGCCGGGCTCTTCATCTCCCCTGGCCTGCTCGTCATGCAGCAAATGATCGATCAGATACTGCCGCCCGGACGGACATCGGAGGGCCAGGCGCTACTCAATGCAATGCTGACGGCGGGCGGAGCGGCAGGGATGGCGCTCGGCGGCTTGTGGGCGGATGCGGGGCCACCGATGCTGGTGTTTTTCGCGGCCGCGGGGACGCTTTTGGTCGGGGCCGGGATAGCGGGGTTGGCTGGTGAAAGACTGAGGGATGCCAAGACATAGTCTATGCGTGCTGGCAGTTCGACGATGGAGGAAACGATCGTCGAGAGAAGGAAAAAGTATACTGGTTGAGACCATTCAGAGCAGGGATCGACCCAGTCGGATTCATCGACCCGCAGGTAGCTCACCGCGGCAGAGCATCTGACTACTTTAAAGCGATAGAGGACTCCCGTGAACAACACTCGCAATCAGCATTTCGTACCACGTGCTTACCTTCGTGGCTTTGCGAAGGGTTCGCCAGCCTATGCGGACAAGTTCCAGACTTTTGTCACTGACTTAGTTCGCCAAAAATCATTCACGACGGAAGTCCGCAATGTAGCCGCCTTGCGTGATTTTAACCGCGTCGAATTTGAGGGCGACGAGCATGATCCCAATATTCTAGAAGCGGCCTATGGCATTTTCGAAAGTTCGGCGGCATCGGCTATCCGAAGAATAGGGCGGAAGGGACAATTTGAGGGCGAGGACAAAATCACAGTTCTGAATCTTATTGCCCTGATGGCGACCAGAAATCCGCGGTTGCGGAAGAACTGGTCTGATTTTCAACAACGTCTCTATAAGACTATTGCCGCCATCACGGTTTCATCACGAGAGCGGTTCGAAAGCATAGCCAGACGAGCTGAGGCGGTCCGTCCGGCTGATGTGCGACGTGAAATCAAGCCAGAAGACTACGATAACGTGAAAGCCCTTGTGTCTTCAGATGAATACGACGTCATCACTCACCAAAACACACACATCAATCTCGAACTAAAAACTTTCGAGACGGTCCTGAGCACTCTAGTTGACCGGAAATGGATTCTTCAAATCGCGGCAAAGGCGGCTGGAGATTTCGTGACTTGCGATCATCCCGTTGTTCTCCGAAGCACCCGCGAATTGCCTGGCATTTTCGGACACCGTGCTGGTCATGGCATGCGAAATACGATGCTCTTGTTTCCGCTGACGCATCGCATGTCTCTTGTTGGTCTTTTTGAAGGCCAAGATGGCGTTATCCCCGTAGGAGCAAAATTAGTGGCACGCACGAATTCGATGATCATCGATAATGCCGACGCTCAAATCTATGCTTTTAACGATAGTTTTCAGTATTGGAAAAGTCACAGATTGCACCAGGGCAAGGAACTGTATCGGGATACGGACGCCGCACGGCGAACTGACGAACGCAATGACTAAGGCCGATCTATTGAGCCCCCCAATCCCACCGCATCTCCCAGCTATCGAGCACGTAGATCAAGTGGCTGCGACCTGCAGTTCGGTGAGATGGGCAAGCCCGCGCCTTCGCGCGGCGCGCAGGATGAGGTCGCCTTGATCGAGTACGGCGGCACCCATGAGAGCTTGAGCCGTGTAAGCCAATGAAGCTTTCAGGAGCCTCGAAACCCCCAGCACTAAAAACCACCCAGTTTATTCAACTTATCCTTTACATATCGATGGTTACCTCATGCGGGATTGCCACGATTGTGTGAGGCCGCAGTTGTTTAAATTCGCCCGGGCAGGTGTTCTGTCAGCGATTTTGATCGGATCGCTCCTGTATTTGCCGCCGTTCAACGGCTATGTGCGCGATACGGTGGACTTCTTCGACAAGAGGCCGCGCGAGACCGCGCTGTTTATCGGCAACAGCCGGACGTTCTATCACAACATGCCCGGCATGGTGCGCTCGATCGCCGACTCTGCCGGCTATCCCAACATGCTGCAGGTCGTCATGGACGCGGAGCCGGGCGTCAGCCTGGAAACGCATATGGACGACCCGAATACGCAGGCTTTGCTGGCGCAGCGCTGGGACCATGTGGTCCTGCAGGTCCTGAGCAGCGACCAGTACAGCGCCGAGCGCGCCGGCCGGACATGGGAGGTCGCCGCCGATCTGATCCGCGAAGCGCAGGCGAAAGGGTCCACGCCCGCGATGTTCGTCACCTGGCGCTACACCGATCAGTGCAAGGACAATCAAGGCATGCCGAAATCGGCAGTCGGCGTTTCGCCTTCGGGCTATGCCAACATGCACCGCAACATCCAGGAGCAGCATGCGCGCCTGGCCGCATTGACCGGGGTCGATCTCGTCAATGTCGGCCTCGTCTGGGAAGACCTGCAGAGCCGTCCGCAGTCCTTCACCCTCTATGACGACTGCAACCATCCGTCGATCTACGGCAGCTATCTCTCGGCGCTGATGTTCTACGGCTATTTCTCGAAGCGTGAGGTGGCGGATGTCACTTTCAAGCCGCGTGAAATTTCACCTGAAGATGCCAGGATGCTGCGATCAGTCGTTTCCCGGTATTTCAAGGAAAAGGCAATCGCCACTCCTCCATCTGCCGATCTCGGCAGAGGGGATGGGACGTCCGGACCGGGCTGAACACCGGCTCCATGCGGGTTTTCCTGCGGCAATAAAGATTGCCGTTCGCGAATAGCTAATGCAACCAGAGAAGAAAAATTAACGTCCGTTAAACAATCTTATGATTGTATTGCCTTGGTTGGGGCAAAACATCATGACGGACATCAAATGGAGCGGGCGGCGCCACGATCTCGATGCGTTGCGCGTTTTATGCTTCGGTACACTTATTATCTATCATACGAGCCTCGCATACGGCACGCGAACATGGCTGCTCAACGCAAGTGACGGTAGCCGTCTTGTCGATCTTATTGCGGCGGGCTCCCATCCGTAGCGGATGAGCCTGCTTTTCTTCATCTCGGGCCTCGTCACGCAGTCGCTGCTACGCAACAGGTCGATCAGCGAGGTTCGCACGGCGCGCACGCGGCAATTACTCCTACCGTTTGTGCTGGGCGTCCTGCTGATTGTCCCCCCGCAATTCTATTTATCGCAGCACAATCCCTTTCCGGGCCTGTCTTACTGGGAATTCTGGAAGGCGTACATCGTGTCCGGGCTGAGGTTCGAACACCTGTGGTTCCTGGCCTATCTCTGGATCTACATGTTCCTGTGGTCGCTGCTATGGCCATGCATCCAGCGATTTTTGCCGAACTTACCGGCCGCCTTCGCAAACCTGCTCCAGGACAGGAAGCTGCTTCTGATCCCGATCATCTTCCTTTCCGTCCTCAGGGTCTGGCTCTACCCGATCTTCGGCGAGACGCTGGTCCTCAACACCGACTTTTACGCGCATATCGTCTATTTCTCGATGTTTCTGGCGGGCTCGCTGCTAATGAACGAACCGTCCTTCTGGCGTGAGGTCGACCGGCAACGATGGGTGAGCGGCGGCCTTGCCATCCTCTCCTTTCTCATCATCGCCACGGTCGTTATCGCTGTTCCGCAGGACTATCGGCCGGATAGCCTCGTCATCCCGATGCGGATCGTCAGATCGATCTTCCAATGGTGCGCCATACTGGCGCTGCTGGGATTTGCGGCCAGGATCGCCAATCGCCCCAACCCGGTGATCGCCTTCCTGAACAGGTCGATGATGACCTACTACGTGGTCCACCAGACGATCATCATCATCGTTGCCTATT
>Ga0209025_1005398_pt1 | contig 10452 bp, 10 predicted proteins | sample AraplaMF_Col_mLB_FD_184256 | JGI IMG/M metagenome (GOLD analysis project Ga0209025, IMG submission 184256) | Arabidopsis root microbial communities from the University of North Carolina, USA - plate scrape MF_Col_mLB (SPAdes) (version 2) | ecosystem: Host-associated > Plants > Roots > Endosphere...
TCGGACGGCAGCACGAAGTTGCCGGCGGCGTTCTTCATGCGGGTGTAGGCCATCTTGTTCTGCAGCGCGTAGGACAGCTCGACGTAGCCGATGCCGCCGACGATCTGCTTGACGTACGCAGCCACGCCCTCGTTGCCCTTGCCACCGATGCCGACCGGCCACTTGACCGCGGTGCCTTCACCCACGCCGCTCTTCCACTCCGGGCTGACCTTGGACAGGAAGTTGACGAAGTTGAAGGTGGTGCCTGAACCGTCCGAACGGTGGACGACGGTGATCTTCTTCGCCGGCAGCTGCACGCCACCGTTGAGGGCGACGATCGCCGGGTCGTTCCACATCTTGACCTTGCCCAGGAAGATGTTGGCCAGGGTGTCACCGTCGAGCTTGAGCGCGCCCGAGGCCACGCCCGGCACGTTGACCACCGGCACCACGCCGCCGATCACCGACGGGAACTGCGCCAGGCCGTTCTGGGCCAGCTCTTCGGGCTTGAGCGGGGCATCGGACGAACCGAAGTCGACCGTTGCGGCCTTGATCTGGGCGATACCGCCGCCGGAACCGATCGACTGGTAGTTGACCTTCTTGCCGGCGGCCTTGTTGTAGTCGGCCGACCACTTCGACATCACGGGATACACGAACGACGCACCGGCGCCGGTGACGTCGGCGGCCTGAGCGTTGGCTACGAACGCCGTCGCCAGCGCAAGAGCGGCGAGGCGGAACTGGATGGATTTGAACACAGTGGTCTCCTGGAGTGACGACGAGCGGGTCTGACCCGTACGGGGCGCATTTGATAACGGTTCGATGACAGTGCCGGGACGGCTATGTGACACACGCGTTACAGCTGTCTCGTAGCCCGGGTAAGCGAAGCGCACCCGGGTGCGCGCCGGGTGCGCGCCGGGTCCCCGGGTGCGCTTCGCTTACCCGGGCTACGGTTTGTCAGGTCAAAAAAATGGGCACGGCTGAGCCGCGCCCGAGGGGGAGGAAAGAGATGCATGAAATCGGGGCCCGGCAACGCCGGGCCCCGTGGAGGCTTACCAGTACAGCTGGACGCGGGCTTCGATGATGTTCGGGTTGTCGTCGACCTTGCCGTTGACCAGCACGTTGTTGTTGGCCGGGTTGTCGGCGTACGGAGCGGCCGGGGTGCGCACGAAGTAACGTGAGCTGTCGACCATCACGTAGTTCAGCATGAACTTGAAGTTCGAACGCCAGTACCAGTTGACGCCAACCGTCCAGGTATCCATCTGGCCACCAAGCACGCCGTCGACCACCGAGGCTGCGGTCGGCGTGGCGCCCGGGATCGCGGTGCCGTCGTCCAGGTCGATCGAGTCGAAGCGCAGGCCGGCCTGCCACATGCCCGAACCGGGGTTGTCGGGCAGCGGGGTGGTCGGCACGCCGTCCTTGTAACCCCAGGTCTCGCCGGTGATGTTCCACAGGCCGCTGATGTACCAGGCGCTGCTGTCGAAGTCGTGCGACTGGCGCACGTTGCCGTTGTTGTAGCGCTCCACCGTCGACTGCATGTACTCGGCCTGCGCCTTGAACGGACCGGTGACCCACATCGCTTCGCCACCGATGGTCTGCTGGCGGTCGGCGTTGGTCATGTTGCCGGAGTCGACGATGCGCTGGCCGGCCAGGTCGGCGTTCGGGCGGGCACGGATGCGGGTCGTGTCGGTGAAGGTGTCGTAGTCAACGAACGACAGGCCGAAGTGCAGGATGCTGCCCTTGTCGTTGATCGGCGCCCAGTTGCCGCGGAAGCCGAAGCCCGGGCCGTGCGGCGTCGGAGCCGGATGCTCGGTCAGCTCGCGGGTGAAGTAGCTGGCGGTCAGGCCCCAGTCGTTGGTGCCGTAGTGGTAGGCGGCGCCGAGGCGACGGGCGATGCCGTAGGTGTTGGTCACGACCGACTTGGAGATGAAGTCGTTGTTCTTGGTCGACGACAGCTCTTCCAGGCTGTTGGGCTGCTTGAACTGGCCCAGCTGGAAGTAGTGGTTGGCATCGCCGCCCATCTTGTACTTGGCGTTGACGTCGAGCCACTTGTCGGCCTTGGCGTCGTACCCGACGACCCAGTCGATGTTGCCCGGGCCCTTGCCCTTCAGCACCAGCTCGGCGCGACGCAGTTCGTTGTCGCTGTCCTTGCCGTCCGGGGCGTCGCCGTTGAGGTTGGCGAAATCGTTGTCGAAGTAGTTGTAGTCGGCCTGGACCAGGCCCTCGAACGAAATCTCGGAGCCACCGATGACGTCGAAAGCGATTTCGGCGTGGGCGGCAGGAGCGGCTAGAACGGCGAGCAGCGCGACGGAAAGGGTGCTGCGAGACAGTTTCATGGACGTAGCCCTTGGGGCGTTGGAAGACGCTGCGCAGGCTAGGGTGTGAAAGTTGCGTAAATATGACAGTGCTGACTTATTTCTCCGGGATGACGTCTGCATGACCGCCGCCAACCGGTTAAAGCCAAGCCTGATCGGGCCAAGCGGAATTCGCGGTTATTCCGACAGACGGTCGGGTTCACCGGGTGTCTTTTCTTTGAAACGACACAGATCGCGCAGCACGCAATGGGGGCAATCAGGCTTGCGCGCCTTGCAGACGTAGCGACCGTGGAGGATCAGCCAATGGTGGGCGTCGTGAAGGTACTGCGGGGGTACGACCTTGAGCAGGCCGTCCTCGACCGCTCGCACGGTCTTGCCGGGTGCCAGGCCGGTCCGGTTGGCGACGCGGAAGATATGGGTGTCCACGGCCATCGTCGGTTCGCCGAAGGCGGTGTTCATCACCACATTGGCGGTTTTGCGGCCGACGCCCGGCAGGGCTTCGAGGGCGGCGCGGTCGTTGGGGACTTCGCCGCCGTGGTGTTCGAGCAGCTGCTGCGCCATCGCCACCACATTGGCGGCCTTGGTGTTGAACAGGCCGATGGTCGCAATGTAGGGCTTGAGTCCCTCGACGCCGAGGGCGGCGATGGCCTGGGGCGTGTTCGCCACCGGGAAGAGCTTGCGCGTGGCCTTGTTGACGCCGACGTCGGTGGCTTGCGCCGACAGCGTGACGGCGACCAGCAGTTCGTAGGGCGTGCTGAACTCAAGCTCGGTGGTGGGCCTGGGGTTCAGCGCCTTCAGTCGCGCGAACATCGTCTCGACCTCGCCCGGGCTCAGGCGGGCGCTGCGACGCGCGGGCTTCGACGTGGCCTTGGATGCGGCCTTAGGTGCAGATCTCGACGGAGACTTCTTCGCTCTTGCTGCAGGCATGCGGCGGTTCACGGCTTGTGGCGGGCGGCGGCCTTGGCGCGCGCGCGGGCGAGCGCGGCGGCGGCGGCCGAGGGCAGGGCGGGGGGCGGTGTCGGTGCGGTCGTCGTGGGCATGGCCGCATCCGGCGCGGGCGTCAGCTGCGCGGCGCGGCGCTCGGCACGCTCGCGGGCGCGTCGTTCCAAGCGTTCGTTGCGCGCGCGATAGCGCTCGCGTGCAGCCAGCGCCTGCAGTCGTTCGTCGCGCGCCACCCGCAGGCGTAAGCGGCAGGCATCGCTGCAGTGCTGGCAGGAAACGGCGTCGTCCGCGATGAGGCCAAGCGCAATCGCGCGGTCGGTGTCGTCATCGGCCAGCGCGGCCGCGATCGCATGCGCGACCGCGGCGCCGGCATCGCGGCAACCGCAAACACACGCGGCGCTGACAGCCTGCGCCATCACTTGCCGCTGAAGCCCGGCTTGCGCCGCTCCAGGAATGCGGTGGTGCCTTCGCGCATGTCGTCGGTGGAGAACATCAGGCCGAACTGCGCGGTCTCGTACTCCAGGCCTTCTTCTATGCCGCATTCGCCACCGACGTTGACGCAGTCGAGCACGCCGCGCAGCGCCAGCGGTGCCGACGCGGCCAGTTGCCCGGCGAGCTTCATCGTTTCGGCTTCCAGGTCGGCGGCGGCGACCACGCGGTTGACGATGCCCAGTTCGCGCGCACGCGCTGCATCGATCGGTGCTCCGCCCAGGCACAGCTCCAGGGTTGCGGCGCGCCCGGCCAGGCGCAGCAGGCGCTGGGTGCCGCCGAAGCCGGGGATCAGGCCCAGGTTGACCTCGGGCTGGCCGACCTTGGCCGTGTCGGCGGCAATGCGCAGGTGGCAGGCCATGGCCAGCTCGAGCCCGCCGCCCAGGGCGAATCCATTGACCATGGCGATCACCGGCTTGGGCATCTTCTCGATCCGGCGCATCAGTTTTTGCCCGCGCAGGGAGAAGTCCCGGCCCTGGACCGGGGTCAGGGTGTTCATCTGGGAGATATCGGCACCGGCCACGAAGGCCTTCGTTCCGGCCCCGGTCAGGACGACGCAGCGGACCTCCGGCGCGGCCTCGGCGGCCTCGAAGGCGACCAGCAGGGCATCAAGGGTTTCCGCATTAAGCGCATTCAGCTTGTCGGGGCGGTTGACGGTGATCAGGCGCACGGCGCCGTGATCGGCAATCAGGACGGGCGTTTCAGACATGATAGGAGGGGTCGCTCGGCGGGTTTGGGAGAGGTTTGGACAAGACCTGCCACGGTCGCGGAACTCCCGGCCGGGAGCGCTGTCAGAGCAGGGCGGCCTCAGTGGCGATTAAGCCTTGGCGCCGTTATCCTAGCGCGTCCATCCGGGCCGATTCGACCGGTGCGGGCCTGACTAGACTGGTATACCCAACGGCGCGGCCAACCCGCACCTCGATCCATCACGGAGATTCCACCGAATGAAGTTGCGTTTGATTGCTGCCGCCGTTGCGGCCCTGGCACTGACCGCCGGCAACGCCGTCGCGCAGGACACTTCTACCGAGAAAGGCAAGCTCAGCTACGCCCTCGGCTATGACCTCGGTCGCAACGCTGTTGAAAGCGGCGAGCAGGTCGATGTGAACACCATCATCAAGGGTCTGCAGGACGGCTACGGCAAGAAGCAGCCGGCAGTGCCCGTGGACCAGCTGCGCACCGCCGTGCAGAACATGCAGCAGCGCCAGCAGACCAAGGCCAAGGCCGAGTGGGACAAGGCGGCCTCGACCAACAAGACCAAGAGCGACAGCTTCATTGCGGCCAACAAGGCCAAGGCTGGCGTCAAGGTGCTTCCGAGCGGCGTGCAGTACCGCGTGATCGAGACCGGCACCGGTGCCAAGCCGACCCAGGCCAACACCGTGCAGCTGGAAGTCGCAGGTCCCTACGCCTGGGGCGAGCGTCCGCAGCAGCCGCGTCCGGCGCAGGCGATCCCGGCGATCAAGGTCAGCGAGATCGAGATGGCGGCGATGCGCGAAGCACTGCTGCAGATGCCGGCCGGTTCGAAGTGGGAAGTGACCCTGCCGCCGGAGAAGGCGTACGGCGCCGACCCGCGCACCCCGTTCCCGCCGAACGTCGCCGTCCAGTTCGAAGTGAAGCTGGTCAGCGTGAAGTGACGAATTGGCCCGCGGCCGCATAGCGGCCACGGCTTTGCCAATTCGTCATCCCGGCGAAAGCCGGGATCCAGTTCGCGCAGTCACCGCGCAAACGACGAAAGCAACATGCATTGAGCCGGCCTCGTGCCGGCTCAATGTCTTTACGGGTCACAGCAACCGCAATTCACGGTTGAAACCCGTGCAATCCCGTCTTACGGTTGGCAGTTGATGAATACACTTTTCCGCGCCGTGCTGAGTCCCTGCATCGGCGTCTGTGCACTCGACGACGACGGCCTGTGCAACGGCTGCCATCGCACCAGTGCCGAGATCGCGCGCTGGCCGCAGATGAACGACGACGAGCGCTTGCGCATGATGGAAACCACCTTGCCCGAACGGGAGCAGCGACGAGGGTGAAGCCATTGCCAGCCGGTCCGGTACTGCCTGATTGCCCCGGCCTGGTGGCCGCGCTGCATCCGTTGGCATTGCCACCGCAAGGTCCTGGCTGGAATCTCGCCGAATTGCACGACCTGGTGCCAGACGGAACGGTATCGGTGGCCGCGGCAGTACTGGTCGGCCTGGTTCCACGCGGCAGTGGCACGCAGGTGCTGCTCACCCGTCGCACCGATGCGCTGCGCCAGCATGCCGGGCAGGTCAGCTTCCCCGGCGGCCGCGTCGAACTCGACGACGCCGACGCTGTCGCCACCGCGCTGCGTGAAACCTGTGAGGAAATCGGCCTGGCCCCCGCGCAGATTGCGCCGCTGGGATTCCTCGATCCGCTCGCCACGATCACCGGTTACCGCGTGCAGCCCGTCGTGGCACTGCTGGCCGACGACTACGTCGCACGCCCAGACCCGAACGAAGTCGCCGACGTGTTCGAGGTGCCGCTGTCGTTCCTGCTGGATCCGGCCAACCTGGCCACGCATACGCTCGACTTCCGCGGACGTCCGCGCGAAGTGCTGGAGTACCGCTATCCCGCGCAACGCATCTGGGGCGCGACCGCGTCGATGCTGTTGAACCTGCGGCAACGGCTGGAGGCCATCGCATGACATCCTGGACCACGCTGATCTCGGCGGAAGAACTCGCATCGGCGCTTGGCCGCGACGATGTGGTTGTTGTCGACGCACGTTCGAAGCTTGGCGATCCCGCCACGGCCGAAGCCGCGTACCGGCAGGCACACATTCCCGGCGCCCGTTACGCACATCTTGAGCGCGACCTGTCCGCACCCGAGGGCACTGCGCCTGCGATGCAGATCGATGCCGGTCGCCATCCGTGGCCGCAGCTCGACGACTTCCTCGCGGTGCTGGGTCGCTGGGGCATCACGCCGCAGACCCAGGTCGTCGCCTACGACGCCGGCGACGGTGCGTTGGCCGCCGCGCGTCTGTGGTTCCTGCTGCGCATGCTCGGCCACGAGCGCGTCGCCGTCCTCGACGGCGGCTGGGAGCAATGGCAAGCGCGGGGCCTGCCGGTCGATACCGAAGTGCCCGAGCCGGCGCAAACGCGATACACCGGATCGTTCGACGAATCGCGCCTGCTCGACGCGGCTGAGGTGCAGGCGCACCTGGACAGCGGCGGCCTGCTCTTCGATGCACGCGCAGATGAGCGCTTCCGCGGCGATATCGAACCGATCGATAGCGTTGCCGGCCACGTGCCGGGCGCGCGCAACCGGCCCTATGCATCGAGCATGCGCGACGGTCGCTTCCGTCCGGCGACGGAACTGGCCGCCGAGCTCACCGCCCAGCTCGACGGTCACCCTGCCAGCGACGCGGTGGTGATGTGCGGTTCGGGCGTCACGGCCTGTCATCTGCTGCTCGCGATGGAGCACGCCGGACTGAAGGGCGCGCGATTGTTCAAAGGATCTTGGAGCGGATGGATCGCCGATCCCAAGCGCCCAATTGCGAAAGGCGACTAGCCAGCTGTAACAACAATTCGCACGCGGTAACAAGAACGTAATCAAACCTCCCGATGCTTGCGGGTTTTCGCATGGGGGGCGTGCGCAATGTCACGTATCGCACGGTTTGTGTGGGGTTTGCTGATTCTCGGGACGTGCGCGATGGCGCATGCACAAGTGGATGCCGAGCGGGTCCGCATCCACGGTTCGCAGACGCTGGGTGCGCGGCTGGTGCCGACGGTGGCCGAGGCCTGGTTGCGCGACATCGGCTACCAGGACATCCGTCGCGTGCAGGCGGCACCGGCGACGACCGAGATCCACGCGGTGCGCGATGGCCAGCCGCTGATCGTCGAGATCGCCGGCAGCAGCACGACGCAGGGTTTCGCCGATCTTGTCGCGGGTGAAGCGCAGATCGCGATGATGACGCGCCGGCCGACTACCGCCGAGCTGGACGAGGGCTGGCAGCTGGGCGACCTGGCGTCGCACGACCAGGAGTTCGTGCTGGCGCTGGACGGCGTGGCGGTCGTGGTCCATCGCGACAATCCGGTCACGCGCCTGGACATCGGGCAGATGCGCCGGCTGTTCTCCGGGCAGGTCAACGACTGGCGCGAAGTGGGTGGGCGTCCGGGTCCTGTGCGACTCCAGATGGTGGCCGGCGCGAACTCGGCGCGCGACCTCGTCGACGAACGTGTCATGGCAGGCAGCGCCTACGGTATCAGCCGGCAGCACGCGGACGGTCCCGCGCTGCTGCGCGCGGTGGAGGCCGATCCGCAGGCGATCGGCTTCATCACGCTGCGCCAGCGCTGGGGTGCTGGCGTCAAGCCGCTGGCCATCGCCGAAGGCGGCCGCGCGGTCGCGCCGACACGCTTGAACGTGCACAGCGAGGACTATCCGCTGACGCGTCGCATGTACCTGTACGGCAGCCAGATGATGGGCGCATTGAGCCGCAGCTTCGCGCTCTATGCCATGGGCCAGCACGGCCAGGACGCCGTCGCTTCGGCAGGCCATCTTGGCGTGACGTTGCGGCCGGGCTACAAGCTGCCGTCGCTGTTCGGTCCGGCCGAGTACAAGGCGCTGATCGGCAATGCCATGCGGCTGCCGCTGAGCCTGCGCTTCAACTTCACCGGCAACAACGACAGCGGCGTGGCCAGCAGCGTCTACGACAGCCGCTCGGTGCGCGACATCGAGCGTCTCGCCGCTTTCATGAAGCTGCCGGTGAACCTGGGACGCCAGCTGCTCGTCGTCGGTTTCGCCGACGTCGGCACCAGCACCTCGGTGGCGGCCACGATGATGATGAGCAACGACCGCGCCGACCTGGTGGCGCACGAACTGATGGCGCTGGGCCTGCCGGTGCTGCATGCGCGCGGCATGGGCGCGCAGGTGCCGTTGAAGGCACCGGCGGATGCACGCGCCCGCTTCCGCAACGAACGCGTGGAAATCTGGTTGCTGTAGGCGACGCGCTACTTGCCCAGACGCGCGACCAGCGCCTGCAGTGCCGCCTGCGTGGCCGGGTCGCCCCAGGCATCGATGAAGCGCGGCAGTTGGATCTGTTCCGGCTGCAGCGCGGCGACCACGTCGGCGCGGGCGATGGCGCGGGTCTGGCGCATCACCGGTTGCGGCAATGCCAGGAGTGAACCCAGCCATTGGCGTGCGCGTGCGACTTCCTGGCCGCCATCGACCAGCTCGTCGACCAGGCCCAGGCGCTCGGCACGATCGGCGGCGACCATCTCGCCGGCCACGACCAGGCGTTCGGCCTGGTAGACGCCGACCACGCGCTGCATCAGGCGCAGGATGCCGACCGGCACGACCAGTCCGACCTGGGTTTCATTGAGTCCGATGCGATACGGCTTGGCCGGGTCTTCGCTGCGCGCCATCACCCGGTAGTCGCAGCACAGAGCCAGCACGCAGCCGCCGGCCGGCGCGTGACCGCCGATCGCGGCCACCACCGGCACCGGGCATTCGGCCAGCGTGCGCGCGGCGAAGAAGAACGACTCCCAGGCCTTCATCAGCGCATCGCGGTCATTGCCGAGCGAGACCAGGTAGGGCACGTCGAGGCCGGCCGAGAACACCTTCGGGCTGCCGCTGAGGATGAGTCCCTGCGCGCCGTCGGCGACGGCCTGGTTGATCGCCGCGGTGAGCTGGTTGCACAGCTCGGGGTTGAGCGCGTTGACCGGCGCGCGCGCCAGCTGGAGTTCGACGATGCCGTCGGCGGCGTGGGTCTGGATCATGCTGGCGCTCATCGAATGGGACTCTTGAAAGGGATGACGGGAATACTCACGGGGTGACGTCCTTGTTCCAGCGATAACGCACGGTGTAGGTGAGCGTGGATTCGCCCTCGGCCGGCACCGGTACATCGAACTGCGCGTGCTGCGCGTCCTTCTTCTTGCCCGGCACGCTGCTGGCCACCAGCTGCCAGTCGCTCCAGCGCGGCAGCGGCTCGATCACGCGTATGGTAGCCGCCGTTTTCTTGCCGTTGGTCAAGGTCAGTTCGAACGTCTCGGTGATCGTGCGGCCGGCGCGGTCGAGGCGGAAGTCTTTCGCCTCGCGCTTTGCGCGCAGATCGAACGCCTTGCCGACCTGCAGCCGGATCTCCTCGCCGGTGGCGGTGTGCGGCAGCATGGATTCGCCGAGGAAGTCGCCGTCGACGAACGCGCGAACGCGACCGGCAGGCAGCGGCTGGCCGAGCCCGGCCTCTTTCGAGTTCCTGATCGAGACTGTCGTGGTTACAGGCAGCACGCCGGTTGCGCCACGGTAGGAGGGTTCGATCACCGGTTGTGGCGGTACCCAGTCGCCGCCGTCGGCCTCGACCACGTAGGCGCGCTCGCACGCGATCGACGGCCTCGGCGCGAACAGCGGCACGCGCTCGTTGCTGCCGTGGGCCAGGCGTACACGGCCGGGCAGGTCGTAGGCGTGGTATTCGCCGGAGTCGCGCACGGTGGGTGCCGGCGGCGGTGCCGGCGCGGCCATTTCCATGCGGTCCCTCGTCACCATCATCCGGCTGCCGGTGGCCTGGATCCGGTCGACGTTCGGTTCGCCTGCGACCAGGCTGACCATGGCGTCATCGAATGTCACGCCGGAACGATTGGCGATCAACGCCGCGCCATCGAGTGCGAGCTGGCAGCCATCGCCCTTGGCCAGCGTCGCCAGGTACTCGGCGCGCCAGGCCAGGCCGCCCATGGGGTAGGTGAGCTGGAACTGCGCATCGCCGGCGCGCGGCGCGGTCACCGTCCACTGC
>Ga0209025_1005404_pt1 | contig 10441 bp, 11 predicted proteins | sample AraplaMF_Col_mLB_FD_184256 | JGI IMG/M metagenome (GOLD analysis project Ga0209025, IMG submission 184256) | Arabidopsis root microbial communities from the University of North Carolina, USA - plate scrape MF_Col_mLB (SPAdes) (version 2) | ecosystem: Host-associated > Plants > Roots > Endosphere...
CTACCTAAATCTAGCAGTCTCTAGTATATTATAGCAATGTGTACGCGAAAGGTGTAGTTAGAAAACCACAAATTTCCCTGCGCTCTTTTAAATTTGTACAAAATTTCGTTAATTCGAAGCGGATTTTATCATAACAACAATCCAACTGGAATTTTTTTACTTGTTTATTCTAAATCTGAGCCGTTCTTCTTCACATCCGATTAGTTCTCTGTCCTACCTACTCAAATTCCTCGGCTCCCGAGCAGTTTTCTCTTCTTGCAATATAAAATTCAAAAGGAGCTGTCTTTTTTAATCTTTTCGATTTTAGACAGCTCCTTAGAGGTAAATGCAATTATGCAATTACAAAGTGTTATTCACCAAGATCTTGGTTAGTTTTGTTGAAGTTACCTGAAGCTTGAGCTTTGTTTTGCTCTGCTTTAGCATTTTGCTTTTGCACTTCATTAACGTCTGTTTCATAACCAAATTCTTGACTTTGACGTTGCATGTTTTTATTTGGTTGTTGTAAATTTTGGTTGTTTTGCTTTTTCATTATTCATTCACCTCCACGCTCATTATTGTGTACCGAGGTGAATACTTTTATGCTAAGAATTTTTATAAAAATAATTTTCTCGAATTAATTCTTTATTTCTTGCCAAATTTTCAGCATTGGGACGGACATTGGTAATAATTCTATTTGCTCGTGAGTCAGCCATTCGCCCTTTACTGCTGAATTACATTTCATAAAATAGCTATTTATATGCCATGTTAAATGTGAAAAAACATGTTTAAACGTTAACAATTCCTGTTTCGGTTGAACATTCATAGCGTACTCATTAATAAAAGTATCTATTGAATCTTTGCCGTGTTCAAGCATTGGAAACTGCCATAGATTAGCAAGTAAACCTTCTGCTGATCGCTGCTCTAATAAAATTCGACCTTTGTCATCTTGACATACAAGCACATCGTATGAGATATGCTTCATCTTTACTTTTTTTGATTTGATAGGTAATTTTTCAGGCTCACCTTCATTAAAAGCGGTACAGTATTCGCGAACTGGACACAATAAACACTTTGGTGAAGTTGGCGTACAAATAAGTGCACCAAGCTCCATTAAACCTTGATTGAAGGACGATGTATTTTCTGGATCTATCAATTCTTCAACAGCCGCTTCAAAAATCTTTTTAGTCTTCGGAACTGCTATATCTTCATGTATATTAAGCACACGGCTTAAAACGCGCATAACATTACCATCAACCGCATGTTCGGGCTTATTATAGGCAATACTTAAAATAGCTCCAGCGGTATATGGGCCAACGCCTTTTAATTTTGAAATCTCATGGCGATTATCAGGTACTACACCACCGTAGTTTTCTAATACCTCACGAACACCCGCTTGTAAATTACGTGCACGGGAATAATAGCCGAGGCCTTCCCAATGCTTCAATAAGTATTCTTGTGGAGCTTCCGCGAGTAATTCTAATGTTGGGAAACTTTCCATGAAACGATTGTAATAAGGAATAACTGTGTCGACGCGTGTTTGCTGAAGCATCACTTCCGATACCCAGATTTTATAAGGGTCCGTAGTATGCCTCCAAGGTAAATCACGCTTCTCAACATTAAACCATTCGACTAAAGATTGTCGAAATTCTGTTACATATGGATAATTCACAGTGACCTCCAGCGCCTTTGTAATTTTATTTATGGTAAAAAGAGTATACAATTAAGAAAAGATTATCTGTCAGAAACGACAAAAAACGCCATAATTTTTCTAGCTTCAAAATTTAGCACGACGTCTCTTAAATAAGTAAATATCAAGTATTACGGATTATTGAAATATACATGTATGCAAATTGTACTCTATTTTGTTGCATACAAGGAGTGGATATTTTTGGATTCAGGCACACATTTCGTTATGGGTATAGCCCTCGGTGGTCTTGCATTAGCCGACCCCATTGTAGCAGATCATTCAATGACCTTTACCGCAGTAATGGCAGGTACGATTATTGGCTCACAGGCACCTGATGTCGATACAGTTTTAAAACTGCGCAACAATGCCATTTATATTCGACATCATCGCGGAATTACACATTCACTACCAGCAGTAGCTATTTGGCCCATCTTAATTACAGCGGTTTTAGCAATTATTATTCAAGACGCAAATGTGTTTCATTTATGGCTTTGGACATTTTTAGCTGTAGCACTTCACGTCTTTGTTGATATTTTCAACGCTTATGGTACACAAGCACTTCGACCATTCTCTAGAAGATGGGTTGCACTTGGTGTCATTAATACATTTGATCCTATTATCTTTACATTACATTGCCTTGGCATTTTACTTTGGGTATTTGGTGCAAATCCAGTTTGGACATTTAGTATCATGTATCTCATTATTATCGTCTACTACATTTTACGATTTGCAGTCCAAAAGGCTGTGAAGAATGCTGTGCATAATACCATTCAAGATGAAGAGTATGTTATTGTAGCCCCTACAATGCGATTCTTCCACTGGCGAATTGCGGCAAAATCAAAAACGCATTATTACGTTGGCCGTGCTTACGGGCGAACTGTTAATATTTACGATAAATTTGAAATAAAACCTTTACCGAAAACGCCTCTTATTGAAATAGCATTGAAAGATCGCAATCTCGCTGCATTCGTGTCATTCTCACCATTGTATCGTTGGGAAATTTCAGACCTCGAAAATGGCTTAACAGAAGTAAGATTAATTGATCTGCGTTACCGTAGTGATAATCGCTATCCTTTCGTTGCTGTTGCTCATTTAAACGATGACAATGAGATTGTCACTTCATACACAGGCTGGATTTTTACAGAAGATAAACTTCAGAAAAAATTACAGATTGGCGCAAGTAATTAAACATCAGCAAACCCTGACCAAACATTGGTCAGGGTTTTGTTATTGTACCATATCATCACTAGCATCAAGTAAATGTGCGTATTTGGGATTACGTCCTGCAAAAGCATGCAGCTTATCACCATAGCTGGTAATTAATTGACGCACTAAATTCTCAGTGTAATCAGCACCACGATAGTCGTAGCCAGCTTTTGCAGAAGTTGATTCAAAATCACTCCATAAAAGCTCAATCCATACTCGTGCACGCCCTACTGACATTTGCGGATTTTTTGCAAGCAACTCAGCAGTTAGTTTCTCAATTTTTTCATCCATTTATTTACCCACCTTTACAGGAGATAGCATTGAAACCGGTAAAGCCTCTTGGTATTTTTCGCCCCCTAAGCGATGTCCCCACGCAAAGCGTCCTTTTAAATAATCCACTTGGAAAAATTCATTTTCTGATCCGTCAATACGGTACATTTCTCCAGGAATTATTGTATCTAAATCCACTAAATAAGCAGCCGCCATTAAAGCCTTACGCTCGTATACTGCAAATTCATTGATAATTCCTAGTTGCTCTGCCTTACGTGCTTTTTCCTTTATCATGGCTATTTCCTCACGTAATTCGTGCTCTGACATTGCAGCATAATTTTTTTCGTTCATTCCTCATTCTCCTTCTCTTCTATAAAACGATCTATAACCTCTATAGGAAACCCCTTTTGATAGAGCGCCTGCTTTATTTTCATTTTCAATTCATAACCAGTATACTTCGATGAATACTTTTTCCAAACTTTTTCGCCTTGTACGTCAAGTAGCTGTTGCCATTCATCTTCATCTTGCTCAATCTCTATTTGACTCAGCACATCATCTACAACATTAAAAGAATACCCTTTTCGCATTAAAAAATCTTGAATTTTAGCTTTTATTTGTGTTGGTGTCTTCTTTTTTTCCGATCGAATGACCTTCTCAGCCAATTGTGTTGCAAGCTTCACCTGTTCAGCATGACTATAAGTAGCAAGTACCTCATCCTGTAAGCTTTTATCAATTCCTTTTTTCATAAGGTCTTGTCTAATTGCCTTGGGCCCCTTTTTCATCGTAGCTTTTTTCGTATCAAGTAATGCCTTGGAATAAGTTTCATCATTTAAAAAACCATATGATTTAAGTTTTTGTATAGCCTCTAAAATAACCGCTTCGCCAAATTCTAACGTGAGAAGCTTTTTCTTTACTTCATGCTCACTACGCATTTGATAAGATAAAAAATTTAACCCTTTATTAAAAGCTTTTCGAATCTCATCCTCGTAGGTGATTTCCTGAATATCAAATTCCTCAAGCACTTTTCCCTTCGTTAAACCAAATTGAATGAGAATTGCTTCATCTACAGGAAAAGCGTATTCTTCGTTCAAATATATATTATAACGTTCTGGATTGTTTTTTTGACGTGCAATTTTCGTAATAATGCGCATTAGTAACACCTCGCTATTTACCATTATAACATTTTTCGGTATTGCTTTTTCCCGTAGACATTTCATGTACGCGGGGATTACTTTCCGGAGACTAACATTTGTAAATGAATAGGTGATAAACTTGCTCATATAGAATCGTTTTAAAAAGGAGGGACTGAAAATCGCGATTGCAGGTGGTACTGGTTTTGTTGGGAAAGCTCTAACAAAGCTTTTGCAAGATGAGGGACATGAAATCATCATTTTAACACGGAACAAAACAAGACGAGAAAATGATATTCAATATGTACAATGGCTTCAGCACGGAGCAAGACCTGAACAGTTGTTAAATGAAGTCGATGCAATTGTTAATTTAGCAGGAATTTCTTTAAATAATGGACGTTGGACGAAAAAACAGAAGAAAGCCATTTATACAAGTCGCATGGATGCAACGATTGAGATAGTACGTATTATGGAGCACCTTAGCTCGAAGCCAAAAGTGCTTGTTAATGCTAGTGCAGTTGGGGTTTATCCTACTTCTACATCGTCTATCTATACCGAAAATCCCACAGACTTTGCGACTGATTTTTTAGGTTCGACAGTTTGTGATTGGGAACGCCATGCAGTACGTGCTGAAAAATTAGGGGTTCGAGTTGCTCTTGCTCGTTTTGGTGTTATTTTAGGACGTGAAAATGGCGCCCTTCCCTCCATGTTACTACCATATAAATTGCATATCGGGGGCACAATAGGTTCAGGTGAACAATGGCTTTCATGGGTCCATGTAGAGGACGTGGCGAGAGCTATATATTTCGCAATTAAGAACGATGATATGAAAGGCCCTTTTAATGTCACTGCTCCTAACGCGACACGTATGAAGAATTTCGGAAAAACAATTGCAAGTATAATGGAAAGACGTCATTGGATGCCTGTACCAAGCTTTGTAATGCGATTAGCGCTAGGTGAACAAAGCATGCTTGTATTAGAAGGTCAGCATGTACTACCTACTGTTTTAGAAAAACATCATTTTACATTTAAATTCCCTCATTTAAAAGAAGCACTTCAAGATTTATTGGTTTAACATCTTTCAGTATTAAGTACAATGTCGATTTCGGACACAATTACGCCGAGCATAATTGCTATTGAATAGGATAATTTTTTAAAAAATACGCATTCTAATGAAAAAGAAAGGATGCGTTTTTATGTGGAAACAGCATATAGTGGGAGCGGTCATCGCTACTTTTATTATTGCCGCGGCGATTAGCTTTAATCCATATTCGGCTTCTGGCTCTGAAGAATACAACTGGGGCTTTAAACGAGCAAAAAATGGTGAACAAGCGGAGGCTGGGGCACAGCTTGATCAAGTAGTTGAGAAATATGGTGCAATTTATAAAGGAAAGCCAGATAAAAAAGTTGCTTATTTATCCTTTGATAACGGATATGAAAATGGGTTTACAGAAAGTATTTTGGATACTTTGAAGAAAGAAAATGCACCAGCTACCTTCTTTTTAACTGGTCATTATATAGAAAGTGCCCCTGATTTAGTAAAACGTATGGTTAAAGATGGACATACAATTGGCAATCATTCATACGGGCACCCTAATATGGCGAGACTAACGCCCGATGGTATGCGTGCAGAATGGAAAAAACTTGACGATAAACTGCGTGAATTGACAGGTATTAAACGTACAACATATGCTCGCCCACCTGAAGGTACATTTAATGCGAAATTATTAGAGGTAGGAAATGCTGCAGGCTATCGTCATATTTTTTGGTCCGTTGCCTTTAAGGATTGGGAAAGGGATGTACGTCGTGGTGCAGATTATGCCTATAATGCTTTAATGGAACAGCTTCACCCTGGCGCTGTTATTTTAATGCATACAGTTGCACAAGATAATGCCGAAGCTCTTCCAAGGTTTATTGCCGAAGCGAAAAAACAAGGCTATACATTTTTATCCCTTGACGATTTAGTTTTAGAATATGAAGATTTCCCTCTCGCTTTGCAATCGTCTACTCCTTAGTTATAATGGGGAGATGATATTAAAAGAACAGGGACGTGGAACGCTTGACGCAGCAAACAACAATGGAAGTAGGACAAAAATTTCCTCTAATAATAAAAAGACTTGGTATTAACGGTGAAGGAGTAGGCTTTTATAAGCGTAATGTTGTATTCGTAAAGGGCGCTATTCCTGGTGAAGAAATTACAGCACAAGTGACTAAAACACAGCGAAACTTTGCCGAAGCAGAAATATTAGATATTCGCAAAGCTTCAAAACATCGTCAGGAAGCACCATGCCCAGTTTACAATGAATGTGGCGGCTGTCAGCTTCAACATATGACATATGAAAAACAGCTAATCGAAAAGCGCGATATCGTAATTCAGGCATTAGAACGTTATGCCAAGCCTTTAGCTAATACAGTTGAAGTTCGCAAAACTCTAGGGATGGATAATCCATGGAATTATCGTAACAAAAGCCAATATCAAGTACGTAAAGAAGGCAAGCGTGTCTATGCAGGGCTATTTGCAGAAGGTAGCAACAAGTTACTGAACATCAATGACTGCCTTGTTCAACATCCGATTACATCAAAAATTACAGTGGCAACACGTAAAATTTTGCAAAAACTGAATATTACTATTTACGATGGTCGTACGCTTGATGGATTAGTGCGTACGATTGTTGTACGTACAGGAATTCGTACTGGTGAAACGCAAGTCGTGCTCGTAACAACACGTAAAGAAATTCCACATCAAGCTGAGCTAATTGCACGTATCAAAAAAATCGACCCAAGTATTGTATCGATTGCCCAAAATATTAACCGTGAGAAAACATCGTTAATCTTTGGTGATGAAACGATTGTCCTCGATGGTAAAGAAACGATTCATGAGGAGCTTGGTGAATTAGCCTTTGATTTATCTGCTCGTGCCTTTTTCCAACTGAATCCAACACAAACCGTTCATCTCTACGATGAAATCAAAAAAGCAGCAGCATTAACAGGCAAAGAAACAGTTGTTGATGCATACTGCGGTGTTGGAACAATCGGTTTATGGCTAGCTGATAAAGCAAAAGAAGTTCGTGGAATGGATGTTATCCCAGAAAGCATTCAGGATGCACGTAAAAACGCCCGAAACCATGGCTTTAAGCATACAAAATATGCAGTCGGCACAGCAGAAAGTGTCCTAGCAAAATGGCGCAAGGAAGGATTTACACCAGATGTTATTACAGTTGATCCACCACGCACAGGTCTAGCACCAGAATTCATCCGCACTGTATTGAAGCTAAAACCGAAGCGCTTTGTCTATACATCGTGTAATCCATCAACTTTGGCGAAGGATTTAAACGAATTAGCGAAGTTTTATGATGTTGAATATATTCAGCCGGTGGATATGTTTGCACAAACTGCTCAGGTGGAGTGCGTGGCGAAGCTTGTGTTGAAGAATAAATAATGATGAAAAAGGACGTCTCTACTATGAGGCGTCTTTTTAACTTCAAAGCCATTTGCTATGAAAACAGGAGCAAAAAAGCGTCTCCCAAAATAAAGAGACGCCCTCATTGTTTTGTATATTATTTTTACTGCACAGCTCTAGCTGCCTGGTGGATGACGGACGGTCCAGAAAAATCAACACCTTAACCAGTTGCCCAGGATTTAAAAGATATTTATACTTTAAGTTTTTAACTTTAATACGAAAGAACTTTGAAACGTAAACTTTGGACTTTTAACTTTAATCTTTGAGCTTTTATCTCAGATTTTTTAAACTATCCATTGTAGTAAGACATGTTTCAGGTTTCAACTCGCACACATGTCTTGAAGCGCGAGCGACTTTTCGTTTTCCGTTTTCGCTAGGCCATGCATATTTAGTTAGGCTTGCACTTCAATAAATGTTGTTGCATTCGATTCCGATAATACAGCATCGACCTCTGACTCGAATTCTTCAATTCGATTACTTAACGCTTCAATTTTCTTTTTAACATTCATCGGATCAATTAGCTCGTACTCGTTTCTTTTCATAAATGTGTCCGTATGTAATTTTACTTCTTCTGGAGATTGTTTATCTTTATTTCCTAATATATTTACTAAATACGTTTCTAGCTTTGCTGGCAACGCATCATTTTCTTTGGCAACCGTATTTATCGCTGACCGATATTGCTGTTGCATGACTTCTAACAGTTCCTTTTCATATTGAATGGACTGTTTGCGTTCAATCGCTTCTGCTACAGTCATTGCTTCTTTTCCCACTATTACTTTTGTTTTAGCATTAGACTCTACAACTAGCGCCTTAATTCGGTTGCGATAGTCAACTAAGCTAACTACTTTATCGTATGAGGCTTGCATTTGCTTTTCATATTCTTGAATCTCAACACCATTAATTTTGCTATTGCTTTTACGATTAGCTAACACTGAACTAACTTCATTCGTTGCTGCTTCGATGCGGTGATTTAGCATCTTTAATTCTGTTAATGCACGGTGAATCGATAATTTTTTATATTCTGCCATGTGGTAATCTCCTCATTATCAATAGTCATCTTAGTTAGTGTTCTTCTATTATATAGAGATAGAAATCCAAAGTCCAAATATTACCTATTTGAAAATATTATTTGATTTTATGTTTGCTTGTCTGTATAATATCATTCTAGGTGCCAAACCTATGTGACTTGGACGAAACATCCTTGTCACGCAAAAGACGCCATAACAGCACGGATTTGCTGGGAGTTTTTTGTTTTATGAGCGGGAGATGAGCCCCGCTCTTTTTATTTTCTCTAAAAAAGGCTCCGAGCTGAGTAATTCTTCTGATTCTCCCGAGCGTCTTCAAGGATAATTTCCAAAAGACAATGCCCCTTACACCGACACTGGTCGCTTATTTTTATTTCGTCCAAATACTAGCAAAATAATTGCTATGGCTAGCAAAAGTATCGCCACTAATAAAAGGAAGCTATAATTCACATATTCTAAATAAATGCCTCCTAAAAAAGGCCCTGTTAAACTACCAATGCTAAGGGCAATACCGCAAAGTAGATTTCCTGTTGGCAGCAGTTCCTTTGGTGTCAAGTCAGCCATATAAGTAATACCTAATGAAAACATTGAACCGACTAATGTCCCTGTAAAGAAAAATGCTACAGCTACAGCCATTTGTGAATGCTCTACAAAGCTTGCAACTCCAAAAATAATAGCCCCGCCAAATGAGCCTATCATCAAGACATTGCGTCTTCCGACTTTATCCCCTATTGCTCCAAGCGGCACTTGCGTTAAAATCCCGCCAAATGTAAAGACTGATAAAATAATAGGAATCATATTCACGTCGAAACCTTTTCGCAAAGCATAAACTGGGAACAAAGCGTTTAAAGAAGATTCTAAAAACCCATAAACAAATGGCCCTAAAAATGCAATCCATCCAAATACAATGGCAATTTTATAACGATGCCAGCCTCGTGCCTTTAAGTCTCCCGTTAATCGCTCTGGTTTTTCATTTTGTAAAAAGAATACAAAAACCCACGCAAATAAACACATAATCGAGGACACAATAAACGGTAATGCTTCTGAAACTTGTATAAGTTTTACCATCAGAGGACCGATCGCAAAGCCTGTACTAAAGGACAAGCCGTAAATGGCCATACCTTTCCCTAAGCTTTTATGGTCTGAGGTGCTTGTAATCCACGTCTGTGTTGCAAAATGTAACGCATGATCTCCTACCCCGATGAGTAAGCGGAGGATAAACCAAAAGGTCACACTTTTCCATAAAGGAAATACAAGCAGTGAAGCAAAGACAAGTGCACCTCCTATTAAAATAATAGGTTTGTAACCCCATTTTCGTAATGGCTGTTCGATAAATGGTGAAATTAATAAAGTTCCTATGTATAGACCTGTTGCGTTCAGTCCATTCAACGCAGAGGATACTCCATCACGTTCAAAAATAATTGAAATTAGCGGTAAAAGCATCCCTTGTGAAAAACCAGAAATAGATACAATTAACACTAGAATGGCAAATCTTTTTTTGCTGTAATCTGAGAAGTATGTCATCTTTTCCTCCAACATCAAGTCAATCTTCCAAATAACAGCATACCAAAAAGCCTTAGCGCTCACCACATGTGATTTTACGCTAAGGCCTAACTAACACTTATCTCCATTTAATTGTATAAACACGAATTTCGGCTTTTATATTGGCCGAGTACTTGTTTAA
>Ga0209025_1005406_pt1 | contig 10436 bp, 10 predicted proteins | sample AraplaMF_Col_mLB_FD_184256 | JGI IMG/M metagenome (GOLD analysis project Ga0209025, IMG submission 184256) | Arabidopsis root microbial communities from the University of North Carolina, USA - plate scrape MF_Col_mLB (SPAdes) (version 2) | ecosystem: Host-associated > Plants > Roots > Endosphere...
AATACGCTCGGCGGCAAACTGTTAGGACAGTTACATGAAGAGCATAACGGTAATTGGTGGATTGGTAGAGATGTTGCTGAAAGGCTAGTCAACGAAGCAAGAGGCTATCAAAATATTACTTTTATTCTCGGTACACAAGTATGGAATATTGATGGGAATTATAAGCTCTATCTATCAAAAGTGGATGGGCTAGAGATTCTACCAATTGTGGAAGCGGATTATTTACTATTAGCTACAGGGGCCATAGAAAAAGGTCTTCCTATTAAGGGGTGGACATTACCTAAAGTGCTGACTGTTGGTGGAGCCCAAGTACTTACTAATCAATATTTCGTAAAGCCAGGAAACAGAGTAGCAATTATAGGTGCTGATATTCTTTCAATTTCAATCGCAAGAGCTATGAAGTTAGCTGGAGTAGATGTTGTAGGTATTTATTTACCTCCTAAAAACATGTTCTCTACATCAATCTCAAATCCAAATACAGTCATGCAAAGTTTTAGCTCAATGGGTAGTCATGCACCCACTTTATTGATGAAAATGGGTGTAAATGTAATAAAAAGCAATGTAGGACGAAAGCTAGCCCATAAATTTTATCCGCCTAATGGCATTAAAATGTGGGGAATTCCGATTTATCTAAATAAATGCATCAGCGAAATTCACGGCGCTCAAGAAGTAGAAGCGGTGAAAGTGCAACATGTAACAATTGAAGGTGAACTTACAAGTAAAGAAAGAACGTTACATGTAGACGCAGTATGTATTTCCGCAGGTTTAACGCCTCAAACTGAACTATCCGTTATTTTGAATTGCGACTTTGCGGATATTGATGGTTTGAGTGGCAAAGTCCCTATTCATAATGAGCAATTGGAAACAACAGTAGAGAACGTTTTTGTTGCGGGGAATATTACAGGGATTGAAGGAGCAAAAGTTTCCATGGCTCAGGGTCATGTTGCAGGACTTAGTATGTTAAATAAGATGGACAAACTGGTGAATTCTAATGAGCTTCAAGTTTCTTTAGATCAACTAAAGAAAGTAAGAGAAACTTCTCCCATTCAATTTCATGCTAATATTTTTAACGGAAGAGAAAGTATGCAAATACATTGGGATCAAATCTATCAACTTAAAGAGAGTGAGTGAAAATGATGACAGCAACATATTATATCGAAGTGCCAAAAAAATTAAAGGTGAATGAAATTGATATGATGATGGAATTAGAAAAAGATGCTTTTCCAGGACTAGGTGCGGTTGATGAACAGTGTCTTGTACCTTTAACTAGATATGGAAAAATGGTTTGGTTTAAAGAAGTAGGCGATGATCGTCCTATCGCAGTGGGAGAATTAATGCGAAATTTTGATAAACCTGATGAAGCATACGTCTTTGGTTATTACGTTCGTTCGGATCAACAAGGCAAAGGTATCGGAAAGAAATTTTTAGTAGAGCTTCTGGATTATATACAAAAACAAGGCTTTCACTATGTGACGTTGACTGTAAACATAGAGAATGTAGCTGCGATCAAACTGTATGAAGCGTTTGGTTTTGAAATAGTTGAAACACGTGAAAATGAATTTGGTAAAGATGAACATCGTTATTGCATGAAAAAGAAGTTTTAACTTCGTTCAGCCATTGGTTTAGTAGCGAAAGTGAAATGTCAGCTACGCAAGACTGTGTGAACAATATCATTGTTGCTTTCGCACAAAAAACATCTCCGGGGGATGTCACGGAATCGGAACGGAGTTCTTCCAGGATGCTGTACCCATATGACAACGGCTAACGAACCTGCATCGGTAAATGCGCCACGTCCTTGGCATTATGCATTATCGAAATGACCGACATCGTGCTGGCACTCAACTAGGCCTAATACAAAGCCGATTCTAGACGCAATTAAACCGAGGTAAATTTGGATGCTATTGGGGTGAATTGTATGCATAAAATAAAAAGTTCGGGCATAGAAGTACTTGATACTCTAAAAAATGGTGACACATTATTAGTTGGTGGCTTTGGTTTAATTGGAGCGCCTCTAACATTAATAGATGCTTTAAAAGAGAAAGAAGTAAGAGACTTGACTGTTGTTAGTAATAATTTAGGTGAGTCTGGTAAAGGACTAGGTCTTATTTTAAATCAAAATAAGATTAAGAAAGTGATTGGTTCTTACTTCACAAGCAATAGAGATGTTGGCGAAAAGTATCAGAAGGGGGAGTTAGCTATTCAACTTTTACCTCAAGGTACAATGGCTGAGGCATTAAGAGCTGGTGGAGCAGGTATAGGTGGTTTCTATACTAAAACAGCTGTTGGCACAAAACTAGCAGAGGGTAAGGAACAACGAGTTTTAGACGATGAAACGTATATCTTTGAACAATCTATTAAAGGCGATGTTGCATTTATTCGTGCTCATAAAGCAGATGAATTAGGGAATTTAACATACTATAAAACGGCTCGAAATTTTAATCCCATAATGGCAACAGCTGCTAAATATGTAGTTGCAGAGGTAGATGAAATTGTGCCTGTAGGTTCTCTAAATGCTGAAGAAATCGTTACTCCCCATCTATTCGTTGATGCGGTTATAGTTGCCCGAAAAGTTTTGACGAAAGATGGGGTGAAGAGCTTGTGAATGAACAACATCTCATTGCAAGTCGTGTAGCTCAAGAAATATCTGGGCCAGCAGTTGTCAATTTGGGAATCGGCATCCCTACATTAGTATCGGAATATGTAAAAGAGGATACGGTTATTTTTCATACAGAAAATGGACTGTTAGGTGTTACGGATATAGACCCTAATCATATTGATCCGAACTTAGTCAATGCGGGGAAGTTACCTGTTGGCGAAAAAGAAGGCTCTTCATTTTTTAATAGCGCCGATTCTTTTGCAATGATTCGCGGAGGGCATATCGACGTTGCCATACTAGGCGCATTGCAGGTGGATCAAACAGGATTAATCGCTAACTGGGCTGTACCCGGCAAAGCAATTTTAGGGGTTGGTGGCGCTATGGATTTGTTAGCTGGAGCAAAACAAATTATTGTCGCTATGACACATTGTTCAAAGGACGGGAAAAGTAAACTTGTAAAAGAATGTTTGTATCCAATAACTTCAACAAGGGCTGTTCATATTATTGTGACAAATTTAGCGGTATTTCATGTGAAAGATCATGAACTATATTTGGTCGATTTAATGCCAGGGGTGACAGTAGAAACTGTACAACAACACACCGAAGCTACGTATAAAGTTGCACTTACGCAAAACCAAATATAAACAAATACAACCGAACCTACATTCTCCAATATTAATGTAAATAAAATTAGAACGGACGCACTTTATACTATTTATAGATGTTAGGAGGCGAGAATGTGAATGAAGCTAATACAGTGCTTGTCACTGGATATGCCAAAGCACCTCAAGGGACTTCAATGTATGAAATATACAAGTATGCAGGGATTGTACTAGAAATAGATAGAGAGACACATGTAATTGTAGAAGCAGAGTTTACAGTAGTTACAGGTCTTACTCAATCTTTCTTCAAAAAACTATTAGTAGGATATTGCTTAGTGGGAGGATTAGAGGACTTAATTGAAAAAATAAGGAGAAAATATTTTGCCCCTAGCCAGCAAGCAATAATCGTCGCGTTACAAGCAGCTGTACAACGTTATTGGGACAATGTAAATGATTAATAAGGAATGTGGGCTCCCGTTCACATGATTTTCGTAAAACCGTTCAAGCGTAGAAAAATATAGGTAATTTTATTTAACTATATCAATACGTTTAGTACGGTTTTTATTTTTTACCTGCGCGAAAGCAAAGCCACGGCTTCCATTACGCCAAGGCGAAATGGATACTACACTACAATTACTAATAATAGCAAGGAGGATATAAATGGTAGTTATAGTAAATGCATTCCGAACACCGATCGGTAAACTTGGAGGATCTTTAGCACAAACTTTGCCAGAGGATTTAGTGGCCCATGTTATGCAAAATAATTTATCTTCTGTAGGGTATGGGGAAGAAATTTTAGACGAAATTATTGTAGGACAAACGAAGCAAAGTACTCACGCTCCAAATATCGCAAGAGTTGCAGCATTAAAAGCAAAATTCCACGACACACTATCTGCATATACAGTACATCGTCAATGTGGTTCGGGGATGCAAGCTGTTATGAATGCTGCGATGGCCATTATGTCGAAACAAGCAGATGTAATACTCGCTGGTGGTGTAGAAAGCATGTCTCAAGCACCCTTTTACTTCATCCCAGACCGAACGACAACATTAAACGGAAATTTGACTATTTATGACTCTAATATAGAAAGTCAAGCAAAGTCTCAGCCAGAATCGATTTACGGTACATTTTCAATGGGAGAAACCGCAGAATGGTTGGCAGAAAGTTATAATATTTCAAGAGAGGAACAAGATTATTTTGCATATGAGAGTCAGAAAAAAGCAAAGGCTGCTATTGATAAAGGCGATTTCGAAAGTGAAATCGTTTCAATAGAAGTCAAAACAGGAAAAAAGAAAACCATCCATTTTGCAGTAGATGAACATCCGCGTCTATCAGATATTGACGTTTTAGCAAAATTGCAACCTGCATTCAAAAAAGACGGTAGCGTAACAGCGGGGAATGCGTCTGGACGAAATGATGGGGCTTCAATGCTGTTACTTATGGATGATGAAAAAGCACATTTACTTGGATGTAAGCCACTTGCTAAAATTGTATCATTTGCTGCAGTTGGTATTTCGCCAAAAGAAATGGGTCTTGGCCCGGTTCCGGCTATTGAGCGCGCTTTAGCAAAGGCTGGATTGAATATCCGTGAAATCGATTTATTTGAAATTAATGAAGCTTTCGCTGCACAAGCATTAGCATGTGCAAAACAATTATCTCTTCCATTATCTAAACTTAATGTAAACGGTGGAGCCATTGCATTAGGACATCCTTTAGGTATGTCAGGTGCTAGAATCTTAACAACATTAGTTCATGCTCTAGAAAAGCGCAAGTTACGGTATGGCGTAGCTGCTATCTGTATAGCAGGTGGACAAGGATTGGCAATGGTTGTAGAAAGATGTATGGAGTAAATAAACGAAGAAAAAAGTCTAGTATGTAGAATTTTGCTTAATAGACTAAATGTATAAATACTTTCCGTAAAATTCGTCTGGAGGAGAGTTAGGTTATGGTGAGAAGAATAGGTATTGCTATGTTTTATCACGAATCACATAGTTTTGTTCCTTATAAAACTGATATTCCACAATTTGGAAACTTTGGCTATTTTGAAGGTGAGAAGCTAGTTGAAGAATTTCGCAATACAAAAACAGAGTTAGGTGGATTCATTGATGTTTTAGAAAGATATAATGATATCGAAATCGTACCATTGCTTTGCGCTGCAGCGATCCCATCAGGTATTGTAACCGCAAGTGCTTACTCTCAAATTGAACATCAAATGCTTACGTTACTTCAACAAGAAAAAACATTGGACGGACTATTGTTAGCTCTACATGGCGCTATGGTAGTTGAGGGATTACAAGATCCAGAAGAGCAATACATGAATAAGATTAGGAGTATTGTTGGAAATATTCCTATAGTTATTACCCTTGATATGCATGCTAACATCAAAGAAAGCTACGTAGATTTAGCGAATGCAATCATTGGTTATAAAACATACCCTCACGTTGATATGTATGAGACGGGTGAAACTGCAGCTAACGCTCTCATCAAATTACTTTCTGGGCAGCAATTTAAAGTTAAAATGAAAAAGCTCTCCTTAATGCCTCCTTCTATTAATATGAGAACATCTGAGGGACCAATGCATAAATTGATGGAAGAATCTAAAGTATTCGAATCAAAAGTAGGCATCTTTAATATTACGATATTAGGGGGATTTCCATATGCGGATGTAGCACACGTGGGAGCAGGCATTATCGTGACGGGGACGGAAGAAGAAATCATCAATCAAGCACTTGAAAATTTAACAAACTTATATTTGGCCGTTAAAGAAGAGTTTTTAGTCACTCTACCGACAACTAAAGAAGCCATTTCACAGGCTATTCAACTTTTAGGAGATAAGCCAGTTGCGCTAGTTGATATTTCAGATAATCCCTTAAGTTGTGGAAGCGCCGATACAACAGAGCTTATGAGAGAAGTTTTAGCGCTAAACATTAAAGATTGCTTAATTGGTGGGATTTACGATGTTGAAAGTATCGAAAAATGTAAGGAAGCAGGAATAGGATCTACAGTACAGTTACAATTAGGTGGTAAGATTAATCCTCAATACGGACTACCTATTGATGTAATAGCAGATGTTATAGCTATTTCGGATGGTGTATTTTATAATTCTGGTCCTTTTCAGAAAAACTATCGTATGGACTTAAAGAGTGCAGTGCATATTAAATGTGAAGATGTGGATGTTTTATTAATTGGTGTGCCGATGTCTGCGAATGACCCAGAGATGTTCCGCCATATTGGCATAGAGCCTTCAACTAAAAAATTACTAGTATTAAAAGCGAAAAATCACTTTAGAGCAGCATTCGAACCAATAGTGGGAGATATTATTTATGTGGATGCAAGAGGAGCAGCCTCAAATTATTTAAGAAATTTCCCGTATCAAAATGTCCCTGCCTCAATTTGGCCCCTCAATATGGAAGACTACTAATACAAAATAGTACAGTCACATCTATTTAGGATGTGGCTTTTATTTTGTACTTCTAACGGAAAAAATAGTACCAACTACTAATAATTAATGATAGAATTAGGTAATAAAATTATTGGAGGTTTTTTGATGCTAGATATTCAACAAATACAAGAGGTTTTACTACATCGCTATCCTTTTCTGTTAGTAGATAGAGTATTAGAATTAGAAGAGGGAAAGAGAGCAGTAGCCATTAAAAACGTAACGATAAATGAAGAGTTTTTTAATGGACATTTTCCTAATTACCCAGTAATGCCAGGTGTATTAATTGTTGAAGCATTAGCTCAAGTAAGCGCTATTATTATGCTCACAAAAGAAGGGAATCAAGGGAGACTTGGATTACTAGCAGGTATTGATAACTGTCGCTTTAAAAAACAAGTAAAACCTGGTGATCAATTGCGTCTTGAAGTGGAAATCACTCGCTTAAAGGGTGCCATTGGTAAAGGACGCGGAGTTGCAACGGTTGACGGAGAAATAGCTTGTGAAACAGAGCTTATATTCGCATTCGGAAGCTAAGCCAATTCGATTTATTTAAGAGCACTGCAATAAAACAATGCAGTGCTTTTGTTCTGTTATAAGGGATATTTGAAATATTTGTAGAATATACATAATAAGTGGATTGCTTTAGAACGGTGGTGATTACATGAACCATTCCTTAGTTCTTTATATAGCAATTTGTATCATGCAGCTAATTATCCTCACAAACATCACATTATTAAATGGTCAATGGAATGGCATAACATTGTGGCTATGTACAGGTATTTTTATTTTTTCATCTGCAATTTTCGCCTTAAGTAGATTAAATAAACAAATTCAAATGTCTAATAAAGATAATCCAAAATAAGAATCAAGAGTTGGTAATTACAAACCAACTCTATTTTTTTGACCATTTATCTTTATACAGCAGATGTTTTTCGAAAGTGTAGCGACGAGGTGCAAAAAAACGCCCTGGCGATGGTGAAATGAATGCGAATGTAGTTTCTTTTCAGTGGGTGTCCAAATACAATTCAAAATCCCGAAGCAAATACGCCGAGGTGAAATTGCTCTAAATGTGAACGTTAGGGTGACATGTTTTTTGTTGGACCTAATTCATTTTAAACACAGTGTTAATGTTGTTGCGAAATAGACATAAAAACCCAAAAATAAAATATTTAAGGGAAATGGATGGATGTATACTTAAATTGAAATTATGTGAACTAATTATGAAGGGGAGATTTAATATGTCGTTAAGTACACCATTTATAAAAGATGTTCCTGATGAAAATGTGAAATTTTCTATTATCATACCTGCACATAATGAAGAAAATTATATCGGTGATTGTTTAGCATCTATTGCAAAGTCTGCACAACCTTATAAAGATCAAGTAGAAGTTATCGTTGTGCTAAATCGTTGTACAGATAAAACGAAAGAAATTGCACAGTCCTACAATTGTGTGACATTAGAAAATAACGATAAAAACTTATCCAAAATTAGAAATGCTGGGGTTGCGTTAGCAAAAGGCGAAATTCTGATTACTATTGATGCTGATACTCGAATGACAGAACACTTACTATCTGAAGTTGATAAGCATTTAGCATCTAATCAATACATTGGTGGAGGCGTGAATGGGAATTTTGAAAGAATGTCCTTAGGTATTGTAGTTTCTAGCATGATGCTAATTGTTCCTTTACTGTTCAAGTACGGTTTTATCTCTGTAGGAATCTTTTGGTGCTATAAAAAAGACTTTCAGGAAGTAAAAGGTTTTAACGAGAATATGTTAATGGCAGAGGATGCTGATTTTGCTAAGCGTTTAAAAGCATGGGGCAAAAAGAACGGGAAAAAATACGGAACAATTAAAAATGGGATGGTAACTTCTTGCAGACGATTTGACCATTATGGCGACTGGATGTTACTGAAACGTCCAGATATAGTTTTTGCTTATTTGAGAGGCACGAATAAAAAGGCTGCAAATGAAGCCTATTATGATGATCAAGCAAGGTGAAATTTGAATAATTCATTTCTCGATTTGAGAGAATCATTTAAACCACTTCGTTGTAAAAGAAGTGGTTTTGTATATGTAATTCTTTATATTTCCTAGATGTTCTTCGTAGATAATAAACTTCAATAAAGTTTTGTCGAAAATAACATACAACCTTTCTGTCCCTACATATACTTTAATTATCTGAAAGATTTGGGTGACTATAAACATGTTTTCTATTCTATTTAAGGTCATTAAATCTGGTAAACCAGTATGAGAGGATGAGGGGGTTGAAGCATCCCGGCGCAAATGTTTTTGAAAATAAAGAGGAACTATTCATACCTGAAAAAGCATTAGATAAAGATTTTTGTGATCGATTAGTGAAAAAAATCCATAAAAATATTCTAAATGAAAATATAGCAAACGATGTTTATATGTCATATTTCGTGATCTTTGATCAACAATATACATTGAAAGAAATTCAATTTATACTAGATGTTTTAAAATTGCAAGCAAATGAAATTATTAGATCAAAGCCGATGTTTATTACATTATGTGGTGTACTATTATCGTTAATTACAATTATTGCCTCTGCCATTAATACAAAGCTCATGATTGGAATCTCATTTGTCCAAATTGTTGCTCTCGCAGTATTAAGTTTTAATGTAGCTGTATTGTTTATTTCCTATAAAATAGAAAAAGAATATAAAAAGATATACGAAGTCATTAAATTAATCGATTATTATTTAAGTTTTTATAAGTAAGGGTGGGAATTATGGAAAATATTATTGATCCATTAAATTTATGGCTAAATAAGTTGCCTGTGGAGTTCCGCTTAATGTCTGAATCAGAGATTTCACGACGACTAGCGCCTCAAAAGTGGTCGAAAAAAGAAGTATTAGGCCATTTATGTGACTCTGCCATTAATAATCTGGAAAGATTCATAAAAATACAATACGAAGACCAACCATTTGTACTAACTCCATATCATCAAGTTGAGTGGGTAAAAATCCAACGGTATCAAGAGCTACCGATTGATGAAATATTGAATTTATGGGTGAGCTTAAATAAAAAAATAGTAAATGTTATTAAAAATATCCCCAATGAAAAGCTAGCCCTTCAATGTGATATTGGAAGTAATGAACTCAAGTCTCTACAGTGGCTTATCCAAGACTACCTGGAACATATGGAGCATCATATTAAAAAACAGATTTTAACTTCACTCAGAGAGTGTCCAAACAAGAACTCAGTTTAAGAACGCCGCGGCCTATGGCGATTTATATGTGCGACAGCAACACGCTTTCGCACAGACAAGTATTTTACAATCCCAAGTAGGACAACCTGTAACTTCAATCTGTTTTAGCTTCAAATATACACCAACAAAAAATTAAAAAAGAGCATTTTTTTTATCATTCCTCAAATAATAAGACTAAATATTTTTAGTTGAGGAAGTGAAGAGTTGAAAAAAATCTTGTTGATATTACCGATTTTCCTATTAACGGTTTCCCTTTTTTATGTAAAAGTTGGCGCAGCAACCTATGAAAATAAAGGAAGAAAGTATTATGAAGAAGCAGGACAAATTGTTTGGGAAATCAAAACGGATGAAAAAGTTGTTGCTCTTACCTTTGATGATGGGCCACATCAAAAGTACACATCTCAGATTTTAGATGTATTAGCCAAATACAATGCGAAAGCAACTTTTTTTATTGTTGGTCAAAATGCAGAAAAAAATCCTGAAGTGATATCAAGGATGTATAACGAAGGCCATGAACTAGCCAACCATACTTTTACGCATCCCCTAAGGACGAATGTCTCGAATTTA
>Ga0209025_1005413_pt1 | contig 10426 bp, 9 predicted proteins | sample AraplaMF_Col_mLB_FD_184256 | JGI IMG/M metagenome (GOLD analysis project Ga0209025, IMG submission 184256) | Arabidopsis root microbial communities from the University of North Carolina, USA - plate scrape MF_Col_mLB (SPAdes) (version 2) | ecosystem: Host-associated > Plants > Roots > Endosphere ...
TTCTTTAGAATACGAATACTTTGGTGTGGTTTTTTGTGAACGTTCGATATTTAATGTAGAAAAATGTTAAATTTTGTTGACACGTATGGGAGCAAGTGGTAAGATTACTTCGAAAAGAATCACTGCCTCATATAATCTTGGAGATAAGGTCCATAAGTTTCTACCTGGCAACCATGAATTGCTGGACTATGAGGGGAAAAGTGTGTAACAAAGGATGTAAGAGATCTTTGTGCCGAACTTTTTCTCGAAATGAGGAATGTTTATGGTGCAAAGTTTTTTTTATGCAGTAAAGAGTGAAAATTTCATCTTAAAAAATTATTAATATTTATTCGACAATTGCGCTTATTTTAGTGTTTAGTAATTTTTATTATGTTGTAAGTTGAAAAAAGAGAAAAGAAGTCTTACATCAGAGGTCGAATAATTGAAATGCGGGGGAGTCTTATGTCAGTAAAATCCGATAGTCGTCACCTATATTTACGGGTGATTGATCACATCAAAGAAAAAATTAAAGATGGAGCTTACAAAGAAAGACAAAAGTTACCATCAGAGTTTGATTTAGCGAAAGAACTTGGCGTAAGTAGAGCGACTTTAAGGGAAGCACTGCGTATTTTAGAAGAAGAAAATGTTGTCATTCGTAGACATGGTGTAGGAACATTTGTAAATGCTAAGCCGTTATTTTCTTCGGGGATTGAACAACTTTCTAGTATTACAGATATGATTTCTAGTGTGGGGAAAACACCAGGAACTATCTTTCTATCATCATCTACAACAAGTTTAACAGAAGAGGAAAAAGAGAAGTTTAATAGTGAAGATGGTTTTAATGCAGTGATGATCGAGCGTGTGCGTACAGCAGATGGGGAGCCTGTTGTATATTGTATCGATAAACTTGCAAAAGAAATATTGCCGGATTTATCGGGATACAATGAAGAATCATTGCTAACGGTGATACATAACAATACGCATAAACGTATCACATACGCGGTTGCTCATATTGAGCCAATTGGCTATCATCCGAAAATTTCACCGATTTTAGAATGTGAACCAGAAACAGCACTGCTAGTATTAAAACAAATGCACTATGATCAAAATGATGAGCCAATCTTATATTCTATCAATTACTTTAGAGCTGATAAGTTTAGCTTCCACGTATTAAGAAAACGTATGTAGGTGAGTTCCATTTTAGGGAGGTGACAGCAAGAAGTTAGGGACAGCAGCGTATAAAAAAATAGACAATTCATTTCAGGAGGGGTTTCTAGTATGAAGAAAAAAACAGGTCTTTTATTATCATTAACATTAGCAGCAAGTGCGGTTTTAGGTGCATGTGGTAACTCGGATAAAGCGAGTAGCGACAAAAAAGAGTTTAAAGTTGGTATGGTTACAGATGTTGGGGGCGTTGATGACAAATCATTTAACCAATCAGCTTGGGAAGGTTTAACGAAGTTCGGTAAAGATAATGACTTAAAGAAAAATGAAGGATATCGTTATCTTCAATCTAGTAAAGATGCGGATTATATCCCGAATTTAACGAAATTTGCGAAAGATCATTATAACACAACATTTGGTATTGGATACTTAATGGAAAAATCAATCGAAAAAGTAGCTGATCAGTATCCGAAAGAACAATTTGCGATTGTAGATACAGTTGTAAAGAAGCCAAACGTAACAAGTATTACATTTAAAGACCATGAAGGTTCATTCTTAGTTGGTGCTGTAGCAGCAATGACGACAAAATCAAATAAAGTTGGGTTTGTTGGTGGTGTAAAAAGCCCATTAATTACAAAATTTGAATCAGGTTTCAAAGCTGGTGCAAAAGCAGTAAATCCAAATATCGAAATCGTGTCACAATATGCTGATGCATTTGATAAACCAGAAAAAGGATCTGTATTAGCTTCAGCAATGTACGGTGGTGGAGTTGACGTAATTTATCATGCTTCAGGTGCAACTGGTAACGGTGTATTCACAGAAGCGAAAAACCGTAAGAAAAAAGGTGAAAACGTTTGGGTAATCGGTGTTGACCGTGACCAAAATCAAGAAGGTATGCCTGAAAACGTAACTTTAACTTCGATGGTAAAACGTGTTGATGTTGCAGTAGCAAAAGTAGCACAAGAAGCGAAAGATGGTAAGCTAAAAGGCGGTAAAGTAGAAGAGTTTGGCTTAAAAGATGACGGTGTTGGTATTGCGAAAACAACTGATAATGTGAAAAAAGTAAACCCGGAAATTTTAACTAAAATAGAAGATTTTGAGAAGAAAATTACTGCTGGTGAAATTAAAGTACCTGCAACAGACGAAGAATATAAAACATATGAAGCTTCTCTAAAGAAATAATAATAGAGAAATAGCAAAGGTTAGTTCGTAGAACTAACCTTTGCATATATAAAAATACTTTTAATAGAGTGTAATTAGGGAGTGTTCCCTGCTAAAAGGAGGAACAAAATGGAATACGTAATTGAGATGAACAATATTACAAAAGTATTCCCAGGCATTGTAGCGAATGATGATATTACGCTGCAAGTAAAACAGGGAGAAATACATGCTTTACTTGGAGAAAATGGTGCAGGGAAATCAACGCTGATGAATGTGCTGTTCGGTTTGTATCAACCAGAACAGGGAGAAATTAAAATCAAAGGAAACCCTGTTAAAATTACGAATCCGAATATAGCAAATGACCTTGGTATTGGGATGGTCCATCAGCATTTTATGCTTGTTCATAATTTTACAGTTACAGAGAATATTATTCTCGGAAATGAACCAAAGAAAAATGGAAAAATTGCTGTTGAAGAAGCTGCAAAAGAAATTAAGCAATTATCTGAACAGTACGGTTTAGCTGTTGATCCGCATGCGAAAATTGAAGATATTTCTGTTGGGATGCAGCAAAGGGTTGAAATATTAAAGACTCTTTATCGTGGTGCTGAGATTTTAATATTTGATGAGCCAACTGCGGTGTTAACTCCTCAAGAAATTCATGAGTTGATTCAAATTATGAAAAAGCTTGTGCAAGAGGGGAAATCTATCATTCTTATTACACATAAGTTAAAAGAAATTATGGAAGTTTGCGATCGTTGTACAATTATTCGTAAAGGTAAGGGGATTGGTACTGTTGATGTAGCGGAAACGGATGAGCATAAACTTGCAGAGTTAATGGTCGGACGTCAAGTGAATTTTAAAACAGAAAAAATAGAAGCTAAACCAATGGAAGAAGTACTATCTATTGCAAACCTAATTGTTCATGATACGCGCAAGTTACCTGCTGTAAAAGGCCTTGACTTAACTGTTCGTGCAGGAGAAATCGTTGGGATTGCAGGAATTGATGGAAATGGTCAAAGTGAATTAATAGAGGCGATTACTGGTTTACGAAAAGTTGAGTCAGGTTCTATTGCAATTAAAGGAAAAGAAATAACGAATTGGCCAGTTCGAAGAATAACAGAAGAGGGGATTGGTCATATTCCTGAAGACCGTCATAAACACGGACTTGTTCTCGATTTTTCTGTTCGGGACAATATTGTTTTACAAACATACTATAAAAATCCATTTTCAAAGAAAGGGATTTTAAATTTTAGTAAGATTACAGAAAAAGCAAAAGCGCTTATTGAACAGTTTGATGTACGTACACCTGGGGAACACACGTTAGCTCGTGCTCTATCTGGTGGAAACCAACAAAAGGCAATTATCGCACGTGAAGTAGATCGTAATCCAGACTTATTAATTGCAGCGCAGCCAACACGTGGTTTAGATGTAGGTGCGATTGAATTTATTCATAAAAAATTAATCGAGCAGAGAGATAACGGTAAGGCAGTATTACTTTTATCTTTAGAGCTGGATGAAATTTTAAATGTAAGTGATCGAGTTGCTGTTATATATGAAGGGAAAATCGTGGCAATTGTTGATGCGAAAGAAACGAATGAACAACAGCTTGGGTTATTGATGGCCGGCGGGACAGGGAAAGAGAAGGTGAACACAAATGACTAAAAAATTTTTAACGGAACGAACAATTAATATTTTAGTACCTGTGTTATCCGTAGTTTTCGGTTTACTTGTTGGTGCCATTGTAATGTTGGTTAGTGGATATGATCCAATTGTTGGATATGCCGCACTTTGGGAAGGGATGGTTGGTAATCCACAAGCTATCGGTGAGACGTTGCGTACAATGATTCCGCTTGTACTAGCTGGCCTTTCAGTAGCATTTGCATTTCGTACAGGTCTTTTCAATATTGGGGTGGAAGGACAGTTATTAGTTGGGTGGCTTGCTGCTGTTTGGTTTGGATATGCAGTGTCGTTACCAGCAATTTTGCATATTTTCGTACAGGTCTTTTCAATATTGGGGTGGAAGGACAGTTATTAGTTGGGTGGCTTGCTGCTGTTTGGTTTGGATATGCAGTGTCGTTACCAGCAATTTTGCATATTCCGTTATCTATTTTAGTGGCAGCAATCGCCGGCGGTTTATGGGGTTTTATACCTGGATATTTAAAAGGAAAGCTTAAAGTAAATGAAGTAATTGTTACAATTATGATGAACTACATTGCACTTTATGTTACGTATGATCTTATTAAGCGTTTTATTCATGAAGGTAATGAGAAGTCTTATGATGTACAAGCAAGTGCTTCGTTAGCTTCTGACTGGTTATCTTCATTGACAGATGGATCTCGTTTACATTGGGGAATTGTTGTAGCTATTATCGTTGCAATTGTAATGTGGTTCTTATTAGATAGAACAACGTTAGGATATGAATTAAAATCGGTTGGTTTTAACCAAAATGCTTCTCAATATGCAGGGATGAAAGTATCGCGTAATGTTGTATTATCAATGACAATTGCAGGTGCTTTTGCCGGAATTGGTGGAGCTATGGAAGGACTAGGGACATTCCAAAGTATGACGGCGATGTCGTCGTTTACTGGTATCGGATTTGATGGGATCGCGGTAGCGCTTCTAGGAGGAAATAATCCATTTGGTATATTATTAGCAGCTTTACTGTTCGGTGGTTTAAAAAGTGCAGCTCCACAAATGAATTTTGAAGCAGATGTACCTTCTGAGTTAATTAACGTTATTATTGCATGTATTATTTTCTTTGTTGCGTGCAGTTATGTTTTACGCTGGGCACTTACACGCATGAGCAAGGAGGGAAAATAAATGAGCTTTTTAGATATTTTAGCCATTCTTGTGACGGGTACGTTATATACGGCAGCGCCACTTATTTTTACGGCGTTAGGTGGAGTGTTTAGTGAACGTTCTGGAGTTGTAAATATAGCGTTAGAAGGTTTAATGTTATTCGGTGCATTTATCGGTATTGTTACAACGTTATTAATGGGTGATACGTGGGGATCGATGACACCTTGGATCGCACTATTATTCGCAGCGATTGGTAGTGGCTTATTTGCACTTCTTCACGCGGTAGCATCTATTACATTCCGTGCAGATCAAGTGGTGAGCGGGGTAGCGATTAACTTTTTAGCTCTTGGTTTAACAGTATTTGCGATTAAGAAAATCTTTGGCAAAGGACAAACTGATTTCATTCAATACCGCATTGAAAAAATCGATGTTCCGGGTCTTTCGGATATTCCGGTAATTGGAAAAATCTTTTTCTCAAATGTACCGTTAACATCATATATTGCTATTATTTTGGCGTTTGTCGTTTGGTATGTCATTTATAAAACGCCGTTCGGTCTTCGTCTTCGTGCGGTTGGTGAACATCCAATGGCAGCAGATACGATGGGTATTAATGTATATAAAATGCGTTATATTGCAGTAGCTATATCTGGAATGTTTGCAGGAGTTGGTGGAGCGGTCTTCGCTATGTCGATCTCTGGTAACTTCTCAGGTGCTACAATTACGGGACAAGGTTTCTTAGCGCTAGCAGCTATGATTTTCGGTAAATGGAATCCACTCGGTGCTCTTGGAGCGGCTCTGTTCTTCGGATTTGCTCAATCATTAGGAATAACTGGTGGTACAATTCCGGTACTAAAGGAAATTCCAAGTGTATTCTTAACGATATTACCGTATGTATTTACAATATTAGCGCTTGTTGGTTTTGTAGGTCGTTCTGAAGCTCCGAAAGCATTAGGAACTCCTTATGAAAAAGGAAAACGATAAGTATAAAAAAGCTCGCACATTAGTGCGGGCTTTTTTACATAGACTATATTTAATACGGAATTTTACTATGTTCCTTACATATTCAAGTTTTTAGAAAGAGGTTAATGTAAGTATAGTGAGGAAGAAAAGTTGATTTTTTATTTCTAAAAACTGTATATTGAAGAGGAATATTCCTACATACGTAAAGGAGGGCTATAAATGAAACTAATGGAACAACAGTTACATGAGTTAGGTGGTTTGCGAGTACATATTATTCCAACTGATAAATATAAAACAAATACTTTTGTATTTCGTTTTAAGGCACCTTTAAATGAGGAGACGGTGACAGAGCGTGCCCTATTGCCATACGTATTGCAAAGTGCGACAGAAAAGCTTCCTTCTGTAATTCGTCTTCGTCAATATTTAGAAGAATTGTATGGATCTTCTTTGGCAGTAGATGTAAGTAAAAAAGGAGAAGACCATATTATCTCTATTTATGTAGACATTGCAAATGAAGTATATTTACATGATGCACCACCGTTATTTGAAAAAGCGCTTTCTATGTTATCGGATATCGTTTTGCATCCAGCGACAGAGGGGAATGGTTTTCTACCTTCTATCGTAGAAAGTGAAAAGAGAGCGCTCTTGCAACGAATTGAAGCTACGTATGATGATAAAATGCGCTATGCAAATGAGCGTTTAGTTGAAGAAATGTGCAAAGTAGAACCGTATCGTTTAAGTGCAAATGGGAAAAAAGAGAGTGTTTCTTCTATTACAAATGAAAGTTTGTATCAATATTATCAAAAAGTGTTAGCAGAAGATGAAATGGATCTATACATTATTGGTGATATTTCAGAAAACGCAGTTGATCTTGTAAGTAAGTATTTTTCTATTTCAGCACGTCCTGCAAGGGAAAGAAATGTACTTCTTCATAAGAGAAATAATGAAGAAAAAGAAGTTGTTGAAAAACAAGAATTAAAACAAAGTAAATTACACATCGGCTATCGTACGTTTATTACGTATAAAGACGAAGATTATTTTGCATTGCAATTGTTCAATGGACTGTTTGGAGGATTTTCTCATTCGAAGTTATTCGTGAACGTTCGTGAAAAAAATAGTTTAGCGTACTATGCGGCATCCCGCTTTGAAAGTCATAAAGGTTTATTGTTTGTCATGTCAGGAATCGAAGCGAAAAATTATGAAAAAGCTGTTGAGATTATTAAAGAACAAATGTTAGCGATGCAAAATGGTGATTTTTCTGAAGAAGAGATGCACCAAACGAAAAGTGTTATTCAAAATCAAATATTAGAGGCGATTGATACACCGCGTGGATTTGTAGAAATGCTGTATCATGGCATTATTTCAGACCGTACGCGTCCGGTGGAAGAATGGCTTACAGGTATTGAAAGTGTGACGAAAGAAGAAATTGTGAAAGTTGCTAAAAACATTGAACTAGATACAATTTACTTTTTACAAGGAACGGAGGGAGAATAAATGGAGAAAATTGTTTATGAGCAATTAAAAGAGACACTCTATTATGAAAAACTTCCTAATGGATTAGATGTATATATTTTACCGAAGCAAGGTTTTAATAAAACATTTGCAACGTTTACGACAAAATATGGTTCTATGGATAATACATTCGTACCACTAGGTAAAGAAGAAATGATTCGTGTGCCAGATGGCATTGCTCATTTTCTTGAGCATAAATTATTTGAAAAAGAAGATCACGATGCTTTCCAATTGTTTAGTAAACAAGGAGCATCGGCAAATGCTTTCACATCTTTTACAAGAACAGCTTATCTTTTTTCATGTACATCAAATGTAGAACAAAATTTAAATACATTGTTAAACTTCGTACAAGAACCGTACTTCTCTGAAAAAACAGTTGAGAAAGAGAAGGGGATTATCGGGCAAGAAATTCAAATGTATCAAGATAATCCGGATTGGCGCTTATACTTTGGGTTAATTGATAGCTTATTTGTAAAACATCCAATTAAAATTGATATTGCAGGGACAATCGAGTCTATTAGTAAAATTACGAAAGACCTATTATACGAGTGTTATGAAACGTTTTATCATCCGAGCAATATGTTACTATTTGTTGTGGGCGCAATTGATCCAGAGAAAACAATGGATTTAGTGCGTGAAAATCAAGCGAAAAAAGACTATAAAAATCAGCCGGAAATTGTACGTTCATTTGAAGAAGAACCAGATGCGGTAAATGAAAAAAAGAAAATTATTTCAATGCCTGTACAAACACCGAAATGTTTAGTGGGTATTAAAGCGACAAATTTAAAAGAAAAAGGAAAAGCTCTTTTAAAACAAGAAATTGCGCTTACGTTACTTTTAGATTATTTATTTGGAAAAAGCTCCGTTCATTACGAATCTTTATATAATGAAGGATTAATTGATGATTCGTTCTCGTATGATTATACGGAAGAGAATAACTTCGGTTTTGCAATGGTAGGCGGCGATACGAAGCAACCTGATGAGCTAGAAGAGCGCTTGAAAGGTATATTATTAAATACAAATTATGATCAATTAGATGAGGCGGCATTAGAACGAGTAAAGAAAAAGAAAATAGGTGGCTTTTTACGCTCATTGAATTCACCGGAATATATTGCAAATCAGTTTACACGATATGCATTTAATGAATCGAGTCTGTTTGAAGCATTAACGGTATTAGAAGGATTAACTGTTCAAGATTTACAAGAAGTAGCGAAAACATTATTATCAGAAGAAAGAATGAGCGTTTGTCAGGTTTTACCGAAGAAATAAAAGGTTTTATAAAAATACCCTCATCTTATCATAGAGAAATGATAAGATGAGGGTATTATTTAGTTGTATGAAAATGAGTTTGTAGAGATAAGAGAGGGAATTTATGAAAAAGTATGCATTAGTAACTGGAGGGAGCGGAGGGATTGGCTCTGCTATTTCAAAACAATTAATTCAAGATGGATATACAGTATATGTTCATTATAATAACGGTGAAGAGAAAGTGAATGAGTTGCAGAAAGAATGGGGTGAAGTGATTCCTGTTCACGCTAATTTAGCTTCTGCTGATGGAGCAGAGCAATTGTGGGAACAAATTGAACAGCCTCTTGATGTTATCGTATATGCAGCTGGGAAGAGTATATTTGGACTCGTAACAGATGTAACGAACGACGAATTGAATTCTATGATAGAACTTCAAGTGAAGAGTATCTATAAATTATTATCAATGGCATTGCCATCTATGATTCAGCGGAGAAGCGGCAATATTGTACTTGTTTCTTCTATATGGGGGCAAATTGGCGCATCATGTGAAGTACTTTACTCGATGGTAAAAGGTGCACAAAATTCATATGTGAAAGCTTTAGCGAAAGAAGTTTCATTAAGTGGAGTAAGAGTGAATGCGGTGGCGCCAGGTGCAATTGAAACGGAAATGTTAAACGTATTTTCAGAAGAGGATAAAAATGAAATTGTTGAAGAGATTCCGTTAGGACGATTAGGATTACCAGAAGAAGTGGCGAAAACAGTATCATTTCTTGCATCACCAGGTGCATCTTACATAACGGGACAAATTATCGGAGTAAATGGCGGTTGGCATTGTTAAAAATTTCTTACATAAAAAATAAAAAACTGTACAAATTAAGCATGATTCTATTACTAAGTAGTGAGGTGCTTACACATGTCAGTTTTAGATAATTTTGATCAATGGAAAAGCTTTTTAGGAGAACGTTTAGAACAAGCGGAAGGAAAAGGGCTTAATAGTGGTGCTGTATCAGATATGGCATTTCGTGTTGGTGATTATTTGGCAAATGAAGTAGAAGCGCGCAACGATCAAGAGAAATTGTTGGCTGAGCTTTGGAAAGTTGCTGATGAACAAGAGCAACATACAATCGCAAACTTAATGGTGAAGTTCGTACAACATAAGTAAAAAATAGAGAGGAGATTCTCCTCTCTATTTTTTTTGTATAATAATAACGCAGGATAGATTATACATTTAGCTTCCCTATTAAGGTGAAATCATATAATATAGTACGTAGGTGTAAAGTAAGCAAGGGGAGTGATCTTGGATGATTGAATGGTATTTTGAATATGAAATACATAAAAACCGACCTGGCTTGCTTGGTGACGTTTCTTCGTTAATCGGTATGCTCGGCATTAATATTGTCACAATTAATGGTGTAGATAATGCACGACGTGGATTACTCCTTATGTGTGATAATCAAGAGCAAATCTCTAGACTTGAATCAATTTTAAATACGATGGATAACATAACGGTAACGAAATATCGTCCGCCAAAGCTAAGAGATAAGCTAGCGGTTAGACATGGTAGGTACATACAACGAGATGCAGATGATAAGAAGACATTTCG
>Ga0209025_1005415_pt1 | contig 10420 bp, 1 predicted proteins | sample AraplaMF_Col_mLB_FD_184256 | JGI IMG/M metagenome (GOLD analysis project Ga0209025, IMG submission 184256) | Arabidopsis root microbial communities from the University of North Carolina, USA - plate scrape MF_Col_mLB (SPAdes) (version 2) | ecosystem: Host-associated > Plants > Roots > Endosphere ...
TTATGTCCAACTCCCCGATACATTCGAACGCTAACGGAATATGATAATGATTCATGCCCGGTTCAAGCTGATGAAGCAGCCATAATCGTTGTTGAGCAAATGACATAACGGATCCCGCCAGCTTCCTTGACTGCGGCTTTATGGGCGGTTTGCGAGGTGCCTTGTCCTTGGCAAGCCGGGCTGCCAACATTCTTTGCTGCTCGGGAGTTAACGAGGCCAAACGATCCCGCAAATCCGTCATACCCAGGCATCCTCCTTATGGGGCAGCTCGCGCATAACAGCTTCTCGTTCTTCTTCCGGCAAGTTTTCCAGCTCGGTCAGCAGTTCGGACAGGAGAACTGGATCCATTTCCATTTCCGATTCCATTTCCGTCATTCCCATGTCTTCAAGCTTGGCGGTTAAAGCCGCAACAGTCGGCGCATCGAACAGGACATGTAAAGGGAGCTCTGCTTGGAACGCTTCCCGAATGCGGGAGAGAAGCCGGGTAGCGAGCAAAGAATGGCCTCCAAGCTCGAAAAAGTTATCCTCCACGCCCACTTCTTTTACTCCGAGAACATCTTCCCAGATGGCGGCCATTTTCATTTCGGCCGGATTGCGCGGCGCCACATAGGTCGGCTGCAGATCCGTTCTCTCGTAACCAGGCTTCGGAAGCGAATCGCGATCGATTTTCCCGTTATTCGTAAGAGGCATCGATTGCAGCCACATAAAGAGGGAAGGGATCATGTAATCTGGAAGCCTGCTTTCGAGATGCGCTCGCAGCACCGGCATAATATCGCCCGATTGATCCGTTTCCACGTAGGCAATCAGACGCTTGTCTCCATGTGGATCAACGTCCGCAATAACGAGAGCTTCCCTTACAGACGGATGTTCCTTCAGCGCAGCCTCGATTTCCCCCAATTCGATGCGATATCCCCGTATTTTCACCTGATGATCCGCACGTCCTACATATTCGAGTTCGCCGTTATGCCGAATGCGGGCCAGGTCGCCGCTTTTGTACAGGCGTGCATCAGGATCATTAGCGAACGGATCGAGCACGAAGCGCTCGCTATTTAATTCGACCCGGTTCAAGTACCCTTTAGCGACTCCGGGGCCTCCTACGTACATTTCGCCAGTCACACCAGGAGGAACGGGCTGCATATGACGGTTAAGGACATACACCTTCGTGTCCGGAAATGGAATTCCGATCAAGCTTCCCGTGTTCTGCCCGATATCCTCAGCGGTTATTCGGCGGTAAGTAGAAACTACCGTCGTTTCCGTGATTCCGTACATATTGATAAATTGAGGTGAACGATCACCGTGTCGATCGATCCAAGGCTTTAATGACTGAAAATCCAGCGTCTCTCCGCCAAAATTAATATAACGCAGGCTTAATTTTGACGAGTCTTGTGATTCCTCATATTGAGCCAATGGCCGAAATGCCGACGGCGTCTGGTTGAGGACGGTAACCTTGTGCTCCTCCAGCAAGTGATACAGGTTCTCCGGTGAACGACTCGTCAGATGGGGCACGACCACCAACCTTCCGCCATAGAACCAGGCGCCCCACATTTCCCATACGGAAAAGTCGAAGGAATAGGAGTGAAACAGGGCCCAAACATCGTCTTCGTGAAAACCAAAAATGGATTCGGTAGACGTAAACAGCCGGACGACATTCTCATGCGAGATCATGACGCCCTTCGGCTTTCCGGTGGAACCAGAGGTGTAAATCACGTAAGCAAGATTGGTGGAAGGCAGCTCCACGTTCAAATCTTCGCCGGATAGCATCTCAATCGTATCCCGCTCTTCATCCAGGCACACCGTTGCGAGCTCATGCTGCGGCAAGGAGCACAAGAGATGAGACTGGGTGAGGAGAATGGCTGGAGCCGCGTCTTCCATCACATAACGGATGCGTTCCGCAGGGTACGCGGGGTCAATCGGGACATAAGCAGCGCCCGCTTTGAGCACGCCGAGAATGCCGACGAGCATGTCCAGGGTACGCTCGACCAATATCGCTACCAGCACGCCTGACCCTGCCCTCATCATGCGCAAATGACGCGCAAGACGATTGGCTCTCTCATTTAGTTCGCCGTAGGTTAGTTGTTGATGATCATATACTGCGGCGACGGCATCGGGTTTGTGCCGGGCCTGCTCCTCAAATACTTCATGAAGACAGCGATGATCGCACATAAGATTCGCAGGCTCTCCAGCAAAAAGCAACCGTTCCCGCTCTGCATCGTTAAGGAGAGGAAGCAAAGCGATTGGCGACTTTTCGGCAGACGGTTCAATAATGGCCTGCAAAATATTTTCGTAATAGGTTAAAAAGCGTTTGATCGTATCTTTCCGGAACAGATTTGAATTATAAGTCAGATCCAAAAGAATATTTCGGTTGAATTCCATGACATTGAAACTGAGCTCATATTTCGTTGCCGTAATCGGAGTAGGGATGGTATCGACTTCAATATTGCCAGCATCCGGGATATTGACTCTTCGCTCATAGTTAAAAACAACTTCAAGTGGCGATAGACGATGAGAGGCATTGGGATTTCGAAATACGCTGCTGAATGAAAACTCGCCGTGCTCCTGGGCCTCCAAAACAGAAGTCTTCACCTGGCTTAGCAAACGAGTAAAATCAGCGTTTTCATCCATTTCGATGGATATCGGCAATAATGTGATCGCATATCCAACATAGCTGGAGCCGCCAGGCAGAGAGCGCTGGGCAAAAGGCACCCCGACGGTCAGCTCCGTCTGATGCGTCAAACGATTGAGAAGCAGGGCATAGGCACTTAAAAATGTAACGAAAGGAGTGACCTTATTGTGCTGTGAAAAGCGGTTCACTCGTTCGGCAAGTGTAGGATCGACCATATGCCGGACACTGTTGCCATTATAGGTTTTTTTGTACGGACGCCTCATATCGAGCGGCAAATCCAGGGTCGTATTGCTGCCTGTTTTGTTCAACCAATACAGGTTATTGGCTTGACGCTCCTCATTGGATTCCAGCTCCGCCTTCCAGGCCATGTAGCTGCTTAATTGCAAAGGCTCCGGCAAATGAATGGGCATGCCTTTCAACAATGAGGAATAGGCGGCGAACATTTCTTCAAGAATAATTCCAATAGAGTATCCGTCTACGAGAACGTGACTTGCAGTAAATACGAGATAATGCCTGTCGGTCGTTAATTTGAGCAGCGTGCAGCGATATAAGCTCCCTGATGCAAGAGGGCGCACCGTCTCATCTCGAATCCATTCTATTGCAGCAGATTCCGGACTCGAATCAGTTGCGGAGCTCAAATCCACTACCGGCATATCGATGCGAACCGTCCCCCGAATGGGTATCATATTGCCTTGATGATCGAATGTCACCCGCAAGGAATCGTGCCGCGCCACAACACTGTTCATTGCCTCTGTTAATAATGAATGGCGGAGCGTGCCTTTAAGGGAAAGCACTACGGTCTCATTGCAGGCGATGGCTGCCTGATCGCCTAGCTGCGAAAGCACCCATAACTCCCTCTGATCCTCGGATACGGGGATAAGTTCCTTATCGGAGGTCTGCTGTCCAGCCGCAATGCGGGCACCCGGAAACATTTGGGCGTCAATAAGCTCTGTCATCGTATCCTTGATAATCCCAATCAACTTACGGATGTCTTCGTCGGAATGCGCCGTCGACAGGAAGCAGTTGCGTCCTTCCCAGATATACACTCCCTTTTCCAGCAGGCCATAGAAGAATAGATCCATGTTCACTTGATAGACGAACCGGAAGAGGGAGCCGAAGTGAACCATCTTCATGGGAATATTCGCGGACTCGAAAAATTCGTTTAATTCACGCACCAAATAGGAGGTCTTATCATTCACGCTCTCTTGCAATTCTGGGCCGGACTCCAACAGATGAAGCAGAACGGCATGCGTGCAGGCCATCGTAATGGGATGCTTGCAGAACGTGCCCGCGATGATGGTTGTTTCAGCTTGCGGGTAAGAGCGGTCACCAAAATTCCATTGCCCTCCATCCACGGCATCCAAGAACTTCGCGCTGCCGGCCACTACTCCAATGTGCATGCCTCCGCCAAGGATTTTCCCGTAAACGCACATATCTGGTCGAATCCCCGATATGCCCTGAAACCCGGCAGGATGAACTCTGAAGCCGGTAATCACTTCATCAAATATCAGCGCCGTATTGTTGCTACGCGTGATTTCGCGAAGCTCTTCCAAAAATGCGATAGGCACGAGGTCAGGACGTCGGCTTTGCACAGGCTCGACCAGTACTGCTGCCAACTCACCGGACATGGATCGTATGATCTCCAGCGATTTCGGATTATTATATTCGAGAATCATGACGTCTTCCGTAATCCCGGCAGGAATGCCTGGCGCCATTGGCGAAGCTCCATTAGATCCGGGACGATTGAACATGCTGGCCAGGACGCCATCATACGTGCCGTGATACGATCCTGCGAACATGGCAATCTTATTCTTGCCGGTTACTGCGCGCGCAAGCCTTAGGGAAGCCATAACCGCTTCCGTCCCAGAATTGCAGAAGGTGCTTCTGTCCAAGCCAGTAATCTGGTGAATGAGGTCGGCTACTTCACCTGCGATGCCGGATTGCGGGCCTAGAGCATAGCCGTTTTGAAGCTCACGCTTAATAGCGTCGTCGATGAACTCAGGAGCGTGTCCGAAAAAATTCACGCCGAAGCCCATCGTTAAATCAATATATTCATTCTCGTCCTTATCCCAAAAACGCGAACCTTTTGCATGATCGACAACGGGCAAATAATGAACTTCTTTCGTTGAAAACCGGAAACCAGATGCACCGCGATAATCGGCGAACACGGGGCGATGCTTGGCTATCCACTCTTTCGATTTTTTTGTTTTATCGGCCAATCGTGCCACGAGCGCTCTGGCATATTGTTCTTGCATACCAGTTACGCTTTCTTCTTTCTGATCCTGCCATCTTTGATAGGGAACCCAGGCTTTTTCAGAGATTGTCGGAAGTGAAGGCGCGGCAGGAGATTCCGGTCGGATCGCCATTGTACTAGGATGAAGAACAGTCGATCCATTCTGCGAATGGTTGATTGCCGTTGTATTAGGATGAACAGCCGTTCCATTCAGTGGTTGATTGTGGATGAAGGATAATTGATGTTGGATGACACGTTCCATGGAAGCCAGTTGTTCGCTCATGAAACCAAGCAGCCCCGATTCGCTGCGCATCGAATTGGAGAGTGCTAGGGATGGTTGATTGACGACTGTCGAATTGAAGAGTGCCGGGGATGGCGAATCAACGGCTGTCGGGATCGGAAGCTCTTCGGTCAGCGCTGGCGGTTCTTCATGCGGCATAACCGATTCGATGGCTGCGCATAGCTTGGAAATGCTCGTGATTTCGGTGAAAAAATCTCGCGCCGAAAAGGTTACTCCGTATTTATTCTTTACTTTTTGAATCACGTCCATCAAAATGAGCGAGTCAGCGCCCATTTCCAATAAAGGCAGGTTCTCATCGATTCTTGCCACGTCTTGATTCAGCAACTGGGCGAATATTCCCTTGATCTCCATCATAATAGAAGTTCTGATATTGCTATCTTGGGTTGTTTTCACCAACTTTTCCTCCTTTGGCGATTCCGGATTCATATGACCGCCTTGCCAGCATTTTGTATAAGCAAACGGATAGTTCGGCAATTGCGCGCATTCATGAGTGTCCAATTGGTAGAGTGCCTCGAACTGGACTTGTCCGCCGGCGACGTACAGATTGCCCACAGCTTCGAGCAGCGAATATTCGTCATCCCTTCCTTTTAGGAGAGAAGGAATCCATTTATAGGCACCATTATTGAATTCTCGCTGTCCAATCCGTGACAGTACGGCATGAGCACCGATTTCCAAAAAGATATTGCACCCGTCATTTACCAATGTATATAAAGAGTCTTTGAACCGAACAGCTTCCCGCGTATGCCTGATCCAATACTCGGCGGTAATTGACCCGATGAAATCGCCGGTTACGTTAGAGACAAGCGGAATTTGGGGAGGATTGAATTTTAATCGTTTTATGATATCGTAATAGTCTTGCAACATAGGCTCGACTAATTGCGAATGAAATCCATAGTTTACCTCAAGCGTTACGGAATGAACGCCTGCCCGTTGCAGGTGGTTCGTAGCTTCAGCCACATCGTCCGGGGCGCCTGCAATGACAAAGTTATTGCTGCTATTAATGGCGGAGATTTCTACGTTCGAATGGGCGTGAAGCACGCTTACCAGTTCATCCATATCTCCCATGATTGCCGCCATTGCTCCAGGATCGCACTTTTGTGTCATGAGCTTTCCTCGCTCGGCAACTACGGCCAAAGCATCATCAAGAGAAAATACCCCTGCAATGCATGCCGCCACATATTCGCCCACACTATGTCCGACAACCGCAGCAGGTTCGATTCCAAGCGATAGCCATACTTGTGCTAGAGAGTACTCGATCGCGAAAAGAGCGCACTGCGTGTAGTCTGTACGGTGAAGGAGAGCTGACGCAGAATTATTTTCTATATCATAAATGACATCCAGTATAGAATGATCCAAACGATCCTTTACTAAATCGGCGCATCGATTCATGTTCGTGCGAAACACTTCTGAGCTTGCATACAAGCCGCGCGCCATATTAACATATTGGCTTCCTTGTCCCGTAAACATAAAGACGATTTTGGGAGAGTGGACGAGACTGCCTGCAATGCCGTTGCCCCCGCGAGCGGAGAAGCTCCGGACTTTCTCATGTATCTCTTCAAGTGAGCCGCCAACGAATGATGCCCTGTGTAGAAATGCCGTTCGTCGGGTATTGGCCGTTCCGCATATGGCTCCTAATTGCTCCGAGGATGCATGTTGTAAATAGGAATCGTACGTGGAAGCGAGTCTAACTAATCCGTCTGCGGTAGGGGATGATAATGTCAATAGATGCGCTCTCGATCCCATGGCATTGTTAGCTCGTTTATCGGCACGGGATGGTGCCTCCTGCACAATAACGTGGGCATTCGTTCCGCCAAATCCGAACGAGCTTACCCCGGCTGCTTTTACAGGTTTGATCCAACTTTCCGTCTCAACAGGGATGCGGAGGCGGGAACGATCGAGACTTATGTATCGATTTAGCTTGGTCATGTGCAAATGGGCAGGAATTTTGCCGTGCTGAATCGCCAGCACCGTTTTGATAAGTCCGGCAATGCCAGCAGCCGCTTCGAGATGTCCGATATTCGTTTTGACGGAACCGAGATAGCAGATGTCGTCGTCTTTGATCCCTGCCGACGGACAACCATAAATCTCTTTAATTGCCTCAGCTTCGATGGGATCGCCCAGAGGCGTACCAGTGCCATGAGCCTCTACATAGCCGATGTCCGCAGGCTTCAGCTGAGCCTGCTCGATCGCTCTGCGTATCACTTGTCTTTGCGCGATCCCATTAGGCGCGGTTAAGCCGTTGCTGCGACCGTCTTGATTAACGGCCGTTCCTTTAATGACTGCATGAATCCGGTCACCATCCGCAATCGCATCCTTTAAGCGCTTCAAGATAACGACCCCGCAACCTTCTCCGCGGACATAACCATTGGCCCTGTCGTCGAACGTCTTGCATGTTCCATCCTCAGACAGCATTTTGGCTTCCTGCAAGCCTTCCGTGATGCTGGCGGAAAGCAATAGATTTACCCCGCCGGCTACAGCCGCATCGCATTCTCCGTTGAGCAGACTTTGACATGCATAATGAAGGGCTACTAATGACGACGAACAAGCAGAATCGATACACATGCTTGGACCTCGGAAATCATAAAAATACGAAATCCGATTGGCGATTATGCTCAGCGCACCACCTGACACTTGATACGGCTCGGACTCATTCGTTTTGCTTGGTTTTGGCAAATAGATATAATCGGTTGCGCTGGCCCCTATAAATACGCCTGTGCCGCCGCCCTTGAGATGAGCGGGGTTGATGTTGGCATTTTCGAATGCTCTCCATGTCACCTCCAGCAACAGCCGTTGTTGGGGATCCATGCTTGCCGCCTCTCTAGGGGAGATGGCGAAGAATTCACTGTCGAATTGATCGATGCCTTCCAGAAATCCGCCGAACATATGAAAATCGGGATTTATGCCGCATAGCGCTTTCCTTTTGTCGTCGATGTCGGATATCGCGTTTTTTCCGCCCTTCAAAAGTTCCCAATATGCCGCGATGCCGTCCGCCCCAGGAAATTTCCCTTCCATGCCGACGATAGCGATTGAATCATCAATCGAGCCGCGATCTGCATCAGGCTCTTGGACGGAAGGCTGACTTGCAATAGAGTCTAGGTAATGCGCAAGCTTATTTGGCGTCGGATAGTCCCAGATCAAGGCCGGGGACAGCGCCATGCCCAACCGGTCGGCAACATGATCGATCATTCTGACCGCCTCTAACGAATCCAGGCCGAATCTGACAAAGGATTCATGTTCATTCAGATTGGTCTTGGCATTGCAATGATGATGCAAATAGGACATGATCATTTCTAGGCTTGAAGATTTTCGCTCCGTGGAAACAGGGGCAGGACTGATGTTGTCGCTTTCCTTCGCCTGCGAAGCGGCATAATTCTGTGCCAACTTGTATCTTTGCACTTTACCGCTTGTCGTTTTCGGCATTTGCCGAATCGGTATTACCTTTGCGATTTTCCAGCCTCCGCGCTGGAATAAATGGTCTTCTAAGCTTTCGGACAGCGAGGCGAAGTGAGCATCATTTTTTTTGCTAACGACAAATACGACGATATCATCCTCGCCTCTCTCTTTGTTGTATACGCCGCAGGCAGCGATCTTACCTAATTCAACGCCCTCGACTTCTTCCGCTGTCCGTTCAATATCATGCGGATAAATGTTTTGGCCGTTCACAATAATCATGTCTTTGTAACGCCCTGTCATAACTAGACTTCCATCGATGAAAAAGCCTAAATCTCCCGTTCTGACCCATTGATCCGCCGTGAACATGTCGGCAGTAGTCTCTCGGTTATTGTAATAACCGGCAGTTACATTTTTTCCTTGTATTTGAATATGGCCGATTACCTTATCCGGCAAAATGCGATCATGATCGTCGCAGATTCGGATCGCACAGTCATCAATTGCATGTCCAACTTCGACAAAGGTAAGAGTATGTTCAGTGGATCTGTCCGAAATGACAATCTCTTGGCCAATGTTTAATAAGCTGCGATCCAGGTGAATCGGCACAAACTCAGTTTTGCCATCAGTGAGGGAGACGGCAACAGTTGCCTCGGCTAGGCCATAAGCTGGCCTTATGCTTGTCCGCTGTAATCCATATGGAGCCATCTTATCCAAAAACTCATTGCAAAGCTCTGACGAAATGGGTTCGGCACCATTTACAATAATTCGTAGTCTAGATAAATCCCAATCGGCGGCAATCTCAGGCTTGAACATTTTCAGAAAGTATTTGTAGCCGAAATTTGGGGAAGAAGTGATGGTAATATTGTGGTCATTTATTTTTTTGAACCAAAGCGTCGGTCTGCGTATAAACACGGATGTTGGCATGATGTATTGATTTACACCTTTGATGAGCGGGGTGATATGGAAGGAGATCAGCCCCATGTCATGAGTTAACGGCATCCATGACAAAAAGGAGTCGACATCCCTCGTTTCGAATCGATTATTGATCGCACGCGTGTTGGAGTATACATTTTCATGCGTCACAATGACTCCTTTTGGATTGCCCGTTGAACCGGAAGAGAACTGAATGAAAGCAATCGTACGGGACGAACCTTGATGAATCGTTCCGTGGGCGGGGAGGGAGCACTCCAACGCTTCCAGATACACGGTCTTATCGGCTATCATGTCCATGTCGTGCAATGTTTGTCGGTTATCGGAGGCGTGCGCGCGCAATCTTTCCATTATAGGCGGCGAAGTTGCAAGGTAAGGGTTTTGGAGTGTACCCCAGATTTTAAAAAACTTGTTTTTGTGCTCCGCATTGCTGCCGACCGAGACGGGTACGGCAATGATTCCGCCTAGTATGCAGGCCCAGAACAAAAAAATAAAGTGCTCCGATTCGTCATCGTTCAATTGAAATACAAGCTCGTCGCCGGCACGAATGCCGTGAGCTTGCAAGGTATGCAAATACATAAGGGCATTATCAAAGACTTGCTTGTAACTGTAAAACCGTTCTTGCCGATCTCCTGTAATGAGCGTTACTCCATGTACATGGTTCTCGCGGACATCTCTTACTGCCTGAATAAGCGCAGATTCGGATTCGTTCATTGATTATCCTCCTTTGTGAAAATGAAAGGGAATTGTGCGACGACGGCAATCTTTAATTCTCAGTAAATAGAATGTAAACCATGAAATGGTTCCCTGTTATTTACAACCCTTATTCTAGTTTATGATACAAAAAATGTATATCGATGATTTTGTCGCAATTTGGTTTTTTATGTCATAAATAATATATATTTTTATAATGTATGATAAATCCTGTTGATTACGCATAAAA
>Ga0209025_1005417_pt1 | contig 10417 bp, 12 predicted proteins | sample AraplaMF_Col_mLB_FD_184256 | JGI IMG/M metagenome (GOLD analysis project Ga0209025, IMG submission 184256) | Arabidopsis root microbial communities from the University of North Carolina, USA - plate scrape MF_Col_mLB (SPAdes) (version 2) | ecosystem: Host-associated > Plants > Roots > Endosphere...
CATTTGAATATAAAAGAGATCTTTGGTAATTTACACTTCATCAACATCTATAGTATCGCTACAGCAGGATTGTGCTTAGCTACGATTTTAATTGTTCTTTACTTTTCGCCTAAGTCGCTGGGGATGTCTTATTTACTCGGAATCATTGTATCAACGGGCTTGGCATCTTTTTTCTTTTCCAATCAGTTTGAAACCATTGGTTCCATTTACGGAGAGATACCTCGTCATTTTCCGGCGCCAGCGTTTCCAGATATAACAGTGGAGAGGGTGGTCACTCTTTTACCTTCTGCATTTGTCATTGCTATACTTGTAGGGTTACAATCTTTACTGACAGCTCGCGTTGCAGATGAAATGACAAAATCAAAGCACAGCAGCAAAAAAGAACTGATTGGCCAGGGAATCGTAAACATGGTCACCCCGATGTTTTCAGGTATTCCCGCGGCAGGAGAAATTGCAAGAACCGTTACTAATATTAAAAACGGCGCTTCCTCTCCAATTGCAGGAATCACGCACGCTATCTTTGTGTTGATTGTGCTGCTAGTGCTCGCTCCGTATGCTTCATACGTGGCGCTTGCCAGTCTCGCGCCAGTTTTGATGGTCGTAGCGTGGAATATAAGTAAAAAAGAACAGTTTGCAAAAGTGATAAAAGAAAGATCATTTCATTCGCTGGTTTTACTCACTACCTTTTTGTTAACGGTATTTACAAACTTGACAGTAGGAATAGCCGTTGGATTATGCCTGTCCGGTGTACACTTTATGGTGAAAAAGAGTCGGGAAAAACAAAAGCTATTAAGAAAAACTGGTTAATGTAAGCATATAAAATAATACGCGTAAAAACCCCCGCTGTATGTTTAGACAGTGGGGGTTTTAGTAGTAATGAAAAAGACTATCTCAATTACTTTCCTTCAAACCAACAGCGAGCGTTATCAAAAAGCATATGCTGAATCTGCTGTTCGGTTACGCCTTTTCTTTTTAATTCCGGTACGATTTCTTCTAACACAAAGCTCATTGACCATTTTGGAAAACGTTCTTCAATTACGCCTTCTGGAAACCAGTCCATTGTACAGCAGTAGTCTTGTGATAGAAACATGCGGTTTGAGTATCCTTGTTTGGCTAATTCAATGACCGTGTTATTTCTATTTTCCGTTGAACATTCTCTTGTCAGGCCGTATCGGTCCATACCGATAAAGGCACCTTGCTTTAATATGTTTGAAATATACTCAAGGTTATCCGTATCTCCCGTATGTCCAATCAGAATTTGATTAGGATTAGCACCTTCATCCAGTAAGATGTCAAGCTGTTTCAAGCCTGTGCCGCTTGCAGGATGTGAATGGGTCATAATCGGCACGCCCGTTTTTTTATGAGCTCGTGCGACAGCGCGCATTACTTTTTCTACATCGGCTGTTACGCCAGGTGCATCTGTAGCACATTTTAGAAAGCCTGCTTTAATCGACGTGTTTTGAATGCCGACTTCGATGTCACGAACAAACAGGTCCGCCATATAATCAATGCTACGAGTTTGAAAGTGGGTAGGGATGTAGTTATACGTATAAATTCCTGTAGCTGCAATGATTTGAGTGTCCGTTTCACGGGCAATTTTTTCAATAAAACGAATATCGCGCCCTTGTTCCATTACCGTCGGATCACAGATTGTGTTGACTCCGAGCTTCTTTACGCGAATTACTTGTTCGACTGCTTTTGCGATTTCTTGTTTCTCATCATATAAATGAGGAAACTGTGCGTGAACAGATTCAGAACGAACGCGCATATGTTCATGGATTAACGTTAGCCCTAATTCGGACGCGTTGACTGGGCCTGTTACAGAATTGATAAATGTCATAGTATGATTCCTTTCATAATATACCTGTAAATTACAAAACGGGTGATTAGGTATAGTTTTAATTTCATCTGGTTTGTTTCTATATATAGATTTTCTATTATAAAAAATACATATTGCATTATACAACATATATACAGTCTTACACAACACAAGGGCCTTTTACTCACTATGACAAAAAATCCTTCTTTCCAAGCAGGAAGAAGGACTAATTATATTCATGATTACCCAGCGTTTACGCTGTAATTATTACCGTTTAATTTACGGAATTTTAGATAGCTGCCAACTCTCCAAATAACAATATATATAAAGGCTAGCGTCATTGTTAAGACCGCGAAGTCTATCGAATCTAACCCTTTAAAGTAATGGCTCAAAGCCATTCTTATGAAGATAATGGCGATAATCACATATTTAAAATTTTTATTTGGCTTTGAGTAAATGAAGCCGTCTTCTCGTACTTCATAGTCTGTTTGGCTGAGCATAATGAGCCCGAATATAACACCTAATACACCAGCAATCAGTATTTCCCAGTAGGGAGGTAAGTGAAAGGGCTGGCCCGGTATGTGCATCAGCTGACTTAGACTAAGGGAAAATGCAATCAATATGAAAAAAATAGGTGCTAATATACCAAGTCCATTCTTTTTAATGGGCTTATTTTTCTTTTTCATCTTTCTCCAAATAATGAGTCCAATAAGAGCAATAACAAATATATAAATAAGCAGCATTTCCATCGTTATTTTGCCTCCTTTTTTATTTCTATGTTCGTACAATCCACTATTTAGTATAAACAATAAAAGGATAGAGATAAAAGTGCATTCTTTCATTTTTTACACATGAGAATTCTCATTATTTTTTATTACCGTCGTTTCAGGCTTTGGTATACGCCTTATTAACTGTTTCTTTCTTTTTTACCACAATATGTTAAAATTGTAGAAAACGAGAAAAAGTAGTGCAAGCAAATTTTGTTTACACGCTGCCATGGTTACAGAGGTGAATGAGTTGAGGTTAGGAAACCAGTTGCAAACATTAAGAGAAGAACAAAAAATGTCTCCAGAAGAGGTTGCTAAGCAAGTGGGTGTATCTGTACAAAACATACATAAGTGGGAAAATAATCAGAGCTATCCTGAGATCCAACATCTTCTAAAGTTAGGGGACATCTATGGAACAACCATTGATGAATTTATTAAAAGTGATGCTGCATTACAAAACAGAATAAATATTCGGGAAGAAGAAAAAGCAGACGACGATGAACTGCTTCACCCAGGTTTTTATATCGGAATTGGTATTATGTTTCTTGGTACTTTTCTTAGCCTGATTATCGGCAATCTTATGATTATGATGGTAACCAACATCGCTGGAATGTTAATTACTTGTTTTTATAAAGATATCTTAAAACTTTTAAAAGACGTCAAAAAAGATTTTTATGAACAAGGGTAAAAGGGTAAGCAGCGTAAGCCATCCGATGAAATAGCAGAAAAATAATGAGGTGTACCGGGTGAAAGAATTAAATGTGAGTTTTATGACCATATCTTTTTTATGTTTAGTAAGCTATTACTTATTTCGAGTGGGGGCATACGCTTTAGCCGGCAGATATATACACAAAACGCCTGAAGGAAGTGTTTCCAATTGGGCGCTTAGTGTACTTGTTAGAGGCGGTAAAAAAATGGAGTTCAGTGATTATGCCACGTGGGCAGGGTTTTGTGTATTTTTGTACCTTGTGTAGTTACATTAAAAAAGTAAGGAACTATCTTCTTATTTTAAAGGGAAGAAGTTGTCTCACTTTGCATTTGTTATTGGACTAGTATTGGCTTTGCTGATCGTTAACGGTCAATCGATTGGAATTACGATTGTATTCCACAGCTTAAATAATTTTCTTCAGTTTACAAGCCCTGTTGAAGCTAACGATTCTTTACTTATTAATTACGCGCTGCTTTTATTTTTAAGCGGATATGCCTTCTATTTATGGAATCGAAAATCTCCTTTATCTGTTTCTCATAATCAAGTTAGTGGCTAATCCAAAAGAGCACCTAATACCTTTATTAGGTGTTTTTTAGTGTTTCGAAGCAGGTATTAATCTATCCAAAGCTGAATAACTCTTATGACTAATGCTACTAAATTTAATTTGTTGTGATCTTATTGAACGCAAAAGGGGAGAAAGATATGTTTGAAGAAAAGGTAGGTATTATTACGGGTGGAACGTCGGGGATTGGCTTAGCAACAGCGGAATTACTCGCAAAAGAGGGCATGCATGTTGTGATCGCTTCTAGAAATAGTGAAAAAGGAGAAGAAGCTCTTTCTAGATTAAGAAAGTGGTCTCCTCGCTCTCTTTTTATCAAAACCGATGTAACGAATAGTCAAGATGTTAAAAACCTTGTTAGCCAAACATACTCTACATTTGGAAAAATTGACGTGGGCTTTAACAATGCGGCTAACACTGAGGCGTCCTCTAGTGCTACACATGAATTCAAAGAGGAAGACTTTGATCATTTAATTAACGTTACGTTAAAAAGTGTATGGCTTTGTATGAAGTATCAGCTGCAGGTAATGACTAAACAAAACAGTGGTGTCATTGTGAATACATCGTCAATGGACGCTATTTTATGTTCAGCGGGGACTGGCGTATATGCCGCTGGGAAAAGCGGTGTGATTGCTTTAACGAAGTCAGTTGCTCAAGAATATGGCCATCAACATATAAGAATTAACTCTTTTTGCCCAGGTGCATTTCGTACGCCTATGTTAGAAGAAAAGTTTTCAAATCTGTCTGAAGACGAAAAAGTAAAGCTTAACGAATCCTATCAAAAGCTAAACGCGCTGGGCAGAATTGGTGATCCGCTTGAAGCGGCCAAAGCAGTAAAGTGGCTTCTTTCTGATGACGCTTCTTTTGTTACGGGTCAAAACATTATTGTAGACGGTGGGATTGGGTTTAGGTTTGAGTAAGAATAAGTGCTGGAACATAAAAATCTTTTACTATCGAGAGTTAGGTCTCCTTTTTAAAAAGGATTTTAAATGAAAGATTGATAAGATTAAAAGAGTTTATCTCATTCCTTAAATGCAGAAATGGTATAATGTGGTTATTAACTAAGCCCTGTTGCTATGTATATGAAGGGAATGATAGATATAAAAAACACAATTGCGATTATTGGAGGAACTGGAAGGGCAGGTAAATTCTTAGCGAAATCAGCTTTAGAAAAAGGTTATCACGTTCGTATGCTAGTTAGAAATCCGCCAAAACCGTTATTTGACGGCCAAAATATAACTTTAATTCAAGGAGATGCTAGAAATCGAGATGATATTCTTTCTTTACTAAGAGGATGCCAGGCTGTTATCAATACATTTGGTCAGCCTAACAAAGCGGTGCCTTTATATAGCGAAATTACAGCATTAGTTATTCAGACTATGAAAGAGCTCGAAATAAAAAGGTATATTGGGGTAACTGGAGGATCTTTAGATATAGACGGAGATAAAAAATCCGTTCTTAATAAAATAGGAGCTATGGCATTTCGTATTCTGTACTCTGAAATGATGAGGGATAAAAGAAAAGAACTGCAGCTTCTTCAAACAAGCAGGCTTGATTGGACGCTTGTACGTCTTCCTTTTGTTAAAGAGCACCGAAAATCTCAGGCAATAAAGGAAGATACATTTGATATGCCGGGCTTTAACATAGCTTCTTGTGATATAGCCAGGTTTATGATTGAACACATACATAATTCATCTTACATAGGAAAAACTCCGTTCATATCCAATTAACGAGTTGAATATGCCGAAATGGAATAAAAAGGTGTTTGCGGGAGGAGACCTATGTCTTTTATTCTGAATAATTGTATGGCCATTAGTATCGTATTTACGGTAATCCTTTTTGTAAGTATTGTGTTTAACAAAAGAATAGCTTCCCTAGCTAGTTCCTTTCTCATTGTGTTATTTGGTTTATTTTTACTGCTTTATTCTTTTGCTAAAATAAGCGGGCTTGATGCGCTAGATATTCAGATCAAAGGGATAATAATTATTGGAGAAGGGTTACTTTTACTCGTTATTACAAGCGTATTCATTTCCATTCAAGAGGCAAAAAAGAAAGGGCTGTAACGTGAAAAATAAACGGCTGTTAAAGGCGGTGATGGAATGGCAATTGGAGTTGCGTTAACAGTTTTAGTATTAGGTGTGATGTTCGCAAGCGGACTAAGCCAAGGAAAATCAGCTAAAAGAAAATATATAGTGTGGGGAACAACAACCATATTGATCATAGCTCCGTTCTTTTCATGGGTCGTTTCAATTTTATTTGCAATTAGCGAGAAAGAAGGGTTTGCAGGAGTTGCCTTAATGATGTTATTATTTCCTTTTTTCTTTTTAGTAGGACTTGCTACGCTGTTAATAGGAATTTTTAAGAAAGAAAATGTAAATAAGTTTATGTAGAACAAGGGGGGATGTATAATTGATTGAACTTGAATTATACAATGTTCTTTGGTTATTCGTTGTGGTTTTTATGCTACACGATTTTGAGGAAATTATTACAGTTGAGAAATGGGCTAAAAAAAAAGAGGCAAACATTAATTTACAGAACAAATGGATTAGCCGCAAGATTTGGGAATTTTGGAATATAAGCTCATATGCTTTTGCAAAAAGAGATGTCTTTATCTTTTTGTTTATGTCTCTCATTACTTTTATGAAAGTTCTTTATCTAGAAAGTTATTGGAGCTCCATTCTTTTTGTGGGCTTTCTTATTTTTGTACTAGTACATAACCTTATTCATCTTTTACAAACACTATTGATTAAAGCATATACTCCAGGTTTATATACTGCTGTTCTTTTAGTTACACCTTATACTACATATCTATTATATCGGTTAAAAGATGCTACTCTTATTTAAAGGGTGTTATTAAAGTATTGTTAAAGAGATTTTGATGATGAAAAGGAGAAACGTTCTACTAGTACAACGTTTCTCCTTTTTTGTGTTGAGAGGTAAAAATAGAAGCATGATGATTACTTAATTGTATTACCTCCGTCAATTACCATATTTTCTCCAGTGATTAAATTGGTTGCATCACTCGCTAGAAATAAAGCAATAGCTGCAACTTCTTCAGGGTACCCAAAGCGTCCGAGTGGAATTTCTTTTTTAGCCTGTTCGCCTTTTTCACCAGCCCACGCTTTTTCTCCTAACTCAGTTAAAATGACAGTGGGGGAAATTGCGTTTACGTTAATATTAAATTGCGCCCACTCGTAAGCAAGCACTTTAGTCATTCCAAGAATTCCAGCTTTACTTGCAGCATAAGCTACGTGGTTATCGAGAGCGATAAGAGCCGCTTGGGAGGCGAGGTTAATTATTTTCCCTCCAGTACCTTGTTCAATCATGACACTGCCTACTTTTTGGCACATTTTAAAAGAGCCAGTTAAATTGATATCAAGGGTCTTTTGCCAGTAATCATCCGATATTGTTTCAGCATCATCCAATAAAGCAATTCCAGCGCAGTTTACTAAAATATCAATCTTTCCAAAGTGGTTCTTCGTCTCTTGAACTGCATGATCCATGCTTTCACTTTTTGTCACGTCGCACTGTAAACCAATCGCATGTGTAGCGTTTAGCTCTTCAGCTGCTACTTGTACGAAGTCTTTTTGATCAAAGATGGCAACTTTAGCACCTTTTTCTAAGTATAGCTCTGCTATAGCCTTTCCGATTCCACTTGCCCCACCTGTAATAATCGCCACTTTATCCGTAATATTAAAATTTTTATCAAATCCTTGAAAAGCCATTACGTTTCTCCCCCTTATTCTTTATTTTTTGAAAACGCATTCATTTTTTTGTTGATAACATTTATTTTAATACAAGTTTTATCGTTTTTTCAATGTTTTTTATTTTCTTTTATATTTTTTTATTATCATTTTTTATTGTTTATTTGTGGATGGCATCAAATTAATAGAAGGAGAGATGCTTTAAAGGGGTGCTGTGAAAAATTCACCGCACCCCTTAGATATATAGAACGTAAAGTTCATTACGTTAATGGATATTTGTGTTTGTTGAAACAAGTATGGTTGTAATATCTTTTTCTTCTAGCTTTTTCACTTCACTATCTTCAAGAGCATAATTCGTGATTAACGTATCAATCTGATCCAATGAGGCAAAGGAAGCAATCGAATTTTTATGAATTTTACTATGATCGAGTAAAGCCACTACCTTTTTTGAAGCGTTAACCATTGCTTTTTTTAACTCTACTTCATACACACTAAAGTCCGTTAATCCTGATTCTAAAGAGAAGCCGTTCGCTGAAGTAAACATTAAATCGATATGAATTTGATTTAAAATATTAATTCCAAGGCTTCCTTCTAGAGAATAAGAACCTTTTTTTACGATTCCTCCTAGTAGAATGACTGTAATATCCGGATGATCGTGCAGTTCAAGAGCGGTATTAATGCCGCTTGTGACAACCGTTAGGCGGATGGACGTTTCTTTTAAAATTCGTGCAAGTTCAAGAGCTGTCGAACTTGCGTCTAGCGTGATGCATTGACCGTCTGAGATTAATTCCATTGCTTTTTTAGCGATTGAATATTTTTCATTTCTGTTTTTTCTTTCTCGCGTGGAAAAACTCGTTTCCGTATCAACATGTTCTACGAGCATGGCTCCACCATGTGTTCGTTGAAGTAGACCTTCTCCTTCCATTTTTGTTAAATCTGTTCGCAAAGTAGCCTCGGATACTTTTATTTCTTTCGAAAGCTCTTTTATCGTTACTCTTTGTTTTTCGTTTAATTTCTCTAAAATGATTTTTCTTCTTTCTGGAGCAAACATTTTTTCCATCATATCACCTACGTAGTTGAGTTTTTTTGTTGTTTTTTATTTATGCTTACATATTGAAGATTTTGAAAGATTGAGCAAAAAAACAAAAAAAGATTATCGTTTATGCTAATAATATTACAACATTTATTAAGAATAATGTAAAATTTTTATCAAATAAAAATAAATGATAATAAAAACAAAAAAATAAAAAAATAAATTGACTAATCGATAACAAACGTAATACAATGAAAAAAAACAATTGATTTCAGCAGGGGAATAAGACAAAAAGTACCTCATTTAGACAAACGATTCATTTTTTAAGAGTTTATACATTAGTAGATTATCTATTACCTTTATGTAAGCGCTATATTTATTGAGAAAGGGTTAAAGAAGCGATTGGATATTTTATCTAGTATGTCGTCCATGATAGATAAACCAAAATCATGGCTTACATAGACCTAAACAAATTTTATTATATAGGATGAGGAGAGGTATTTTATGAGTACAAATACGAATACAATTCAAAAACTTGATAATGTGAGTATCCCTAAAACAATGAAAGCAGTAGTAGCTTACGAGCCAGGGGATTATCGTCTAGAAGAAGTACGAGTTCCTGAGATTGGAGAAGGGGAAATCTTAGTAAAGGTAGAAGCATGCGGGATTTGTGCAGGAGATTTGAAAGCGTTTGATGGAGCTCCTAGCTTCTGGGGAGACGAAACTCAGCCTGCCTATATTAAAGCGCCAGTGATTCCGGGACATGAATTTATCGGTCATGTTGTTGCTTTAGGAGAAGGTGTAGAAGAATTTGAAATTGGTGATCGAATCATTTCTGAACAAATTGTTCCGTGTGAAAAATGTCGTTTTTGTAAGCGTGGTCAATACTGGATGTGTGAAAAACATGACCTATACGGATTCCAAAATAACGTTAATGGAGCAATGGCTGAATACATGAAATTCCCGAAAGAAGGAATTAACTATCGAGTACCGGATGAACTACCGATTGAAAAAGCTATTTTGATTGAGCCATATGCTTGTTCTTATCATGCGGTTCAGCGTGCCAAAATTGAGCTTGGAGATGTAGTAGTATTAGCGGGAGCAGGCACGTTAGGTCTTGGAATGATTGGCGCGATTAAAAAATCAGGACCAGGAAAACTAATTGTATTAGACTTATTTGAAGATCGGTTAGAATTAGCTAAAAAGTTTGGTGCAGATATGGTGCTAAACCCAGCAAAAGAAGATGTTATTTCGATTGTAAAAGACTTAACCGATGGGTATGGATGTGATGTGTACATTGAAGCAACGGGGGCTCAAAAGTCAGTTGAACAAGGCTTGACTATGATTCGTAAATTAGGTACGTTCGTGGAATTCAGCGTGTTTAAAGATCCTGTTACAGTGGATTGGAGTATTATTAGTGATCGAAAAGAGCTGGATGTTTTAGGTTCACACTTAGGTCCGTACTGTTATGAACCTGTCATTAAAGGAATTACAGACGGAGATCTTCCAACAGAAGGCGTCGTTACGCATCAACTGCCGTTAGAAGAATTCGAGAAGGGGTTCCAGCTTGTCAAAAATGGAGCTGAATCATTAAAAGTCGTTCTTAATCCTAATTTGTAAATAACCTGTCAATATAAGTAATTAGGAAAATAGGTTCTTATTAAAAATGGTAAGAACCTATTTCTTGTATGTGCATAAATGGCCTAAATGATAAGGGGGAAAAAAGCGTGAAGCAAGGGGTATTGGGTAAACTCGGCATGGATTCAAAGATGGCGTTAGGATACTTTGGTGTCTTGATCTTTATGATGGGAGATGGACTTGAACAA
>Ga0209025_1005419_pt1 | contig 10411 bp, 7 predicted proteins | sample AraplaMF_Col_mLB_FD_184256 | JGI IMG/M metagenome (GOLD analysis project Ga0209025, IMG submission 184256) | Arabidopsis root microbial communities from the University of North Carolina, USA - plate scrape MF_Col_mLB (SPAdes) (version 2) | ecosystem: Host-associated > Plants > Roots > Endosphere ...
GCCACCTAAAGCGATATTGTGAAATATTTCGACGTCAATGACAATCATGGCACCTAAACCGATCATGACACAAACGGCAGAAAAAATGATAGAACGACCAGCTGTCTGTATAGCTGTTTGGATAGCTTGTACAATGGATGTTTGGGCACGTTCTTCACGATATCGGTTAATAAACAACAAGGCAAAATCGATGCTTAATGCTAGTCCAAGCATTGGTACTATATTTAACACAAAAATCGATAAATTGACATTACCGCTAAGCAAAGTCAAAATTCCGAACGCAGTGACAACAGTGACAACGCCAATAATGATAGGTAAAATGGAGGCTACGACAGTACCAAAAGCTAGTAATAGCACTATAATAGCGATTGGTAAGCCGATTGCTTCTGCTGATGCTAAATCCTTTTGGCTTGCTGTATTGAGATCCTCTGAAATAACAGGTCCACCAGTAATGCTCACACCATCATCCTCTATTAAGGAACGGATGTCCTTCACAACATCAGGTAAATTTTCAACATCATTATTTATATGAACCATGGCATAGGCTATATCATTCTTTTGTAAAGAAGCATCATCAAGTGGTGACTGGATTGAATGAATCTCCTTAATTCTTTCCAACTTTTTCAATGTATCTTGAATTTTTTTATCGTCAGCTGGATTGAAGACGACTAAAATTGTCTCGGAAGGCAAATCAAATGTTTCTGCAAGCTCATTTGTTACGTAGGTATGATCTCCTTTAACAAAAAAACCATCTCCATGAAGCTTGCTAGGAAGTTGTATTGCAAACATAGCCATTGTAAGAAAAATTACGAACCATAAAGCTACAATAGCTTTAGCGTGGGCTGTGATAAAAGTTGCAAAAGTTTTCACAGTACTCTTTCCCCCTTTTAAGACAGTGTAAAGGAATTGTCGCATTTTGTCGTGTGACAATGTAAAGACTCCTGTCCCTAATAAGGAACAGGAGTCTTAGTATGCAATCAAAATCAATTGTGCCGATTCAATATTGTGTCCGGAATCGGCTGAAAGAAGTTAAAAGAATAACGATAATAAAAAGTAAATAATAGCTGCCATAACTGCAGAAATTGGCATTGTAATAATCCAAGTAGTGACGATTTTACGCGCCATCCCCCAATTCACGCCACGTACACGTTGTGCAGAGCCTACACCCATGATAGAGGATGAAATAACGTGTGTGGTAGATACTGGTAGGTGAATTAATGTAGCACCGAAGATAACAGACGCAGATGCTAAATCTGCTGCAACTCCGTTTACTGGACGGATTTTCATAATTTTACCGCCGACTGTTTTAATAATTTTATAGCCACCGATAGAAGTACCAAGCCCCATTGCAGTTGCTGCTGCAGCTCGCACCCAGAAAGGAATGTCATCTCCTGTATGCAAACCACCAGCGATTAACGCCATTGTCATAATCCCCATTGCCTTTTGTGCATCGTTTGTACCATGTGTAAAAGATTGAATGGCGGCAGTGAAGATTTGCATCGTACGAAAACCTTTATTCGTACGATATAAATTTAAGTTTTTAAACCATAATTTAAACAGTGTCATCATAATAAATCCAGCGCAAATCGCAAGGATTGGTGATAGCACTAAGGCCATAATAATTTTAGTGAAACCGCCATAGTTTAGAACGTCGAAGCCAGCAGATGCAACTGCTGCACCAGCGATGGATCCAATCAGAGTATGTGAAGAACTCGATGGAATACCGAAATACCATGTTAGTAAGTTCCAAATAATAGCGGAGATTAATGCAGCTAAAATAACGACTGATCCTGTTGTGTCTCCTTCAAAGGCATTTAAAGAGAATGGATCTACAATATCTTTTGTTAAAGCCTTTGCAACACCGACGAAGGTAATAGCTCCGATAAAGTTCATCGCTGCAGCCATCATGATAGCTACGCGAGGTTTCAATGCTCTAGTGGAAACCGAAGTTGCAATAGCATTTGCTGTATCATGGAAACCATTGATAAAGTCAAATGTTAGGGCAAAGATAACGACCAGTACAGTTAGTATAATGATTGTGTTCATTGTAAGTGCCCATCTCCTAATTACGCGTTACGCATGATAATTGTTTCCATAGTATTTGCAACGTTTTGGCAATGATCAGCGATATCTTCAAGTTGTTCATATATATCTTTATATTTAATAATACGAATTGGATCTTTTTCATTTAAAAATAGTTGTTTAATAGACGAACGTTGAACTTCATCACATTCACGCTCGTAATCTTTAATTAGAATTGCGTGTGGGCGCATGCCAATAAGATTCTTCTTCTTTAACTCTTCTGTTGCTTTTACAATTTCATCAGCACTTTTTGAAATATAGCCTAAGAAAATACGCATCGATTCGTCAACTTCTGTTAGAGAGAACATTTCAAAGTGAGCGATACAATGCTCCGTACCATCTAATACGTCGTCCATACGAATTGCAAATTCTAAAATGTCTTCGCGCTCGATAGGTGTCATAAATGATTTGTTTAGCATCACGATTAGTTCGTGAATAAGCTTATCACCAGCTGTTTCGTAATTTTTCATAGTAATGCTAATCTCTTTTAGGTCAGCGACACTGTTAATACGAAAATCATTTGCGTAATGTACGGCCTCTCTCATATTCTCAGCAATTTTATGCAAAGCTATAAAGAAAGGGTCTTGTTTTTTTGAGTTAAGCATGTAAATCGAATCCTCCTGGATATAAATAAATTGGCCTCTAAACTTTACTATCATAACAAAATCTTTAATTTATCTACATAAAATTCTTCTATTCTACAGAAAACTTTACAATCCTGTAATATATAATTTGTTCACAAAATAATAAAGGTATCTCTGTATTTGTTTTTACTAATACAGATGAAGGCCTTGAAGATAGGGTTTATAAAGAGATTTCTCTCTGTTTAATACAAAAAGATACTATTTGGACATAAATATTGCTTAAATTTTCGAATGAATTGTAAAGAGAATGTAAAGAAAATGTTTTGCTAATAGTCTTCCATTTTCTTAAGAATATCTTCATTTTTATCCTTCAACTTTATTAAGAATTATTTACTACAATGAAAAAGGAAAGGCTCATAATCTAATACTTAGGATGACTTTTGTAGGAAATCAACCTTAGTTTTGGTGATGAGTCAGAAGAATGTGGAAGGAGCGTTTATTTGAAAATGATTCAAGTTGAGAACTTACAACATACATTTTTAATTGGAAAGAAAGGTAAGGAAAAGCAGGTTCCAGTATTAAAAGGTGTTAATTTTGAGGTGAAAAAAGGAGAGATTGTCGCAATTGTTGGGAAAAGTGGCTCCGGGAAATCAACCTTATTACAAATATTAGCTGGATTTATGAAATCTGAACAGGGATCTATTATGGTAAACGGAAAGGAAACAGCTCATCTCTCCGAAGTAGAAAGTGCAGCTTTTCGCTTGCAACAGTTCGGATTTATCTTTCAAAACTTTCAACTAATGCCAGGCTTAACAGCGTTTGAAAACATTGAACTACCTTTGAAGTTGCAGGGTATCAAGAAAGCTGAGCGTATAGAAAAAGTGAAAAAATTAATGGACAAGGTTAGTTTAACGGAGGTTGCAGACCATTACCCAAATGAATTATCGGGTGGTCAGCAACAGCGTGTTAGTATTGCAAGAGCCTTAATTACAAATCCTCCTATTTTGTTGGCAGACGAGCCGACAGGAAGTCTTGACTCGGAAACTGAGCAAGATATATTACTGCTCATTCAAAGTCTAAACCGTGAGCTTGGTTTAACATTTATTATCATTACTCACGACGAGGAAGTAGCAACAATAGCTCATCGACGTTTCCGCATGTACGATGGGGAACTCGTGAAGGAGGAAGCATAACATGTTATTTAAAGATCAATTAGACTTTGTTACACAACATATAAAGAAAAATAAATTACGCGTATTTATGACAGTACTAGCGGCAACGATGGGCTGTGCATTTTTGATTGTCCTTGCATCAGTTGGATTTGGGCTTCAGGATTCCTTACGTAATGAAATATTATCAAATGAAAAAGTTACGAAAATTCAAGTGTTTGGTAATGAACAATTTACAGAGGACCAAATACACGAAATAAAAGGTATAGAACATGTGGAAACGGTACTCGAGACAATTACTGTCAATGCATCCGCACATTCATTTTTTGAGGGTCGTGATACACAATCTAATTTATATGTTGCTAGTATGCATGAATTTGAGCAAGTAAATGGCAAGCTTGCGGAAGGGGAGTATCCAACAAAGCCAAACGAAATCGTTGTAGGTTATCATTTTGCTCAAACATTAGTTAATGATGCTGATCGCAAAATTATTGAAGAAAAGAGTAAAAAAGCTGAAGGAGAAGGCACGTATTATAATGGTAGTGAGGAAGGTTATAAGGACTCATTAATTGGTAAAGAGATAGAATTATCATTAATGCCACGTATTGATGGGGCAGAAGAGACAGAGAAAATGAAGTATACGATTGTCGGTGTTATGAAGAAGCCTTCTTATGATTGGATGATCGATAACTCAGTTTATATGGATACAGAGCAAAAGCCAATGCTAGCTACAAATTTAGCTGCAACAGGTAAGGTTAAAGAGGATGACATGTTTAATTCGGAATTTAATATTTTTGCGGATAGCATGGAAAATGTAAAGTCGATATTAGACAAACTAAAAGACAAAGGCTATAGCGTTTATTCAGTTACTGAACAATTGGATAAAATGAATGTATTTTTCCTAGTTTTAAAGATTGGTTTAATATTTGTTGGAACAATTGCTGTCTTGATTGCCTCGATTGGCATTTTCAATACAATGACAATGGCTGTTACAGAACGTACTCGTGAAATCGGTGTTTTAAAGGCAATTGGAGCAAGTCCAAAGCTTATTCAGCGATTGTTCTTAATGGAAAGTACATTCATTGGAATTATTGGTACTTTGATAGCTGTAGCTATTTCATATGTTATTAGCTTTGTAGCAAATGCTGCATTGCCATTAATTCTAAAAGCAGCAACAGGGGAAGATGCTTTTGGTAGTAATGAAATTACATTCTCCCTTATTCCTTGGCAGCTTGTTCTTATCGCTTCAGCGATTAGTATTGGGGTAGCGATGATTTCAGGCTATCGTCCAGCACGCAAGGCCACAAAAATAGACGTTATTCAAGCATTACGACAAGAACTATAATTGAAAGGGCGGTCCAGAAGTTATTGGACCGCCCTTTTAATTTGAATTGCGCAACTCCGTGAAATACTCGCGGAAGGATAGAGAATACCCGCACATCCTCATGAAATACCTACGCTACGCCCAACCATAAATACAGCGATTCTTATAGGTAAGCTTGTAATTCATTCGCTAAAAATGGCTCGGCATTTAGCAACTTTAAAAAGGCATCATAGTTAGCGCGCTGTTCAAAGCTTGGCTTTTTACCTGTATGATAAGCTCGTATTAAAATGTTTTTTGGTGTATTTTCCATATCTATAAACTCTAGCAATTGTGCCTCATAGCCAACGAGTGATAAAATTTCCGCCCGAATTGCATCAGTTGCGAGCGCTGCAAAACGTTCGCGTACGAGACCGTGCTGAAGCATGATATCCATTGCTGGTGTGTTAAGCTGGCGATTTAGTTCATGCTGGCAACAAGGGACACTTAAAATAACGCTAGCTCCCCATTTCACAGCGCGAGCTAATGCCATATCAGTGGCAACATCACAAGCGTGTAGCGTCACCACCATATCCACTGCAGATTCATCGTTATAATCATTAATATCTCCAACTAGAAATTCGAGCTGCTCATAGCCTAAATCCTGTGCAATTTGTGAGCATTCCTCAATGACTTCCTTCTTTAAATCCAAACCAGTGACACGAATGTCTAAGCCTTTTTCGATTTTTAAATAATGGTATAGGGCGAATGTTAAATATGATTTGCCTGAGCCAAAATCTAAGATACGAACCTGACGATCCTTTGGCAAATAGGTTAATGCATCATCAATAAATTCGATGAAACGGTTGATTTGTTTAAATTTATCGTATTTTTGTTTTTTTATTTTGCCTTCTTCTGTTTGTACTCCAAGACGAATTAAAAATGGGTAGGGCTTATCTTCTGCTAGTAAATAGTTTTTCTTGCGATTATGTGTTAAATTGACTTGCTTTGGTGCTGAGGATTTATCGGACTTCCATAGTACTTTGTTCTTTTTTGAAAGCTGTACTTGTACTTTTTCATCAATAAAATCAACATGCGCTTGACGAAAATCGTTAAAAAATGTTTCTAGCTTCTCACTGAAATTTTCCAATAGAACATTTTCATGTTTTAATATGCGTTCAAATTGATATTCAACTTGTATATGGTAAGCATCCTTAAGTAATAAAGGTTTTAGCTTTATACGTTTGACTTCGTTTGACTTCATACGTGGTTGACTGATGGTAGCAGTAACGAGTTGCTGTTGTAAAATACGCTCCATAATCTGAGCTTTCATTTCTTCAAATGTCATATATTTCGCCTTCTTTATCGTGTTATTGATGGCACTAGTTTAACACAATTTAAGAAGCGTAATGCTAGTATAAATTTCAGTATTCATTTTTTGAATGTTTATAGGTTATTTTGTATATTTGTGTTATTTTAATTATAGAGAATTTTACAACTTCTTTTTGACAAGTGTATTGGTAGCGACAGGTACAGATGTTTTATGTACCGAAAGCGAAGCGACAGGTACAGATGTCTCCCACCTCTATAGTGAGATGAATGTGGGGTTTAAATTACTTTTTAGTGGGTGTCCAATCATCCACTGAAATAGATGAACTCAGTCTAAGAATGCCACAGCCTGTGGTAACGACTGAGTGACCAACATCGTGTTGGTCTGAAGCCTCCTGCGGATCCCAAACGCAACGAGGCATAATTGTTTAAAAAGATTAAAGGGGAAATAGGGGGAAATTTATGTCTGAAAACATGTATCAATTACTTGCGATTATTATTTATATGATCGCCATGCTAGGAATCGGTTGGTATGCATTTGTTAAAACATCAAATTTAACGGATTACATGCTCGGCGGGCGTTCGCTTGGCCCTGCTGTTACAGCGCTAAGTGCAGGTGCAGCAGATATGTCTGGATGGCTGTTAATGGGTTTACCGGGTGCGATCTATTTATCTGGGTTAGTTGAGGCCTGGATTGCTATTGGTTTAACGATTGGTGCCTATTTGAATTGGTTACTTGTAGCACCGAGACTACGTGCATATACACAAGTTGCTAATGACTCAATTACTATTCCGAGTTATTTAGATAATCGTTTACGTGACAACACAAAGCTAATAAGAATTGCGTCGGGTATTATTATTTTAATCTTTTTTACATTTTATGTTTCTTCAGGGATGGTTGCAGGAGGCAAGTTTTTTGATAGTTCATTTGGCTATGAATACCATACTGGTTTACTGATTGTATCTGCTGTTGTTGTGGCATACACATTGTTTGGAGGATTTTTAGCGGTTAGTTATACAGACTTTTTACAGGGGCTAATTATGTTTGTAGCACTTATTTCTGTACCGTTATTTGGATTGTTTTTAACAGGTGGAATTGGAGACACAATAGCATCTATTAAAGCTGTAAATCCTGAACACCTGAGCTTATTACCTGCAACTGCAACTGCTACGGCAATCATTTCATCAATTGCATGGGGACTAGGTTATTTTGGACAACCACATATTATCGTGCGCTTTATGGCAATAAGTTCAGTAAAAGAAACAAAGCAGGCACGTCGTATCGGTATTGGCTGGATGATGTTAAGTTTATTCGGTGCGATTGCAACAGCTTTAGTAGGTGTAGCTTATTATGAGCAAAATGCAGGTGAGTTAAAGGACGCTGAGACAGTATTTATTGTACTTGGCCAACTCCTATTCCATCCGTTTATTGCAGGTATAATGTTAGCTGCCATTTTAGCCGCAGTGATGAGTACAATTTCATCACAATTAATTGTTACTTCGTCAGCACTTGTAGAAGACATTTACAAAGCTTTATTTAATAAAACAGCAGATGATAAGCATTATGTTTTTATTGGCCGTGTAGCTGTTTTAGTTGTAGCAATTATCGCAGCGATTTTAGCATGGAATCCAGATAGTTCTATTTTAGGCCTAGTAGGCTTTGCTTGGGCTGGCTTTGGTGCAGCATTCGGTCCAGTAATATTGCTGTCCCTGTATTGGAGAAAATTAACGAATTACGGAGCTCTCAGTGGGATGATAGCAGGTGCTACAACCGCCTTCGTTTGGGGGAAAATAAAGGTCTTATCTGATACATTATATGAGATTGTTCCGGGCTTCTTCGTATGCTTAATCGTCGCGGTTATTGTCAGTATCTTGACATATAAACCAAATAAAGATATTGAAGACGAGTTCAATCGAACTGAGGTATTGTTAAAAGAAGAACGTATGAAATAAATAAATCTAATGCGCCTTTTTGTATAGAAGGCGCATTTTTTACGATATACATGTTATTAAGGATAAGATAACTACTAAACAACACGAATTTGGACATTATATGGTAAGATGAAGAAAATTTGTCGTAGTAGCATCAAGGCATTGGTGGGAGGTTTGTGGATGGATAGAATTAAAGAAGTAGATATATTGGTGGAAAGAGCTATTTTAGTTGGCGTAAATTTACGGAATGATGGGCATTTGGATTATTCAATGGAAGAGCTAAAAAATTTAGCTGAAGCTTTAAATGTTGAAGTTGTCGGCATTGTCACACAAAATTTAGAGCGCATTACGCCATCTCATTATGTTGGCACTGGGAAAATTGAAGAAATAAAAAATTTTTATGATGAAGCACAAGCAAATTTAGTGATTTTTAATGATGAATTATCACCTTCACAAATCCGTAATTTAGAACGTGATTTAGAGACGAAGGTTATTGATAGAACGATGTTGATTTTAGATATTTTTGGACGTCGTGCTAAAACAAGTGAAGCACAGATGCAAGTCGAGTTAGCACAATTGCAATACATGCTACCACGTTTAGTCGGCTTGCATGCATCTCTCAGCCGTCAAGGTGGTGGCACAGGAGGTGGCTTTAAAAACCGTGGTGCTGGTGAGACAAAGCTCGAGCTAGACCGTCGAAAAATTGAGGACCAGATTTCGAAAATAAAAAAGGAGCTAGAGCATGTAAAGGAGCAACGAGAGACGCAGCGTAAACAACGACGTAAAAATGCTGTGCCTGTCGTTTCCATTGTCGGCTATACGAATGCTGGTAAGTCAACTATTATGAATCAGCTACTTTCGAAAATAGGACAAGAAGAACATAAACAAGTGTTTGAGAAGGACATGCTTTTTGCCACACTTGAAACATCCGTCCGTCAAATAGAATTAGCTGATAAAAAGACATTCCTATTAACAGATACAGTTGGTTTCGTTAGCAAATTACCGCATCATCTAGTGAAGGCATTCCGCTCAACATTGGAAGAGGCTCGTGATGCCGACTTATTACTCCATGTTGTAGATGTTTCCAATTCAGAGCACGGCTTTATGATGGAAGTAACAAATGAAACACTTAAGGCAGTTGGCGTTGAGGGGATCCCGACAATTTATGTGTATAATAAAGCGGATATAGCAAACGTTCCTTATCCTGTTATTAGTGGTGATAATGTTTGGATTTCTGCGAAGCAAGGGATTGGATTAGAAGACTTATTGCAAATGATACGTCAGCATATTTTCTCTGATTATGTAACATGTAAAATGCTCATTCCGTATGAACAGGGGAATATCGTCTCTTATTTAAATGAAAATGCCTCTGTCTATGAAACAGCATATGAAGAAAATGGTACGCTGCTAACGCTAGAGTTAAAAGAAGCGGATTATGCAAAATTCCAACAATATGTAATTAAATAATGAATAACATCATTGTTTTAAAAGCATGCTAAAAGCACTTTGTGTTTCTAGCATGCTTTTTTGTAATCGAAAAAGCGAATTTGTATCTTTGTGAAAGAAATTATAGATAATACTAGCTTTTTTGTTTAAAAAGTAAAAAGTCTGACTATAAAATATTTTAGAATAATTTTGGGGCTTTTTATAAAATTGTAGATATTAAAGAATCAGAAAACTTAGGAATATCAATAGGTTTGGTACAATTACATGAAAATCATTCTGAATTTAAAGAAAATGTCCAAAATTCCAACATTTTTTAAAACTCTTGAAAAAGTTTTTAAAACACTTTAGTATGATGAAATAAAGTTTTTATCCTTACTTTTGGGTAATAATATTATTATTGAATAATGAAATCGGGAGAGGATATTTTTATGTCTACTAAAGATGAAATTGTAAAATCCGTCCCTCAAAATGGCTTTGTCGGACACCCTAAAGGGCTCTTTACATTATTTTTCACTGAATTTTGGGAACGATTCTCATACTACGGTATGCGAGCAATTCTGATTTTCTTT
>Ga0209025_1005422_pt1 | contig 10409 bp, 9 predicted proteins | sample AraplaMF_Col_mLB_FD_184256 | JGI IMG/M metagenome (GOLD analysis project Ga0209025, IMG submission 184256) | Arabidopsis root microbial communities from the University of North Carolina, USA - plate scrape MF_Col_mLB (SPAdes) (version 2) | ecosystem: Host-associated > Plants > Roots > Endosphere ...
GCATTTACCATCCATGCTCTTGCATTCTATGCTCAGGTAAAATAGTAGATATTTCAATGCCTTTCATTGCTGTTACCAATTCTTTTGAAAGGTCAGTAATTAATTCACAATCTTTATAATGAGTCGTTACTTCTACAATTGAACGCCCATTTTACTTGATTTATTCCCTTATTACTTATTGTAAATTTCCCCTTCCTACCTTTCATTATTTAACTCAATTGATATATATTTCAATTCAAGGTACTCATCAATTCCATGATGACCGCCTTCACGTCCTAAACCACTTTCTTTATATCCTCCAAAAGGTGCTTGTGCTACCGAAGGTAATCCATCATTTAGACCAATGATTCCATATTCAAGTTCTTCACTAATATGAAAAGCACGGCTAAGATTTTGAGTAAAAACATAAGCTGCTAACCCATAATTAGTGTTATTAGCTCGTTGAATCACTTCTTCCTCGGTTTTAAATGTGGTAATAGGAGCTAAGGGCCCAAATATCTCTTCTTTTATACATAACATCTGATCATGTACATTCCTAATAATAGTAGGTGGATAATAAAATCCATCATTTGATTCAGGCTTAGTGCCGACATAGACAGTCTCTCCACCTTGCAACAATGCATCTTCAATAAACGATTTTACTTTGTCTACTGCTGCCTGATCAATTAATGGTCCAATATCCGTTCCCTCTTCATATCCGTTTCCTACCTTTAGCTTTTCTAATTCATTCTTAAAGATTTCAATAAACTCATTTTCAATAGATTCATGTACATATATTCTATTTGTACATATGCAAGTTTGGCCGGCATTCCGAAACTTAGAGCTAATTAATCCTTTTGCTGCCTTCGATAAGTTGGCATCTTCCATTACAATAAAAGGTGCATTCCCGCCTAATTCAAGGGAGACTTTTTTTACATTTTCAGCAGCGCCCTTCATTAGTACTTTTCCTACCTCTGTAGACCCTGTAAAAGTTATTTTTCTAACCCGGTGGTCATTCAGCCACGCCTTACCAATCTCTTGGGACTTGCCAGTTACAACATTTAACACTCCCTTTGGAACTCCGGCTTTTTCGGCCAATTCAGCTAATTTTAAAGCCGTTAATGGAGTTTCATTTGCCGGCTTTACAACTGCTGTGCAGCCTGCTGCGAGCGCTGGTGCAACTTTTCGTGTAATCATGGCTGCTGGAAAGTTCCAGGGGGTAATGGCTGCAATAACTCCCACTGGTTCTTTGCGGATGAGGATCCGTTTATCAGGATGTGAAGCTGGAATTGTCTCTCCATAGATTCGCTTTCCTTCCTCAGCGTACCAAGAAATAAAACTATTAGCATACATGACTTCACCAATAGCTTCTTTTATTGGCTTTCCTTGTTCTTTTGTCATTATTTTTCCAATCTCTTCTTTACATTCATCAATTAAATGAAACCAATTCATCAATACTTGACTACGCTCTTCAGCTGTTCTGTTTCTCCATTTCTTTAAAGCTTGATAAGCAGCATCTACAGCTTGTTTGGCCTCATAAAATCCTCCTTGAGGAATAAGCCCAACAACTTCATGTGTTGCTGGATTTACTACTTTCTTTAATTCTTTGCATTCACTACCTATCCAATTTCCATCAATATACATGCTAAATAGCTGATTTTTTGCTTCTGTGCTACCAGTCTTCATTTTTATTTCTCCTCTCTTAGATATGTTGAACTGTTACTGCAGATTCTATTGATTCTTCTAAAATTGCTAACCCTTCCTCAAGCTGTTCATCTGTTATTGTGAGGGGCATTAGAATACGAATCACATTTCCAAATATCCCTGCGCTTAATAAGAGTAGCCCTCTATTTATTGCTTCCTTTACGATTTTCTGAGTCATTTCTTTATCTGGTTTTTTTGTATGCTTATCTGTTACAATTTCTAGCGCACACATTGCCCCGAGACCTCGAACCCCGTCAACCTGCTCAAAACGATTAGATAAATATTCAAATTTATTCAACACCTCTTTTCCTAATCCTTTTGCCCGATTATTTAGGTTCTCTTTTTCAATAATGTCCAAGACTTCCAATGCTGCACGACAACCTAGTGGACTTCCTGAATAAGTTCCACCCAATTCGCCGGGTTCTGATACATCCATAATTTCTTTTCTACCAATAACCCCACTGATTGGTACCCCGGCTCCCATTGATTTTGAGATTGTAATAAGATCAGGGGCAATATCAAAATGCTCAATAGCAAAATATTTTCCTGTTCTTGCAAAACCAGTTTGAATTTCATCGGCAACAAATACAATGCCGTTTTCTTTACAAATTTCATATACTCGTTGTACAAATGCTTTGTTCGGAATAATAAAGCCACCTTCCCCTTGTACTGGCTCCATAACAACAGCAGCCACTGTTTGGGGAGAAACCTCTGTTACTAAAAATTGTTCAAATTGTTCAATTATAAATTCATTATATTGCTGTTCATTCATTTCCTTGGGTCTACGATACTCATATGGATAAGGAGCCTTATATACTTCAGGGGCAAAGGGACCAAATTCATATTTATAGGGTTTAACTTTACTTGTCATCGTCATTGTCATTAATGTACGACCATGAAATCCCCGTGTAAACGAAATAACTCCTTGTCTTTTTGTATACTTCCTAGCTATTTTCACTGCATTTTCTACTGCTTCCGCACCACTGTTAAAAAAAGCTGCTTGTTTTAGAAAATTTCCGGGTGCCAGTTCTGTCAATTTTTCTGCTAATTCAATATAGGATTCATACATCATGACATTAAAACCTGTATGAATAAAATTTTCTAGCTGTTTTTGGAGGGCCTCTACCACCTGAGGATGGGAGTGCCCAACATTTACTGTGCCGATTGCTCCGGCAAAATCAATAAATTTATTACCGTCTATATCCTCAACAAGAGCACCATTTGCCTGTTTAACAAAGGCTGTACATCCATTGCTAATTCCTCGTGGAACTACTCTCTTTCTTCTGTCTAATAGATTCTGGGATTTCGGTCCTGGGATTGCCGTATTTAACGTGATATGCTTCTGCATTTTATTTGCTCCTTCTATATAAGTTAATAAAATTCAATTTTCTTATTTCATAATTTTCTCTATTATGTATTGATATGTTTAATTCCCCCTTTAATTATGAACATTGCAAGAACTATGCCAGGCAAAAAAAGTAGGGTTTCTTTTAATTTTTTATCAGAAATTTGTTTCTAGGTATGCATAGATGCATACTTTATGTACAGATGTATAAAAAACAAATAAGCGATACAGATGTACATCTGTATCGCTTATTTACTACGATATTATAAAACTATAAAGAATTATTTTCCTGTTGTTCAATTAAAATCTTCTGATATTTTCGACTGACAGAAGACTGGCTTATACCGAGAGCCTTTGCTGCTTTGGTGGTGGTCTTATATCTCTTCATTGCTAACAAAATTAATTGTTCTTCTACATAATTCTGTGCTTCGTGAAGGGGCATAATTTGAGTAAATGTTGGTTTTGTTTTTCTAAAATGATGACTAGCAGATAAAAATTCATTTACAAAGTCACCGTCAATAGTGGAATCATCAGCAGACACAGCTAGCCTTTCAATCATGTTTTGAAGCTCACGTATGTTACCTGGCCATGGATACACTTCCAATAAGTTAAGCGCATCTGGTGACAAATGATAATTTTTATTGTACTTTTTATTTAATTGTTGTAAAAAATGAAAGGCTAATAAGGGAATATCCTCTGATCGCTCACGTAAAGGAGGAATATAAATGGGAATAACATTTAAACGATAAAATAAATCTTCGCGAAATGTTCCTTCCTCAACCATTTTCTCCAAACGTTTATTCGTTGCTGCAACAATTTGTACATTAATAGGTATAGGCGTTGTGCTTCCAATGGGAATGATCTCTTGCTCCTGCAGAACCCGGAGTAATTTCACCTGTAAGCTCAGAGGCATTTCACCAATTTCATCTAAAAACAGGATACCTTGATCTGCCTTCTTAAAATAACCTACTTTTCCATTTTTATCAGCCCCAGTAAAAGATCCTTGGGTGTAACCAAATAATTCACTTTCTAGTAAATTTTCCGGAATAGCACCACAGTTTAATTTTAGAAATGGCTGATTTGATCGGCTTCCCAATTGATGAATAGCTTGAGCAATAACTTCCTTCCCTACCCCTGACTCGCCAGAGATTAAAACTGTAGAAGAAAAATTAGAAATTTTATTTATTTGCTCTACGACCCGTTCCATTTTTGAACTACAATAGATCAACTTTTCAAAAACCTTATTTTTACTCTTAAATGTATCCAGTTCCTGTTTATATTGATTTGTAATCTTTTTAATTTCCCTTAGTTCAGTTTTTAACTTAGTAGTTTCCGTGATATCTCTTGATGCGATAATAATTCGTTCAATTTTTCCTTTTTCATCAAAAATAGGGTTTCCCACTGCAAGGATTTTCTTACCATTGTCTGTTTCTTGCACGATTGAAACTTTCTTTTTGTGTTCAATGACTAAACGAGTTACGGATGGACTGAACAACCCTTTATCCTCTAAATCTATTAAATTTTTTCCAATAAAATCTTTTAAGTCTCTACGCCAGAACTCTGAAATAAAGCTATCGCTATAACGAATGAGTTCGCCCTTATTGTTTACCACAAGGATCTCATCATATATGGTAGAAAGAATGGCATTTAAATCTTTATTTAAATTTTTTATATGTTCAATTTCCATAGCCATTTTCTCAACCATTGGTAAATCTTGAACAATGATAAGAACCCCTTCTACTTTCTGATTAAAGTTTGTAATCGGACTATAATCAACTAGAACACTTGTTTTATCAGTAATTTCAAGTTCATTTAAAATGGTCTCATTTGAGGAAAATACCGTATCTATATGCTCACTATTAAAAAGGGTTTTAGCAGACTTATTTATTACATCCTCACGGATCGTTTTCATCATTTTTATTCCTGAATCATTACAATTAACAATTTTTCTTTCTTGATCCACTACAAAGATTCCCATAGGAATAGAAGTAAGAATGATTTTTAATAAATCAAAACTATGTCTATTTTCCTGCTTAAAAAGTTCAACTAGTACGTCTTCCCTTCTTATATAACCTATGATTTCTTCTTGTTTATTTTTAACAAGAGCAATAGGTTCTCCAATGATTTGAAAAAGGAGAGGTAACGAAATTGTTTCGTTTAATTTACATACGTTTTCTAATGGAACAGAATTTTCTACTAAGTCTGTAAGTGTAGTATCTTTCTCTATTTGATTAGTTAATAAAAAATCTTTCAAACGAATATAAGAAAATAGTTGACTGTCTTTCATGAGGAAAAGAAACGGATCAGAGTAATCTTTTAGTTGATGTTGCCACCCCTCTTCAGGGCAATCAATTGATATTGAAATAATTGGTCTTATTTTCTCCTTAGCTAGTAAAAACATAGATGTTCCTCCTTCTATCTCCTTATTTTATCATTTGAAAAAATCTGATTATATGAAAATATTTTTTTCTATTGAACCTATCACAACTGTAGTATTTCCTCTCACTGGGAAAAGAGGAGATGGTTATTCATCTCCTCTCTGGAAGCTTTCCCCTTTACTAATTTTCAATTAAAAAGGAATCCTCTTTAACAAAAGCAAGTACCATGCCAGGTATTACACGATCTCCTTTTTGTACCTCTAGAGAATGTATTTTTCCACTTAGTTCAACCCTTACAGTTTCGATATTTCCTTCCCTATTCCTTATCGTAAATAAAGGCTCCCCTGCACATATTTGTGAGTGAATTTGAATGAGTATATCTTCGATAATTCCATAACACGAACTCATAATAAACTCATGACTAATCATATTATAAATCCCCTTTCTTTTTACCTCCGGACGCTCTAATAGGAGGTAAAAATTTATATCTGCTGCAAAACTAGCTGTAAAAACGCCTTGCACTTAACAATATCTAACATCTTAATCCCTAGCTTTTCTATCCATAGTTCCTCATCTTCCATATCATCGCTACATAATAGCACCATATTTCCTGTTTGAATAGAAATGACCATGGCTTTTCCACAAAACATATTTGAGTAAATAATTGAAAAGTCATATCGACAATCATTTGTTGCGATGCAATAATAATAAACAATTGGTGTTTCTTTCTCCTCCAGCAAAATTTCCATTGTTTTTATAAGAATTCCTTTCTTAAGATTTATTTTCCCAAGAATTGAATATTGCCCCATATATGAATTCCTAATAAGGCAAATTAATCTCCAACATCAAATTACATATTAGAGTTTACATTATCCTTGCGATAAGCGTTTACAATTCTTTTGCCTCTTCAAACTGAAATTGAGGAGGCTTACAAGTAAATAATTTTGTTAAATAAGTCAGGTAAATGAGACCGACTCCTGCCCAGATAAGACCTAATATGAGGGAGTCTGCACTTAGGTTAATCCATAGAACAACCACTGTTCCTGCTCCTATCCCTGGTAACACGAGATAGTTTATAAAACCCAAAATTGTCTTATGCTGCTTCTTTCTTATTACATAATGTACAACTACACATATATTTACAAAAGTAAAGGCAATTAAGGCCCCAAAGTTAATTAGAGAAGTAGCTGTTATCAGATTAAAAGATATTGCCGATAATGAAATAGCTCCTACAAATAGAACATTTAGAAAAGGTGTATTCCAACGGGGATGTATATAGCCAAAAAACCTTTTTGGCAGTACATTGTCACGTCCCATTACATACAATAGGCGGGATACACTCGCATGTGAAGATAGCCCTGAGGCGAGAGTTCCTGTTACAGTTCCTGCTAAAAAGAAAGCCTGAAATAATTTCCCCCCTACATATAAAGCGATTTCCGGGGAAGTTGCTTCAGGATCACTAAAGCGCGATATATCTGGAAAATAGGACTGTGTAAAATAGGAAGCCCCTATAAATAATACCCCTCCTACAAGAGCTGTTAGGAATATCGCCCGCGGAATTGTGCCTGTTGGATTAGCTGTTTCTTCAGCCATTGTCGTTACTGCATCAAATCCTAAAAATGAAAAGCAAAGAATCGTAGCTCCGGATATTAAACTTGATAGCTGCATATCTGGTTGAAAAAAGGGTTGAATGGAAAAAAAACTGCCTGTTCCTTCTCCACGAGATAATCCTGTAACAACCAAAATAATGAAAATAACTATAATCAATATTTGGAAGGTGACTAAGGCATTATTAAAGTTTGCAGTAGCATTAACACTAAATAAATTTATAAACGTCACTACACCTACAAACCCCACAATAAATAACCAAGATGGGATACTAGGGAAAAGTGCAGAAAGATATATCTTTGTTAAAACAGCATTGATCATGGGTAAAAACAAATAGTCTAACAGAGATGACCATCCAACAAGAAAACCCAGGTTTGAATTGATAGTTTTCTGAGTATATGTATAAGCTGATCCTGCTACCGGATAAACTTTAACCATTTTCCCGTAACTCATCGCTGTGAAAAGCATAGCCACTAAGGCCAATATATAAGCTGTTGGTACATGTCCATTTGTTTTTTCAGCTACAATGCCAAAGGTATCGAATACCACCATCGGTGTCATATATCCTATTCCTAAAAATACAATTGACCATAACTTTAATGAACGTTTCAACTCTACCTGTTTCACTTATCATTCCTCCTATTAATAGAAAAAAATAGATAAGCCCATATATACGTTCTTTATCTACTCTAAATACTGATACCAATAGCTTAAGCAGATATTCTGTATAAAAATGGTATATTTCTTTCTATTTTAAATTTTCTGACTTAATTAAGAACAATGCAATTTTTATACCACCTTGCAAGAGTTGTATCTACAAGATAATTCCACATCTAATTTACTGATTATCTGTATATGGCTTTCCTGATCTTACCCATATTTGCATAACTTATGCTCTATTACATAATTATCAATAGGTTTTATATACAAAATTTACATATTGGCATAAAAAAAGAGCAGCCTCTTAGGAGCTGCTGTGTTTTATGCCAATATAGTCCTTATATAATCATTAATTTCTCTTTCTTAAAGAGATGATTAAATCTTTAAACTAAGCATTCTACTTGCATGGAGTCAGCTCCCATGTTTGTTATCCATTCATATAAAGAATCAAGAACAACCTTTTTTATATATTGATCTGAAAAAACACTACATGGTTCAGTAATTAGTCCCTGTACATAGACGTTTTTCCTTTTCATACACCAGTTAATACTTGCCAAAGCTACAATGTGTGTATCATGATAAAGGGCAAAAAATTGATGCCCTTGTTTTTGTTTAGTGCTTATAAAATCTAAACATGTGTCTAATGTTATATCCTTATAGATATGATTCAAAAATGGAAATGACTGCAAGAATTGATGAGAAACATTTAATTCCACAAAATTCTCTACTGGTACTTTCATGATCATAGTCTTTTCGTCTCCTTGTCTTCAAAATTGAATTAAATAAACAGTCAATCAATCTTATTTTCGTATTGCCTCCTTCAAAATTCAGGTTGATTGATTTATTTAATCTGCAATATTTATGCCAACTTAAGATATTTTTCAATATATCAGGTTGAATGACTACAGAATTTCAAGATACTACAACCTTTATCCTCGGAATCACTATTAAATAAATTGGATTTTTATCAATGACAGAGATAACAGATAAAAATATCCTAGTAAATTAAGGAGATACGCAGGCTATAAGAGCAGGAGTATTGAGTATGAATGAAAAAAGAATAAGAGCTGAACAAAAAAGAAGTTTGTAGAAATAGTCGGATTAAGAAAATGATATACTAAACAGATAGATCAATTATGCTATAATAGTGATGGGAATGATACGTGAATGATATAATGTATTCAACGTAGCAAAGAGCCACTTGTTTTATACAAGTGGCTTTTTACATTCGCTATTTTTTTGTTTACAACTACTATACAAAGTGAACATCAATTAAATCGCTTAACCTCATTTTATTCTTTAACTCAAATATGTCATCAATGAAGACAAATAGTTCTCCTAAAGAATCAACAAACTGAATGAATCCTGTCTCTGTTATGCATTGGCCTTTCTTATAATAGGTAAGGTACACTTGTTTATTTGTATGTAAGGCTTCAATTAAGGTGAAATTCATCTGTTCCATTTGCTCTTCTGTTAAAACAGATAGTAAAGATTTATCGTTCAAGTGGTGGAGCAACTACACCTTTTGCTATTAGAGGAGAAGTGACTTATACAAATAAAGTTTTTAATAAAAAGAAAAAACATTCATTACTATCTTTTTGATTTTTTGACAATCCTATTAAAAGGTTATCTTAGTGAGAGGAGAAGAGAGGAAATACTAGTAAATATTATTATGGGATTTATTGTACCTTGGATTTTTGGTTTCATATTATACAAAAAAAAACCTATAATCGTTCTTCTAATTGCACCGATAGGAATGACAGTAGCCTTTATATTAAATGAGTGGGGGACTAATTACTTTTGGCAGTTCGAACCTACTTTTAGAAATCGAAGTTTATCGGCACTTCCTTTAAATATCGGTTTCTATCCCGTCCTATCTTCTTTTTTAATTTATTTTAAACTAAAAAAGAAGGGGAATACCATCATGCTTTTATTTTGTTTTACTCTGTTTACTACAGGTTTTGAAGGCATGGGCTTAGCCGTAGGAAGAGTAGAGTATTTTAATGAGTGGAATATTATTGGAACCTTTATCAGTTATTTAATAGCGTATTTTATTATTTATGGTTATTATCAAATTTTATTAAAGTATCAAATTTTAAAGAATTAAGTCCGTCTTTATACAAATATAAAGACTTCATCCTCTTTGGTAGCCTTTTTCTGTGTGATTAATTGATATCTCTCTTTACAAATGGAACATTCAGGCGTATAGTACCTAACGTACATATATGATCTTTCTATTTTCATACCTTTTATCGCTTAATCCACTAAGGAGTGGGGGACCCATTTTTGTGCTTTTGCACTAGGGGTGAATCTTTCTGAAAAGAAAGTAGGGCTACTTTGAAGGCCCGAATCCGACAGCTAACCTCATAAGCGTTTTTAGAGAGGGTTTGCTTTTATTTGTCCTGAAAAGAACACTAAGCAGAACCTTAGTGTTCTTTTTTGTGTTTTTTTTCTGGGATAGGGAATGATGAAAGTAAACTAATATAGGAAATGGTAAAGGTTTCAGGAGGAATTCAGATGAGTTATTCATCAATAAAGCGCTTGTTAATTGGCAGGCCACTTAAGTCAAAAGAGTTAGGGGAACAAAAGTTAAATAAGGTCAAGGCCCTAGCTATTCTTTCATCCGATGCACTTTCATCCGTGGCGTACGGCCCAGAACAAGTCTTAATTGTGCTTGCTACCATTGGAATGATCGCATTTTGGTATTCAATACCCATAGGTATTGGTGTACTTAT
>Ga0209025_1005423_pt1 | contig 10408 bp, 9 predicted proteins | sample AraplaMF_Col_mLB_FD_184256 | JGI IMG/M metagenome (GOLD analysis project Ga0209025, IMG submission 184256) | Arabidopsis root microbial communities from the University of North Carolina, USA - plate scrape MF_Col_mLB (SPAdes) (version 2) | ecosystem: Host-associated > Plants > Roots > Endosphere ...
CTTCTAGGAATAGTTAACTGATAAAATGCTTTTAAATCTAGCTTTTCAGTCAGTGGTGCTGAAGGTTCTGGGGTAGTAGAGTTATAGATTTGTTGTGCTGTTTGCAGGTCTGCTAAGTTAACGAAAACTTCCCTAAAATAAGAAAAAGGCAGTTTAATTGAATGGTCAGGCGACTGCTGTGCAAGTCCTAATATAAACTGCTGTCCTTGTGGTGGAAATTGATCTGCCATGCTTTCACCATCTTTTAAAATAAAAGCATTCCAAAAGACTAATCGCTTAATTCGATCTGGAAGCTGTTCAGCTACTTTTTGAATGACGCTACCGCCAAAACTGTGTCCAACTAAAATGATGTTCTTTAGATTTTGCGTTTTAATATATTCAACAACAGACTGTGTAATCATTGCGTGAGTTACATTTTTGTTTTTATCTGTTCCATGACCTGGTAACTGAGGTGTATGGACGATATGCCCCATTTTACGTAATTCTCCAGCTATTCCATTCCAAAAAGTAGGATCAGCCCAAGAGCCGTGAATTAAGACAAATGTTAGGATATGTTGACGAAAATATAAGTCATTTTGATCTATCAATCCATTTTGAGTTGTATTTGTGTAATATTCGTTATTGAAATGATAAGGTTGATAAGAATATGGAGTTGATTGATTAGGATTCATATGTCTAAAATAATAGTTATATTGATGCATTACATCACTGTGTTCTTTCGTAGTCATTAAAAGGTGTCCCTCCTTGTTAATCTTTCCCATGTTATGCATAATGAGATTGAAAGGTGCCCAATACATTATTAAAAATGATTAACAAAAATCAATTTCTAAAGAGTTATACATAGATTGACATATAAGAATATTTTTAGGAGGAGTTAGCAATTAAAAGAGCTCTCTGGATGATGATTGGCATTATCCTAATATGTGGGATTAGCGTGTTTTATGTGAAGGGTGATGCAAAAGAAGAACATCCTTCAAAACAAAGTAAGCCTTTATTTCAAAATGAACAAGTAGTTGAAGATGAAAGCGAATCGTTAGATGAACAAGAATTATTAGCATTAATTGTTTCAAATGCTCAACAAGGTAAGATATCCGATGCAAGTATTTTTGTAGGTAAAACGGATATAAACGAGGTAATTGGAAGATTTGGAACGATTAGTCAAAAAGATGAGGTCGAAAAAGGAACGTATATAACGTTTAAAGACCCAGCAATCGCTGTCGGATATGATCAGGATGGATTTGTTTTTGAGGCGAGATCTTATAAATCGAATCTACATGAAATTCAATATGATTCGATTATTGAGTTATTGCAGAATCCGACGACAATTAAATATTATAAAGATCAAGAAGTTGATCAAATTATTCTTGGTTATAAACTAGCTCATAATTATGAATTAAAGTTTATCTTACCACGACCAACCGATGAGAACCCAAATCCGTCGGTACATCATATATCAGTATCAATGATGAATAATACGAACGAAGTCATACCTTCAGATTTTTTATCTATGAATATTGATGAGCAGATTAAAAACATGAGCTTAAATGAAAAAATAGGTCAAATGATTTTTTCTGGAATTTATGGAACTAAGTATACTGAAGAAATGAAAAACTTAGTGCAGCAAAATAAAATTGGTGGATTTATTTTTTATAGTGACAACATTAAAAGTAAACAGCAATCTGTTAAATTAATAAACTCTTTAAAGAAGGCCAATGAATTGAATCCTCTGCCAATTTTATTTGGGGTAGATCAAGAGGGTGGAAGGATTTCTCGTATACCAGCTAATATCGGAACGATTCCTTCGAGTGCAGCAATTGGGAAGCGAAACAATCCTGAGTTGTCATTTGCAATTGGTCAAATCTTAGGGAAACAAGTGAAAACGTTTGGTTTTAACCTTGATTTTGCACCAGTCCTTGATATTAATAGTAATCCAAACAACCCAGTCATTGGAGATCGATCATTTGGGGATAGCGCTTCAATTGTGAGTGAACACGGTATTCAAACAATGAAAGGAATTCAGTCGGATAATATCATACCTGTTATCAAACATTTTCCGGGTCATGGTGATACAGGTGTTGATTCACATTTAACATTACCAATCGTTTATAAATCATATGATGATTTAAAAGACTTTGAATTGGTTCCTTTTAAAAATGCGATAAAGCAAAACGCTGACGTTGTAATGATTGCGCATATTTTATTACCGAAAATTGATTCGAATAATCCTTCTTCAATGTCTAAAAAAGTGGTTACAAATATTTTAAGAAATGATTTGCAATTTAATGGGGTCGTCATGACAGATGATATGACAATGGACGCGATTGGAAAACATTTCAACTTGGCTAATGCATCTGTAAAATCTATTCAAGCTGGAACCGACATTATTATGGTTGCTCATGATACAAATAAAGTAAAAGCAGTATTTAAAGCAATTCAAACAGCTGTAAATAATGGTTCGATTTCAGAGGAACGTATAAACCAAAGTGTTAAGCGGATTATTTTATTAAAACAAAAGTATAAAATCGACAATAAATCAGTACCAAATTATAGTACAGATGAGTTGATTGATAAAACAAATAGCGTATTAAAAAAATATCATTTTGAACCTTAAGGAAAAAAAAGGAAAATGCCAACTTTTTGTCGAATTAATGATTAATGATAATGCAGAAAGGTGGTGTTTTTATGACTACGATGATATCTAATGCAGAGATGATGTTACTTGCAATCTTTAAAGAACTTCAAGAAAAAGAGCCTAATTTTGAAAAAGGGATTCACAATGAAGTTGGAGTTGCAAATGAATACGTTACATCTGCAATAATCGAACTAGAACAAGAAGGTTATATCAACGGTATAATATGGGTTAAAAGTGATGTAGATCAAAATGAAATACCTTCTTTTAATAATGTTGCTATAACACCGTCTGGGATGATTAAAGTAATAGAATTACTAAAATAAAAAGATAATAGATAAAAATATATATTGTTATTAAATGGGATATAAACCTCAGGAGGCATTCGTCTTCTGAGGTTTTTTGCATGATTTGATATGGTAAAGAATGGTATATGTTCCTGGACTGGTGGGTAAAGTAAAATAAGCTAACTAGGTTTGAAAGAGAGTTGATGATTTGAAAATGGAAGATATTGAATCTCTATTAACACCAACAATACAGAAAAATTTAACGAGTACACTTACGCAAATCAATTCTAAAATTGAAGGTATGATCGGAAAAATAGAAAATAAAGGGTGCGGTATTTTAACAGAATTTGAAAATATCCATCGAGTATTTAATAAGCTACAATTAGAAGCATCTTCCTTCTATTTAAATTCATATCTTTCTCCTTATACAGATATTTTTGAAGAACTAACGATTGCAGTTCAGCATTTATCAGAGCGAAAGCATGGTGGATTAATTGTAGTAAAGCGAGATGATTCACTAGAGCAGCTGATGAGTTCGGGAATACCTGTAGGTGCTACACTATCATCTGCACTATTAGAATCCATTTTTTATCCTGGTAGCCCATTACATGATGGAGCGGTATTAGTAGAACAAAATACAATTATCTCTGCTGGGAATGTACTACCATTATCAAAAATTACATATGAAAATAAGAAACTAGGGACGAGACATCGTGCAGCTATTGGGATATCTGAAGAAAGTGATGCGCTAGTATTGGTTGTATCTGAAGAGACTGGGAAGATTTCATTTGCGTTTAATGGGAGTTTATATCCTGTACAGTCTGGTTCGCCGAATATTAATTAGCAAAAAAAATCTACCTAATCAGGTAGATTTTTTTTTGAGTTTATTAATTATTTTACTGTAGTTATGCCAGGTAAACTTGTGGCTCCTAAACCATTTTTACAGTATACAGATAGTTTGCTCCCTTTTTTCTGAGGAGTAATTTTTACTGTATATAATCCTTTACTATTCACTTTACTTGTACCAAGTACTTTTGAGCCGTATTTAACTGTAATCGTTGTATATGGCTGTGCTTTACCTGTTACGGTCTTACTTTTATATGTCACTTTATTAACAGTAGGTGATTTCGGTGCTTTTAATGTTTTAACTGTCGTCGCTTTACTAATATTGTTTGAAGCATCGGTTGCAGTAACCGATAAAAGTGTACCAGCTTCTTGTTTTGGAACTTTAACTGAATAAGCACCATTCTTTGATGCGGTAGAATTACTAATTAACTTTCCGTTTTTTCTTACATGTATTTTTGCATTTGGTTCAGCTACACCATTAACTGATGTAGAAATATCACAAAATGTAAATACGCGTGGAGCAGTTGGTGCTTTTGTATCTAACAATTTTGAACGAGTGGGTTTACTTTTATTTCCAACTAAATCAGTTGAAGTAGCTTTAAAGAATCCTAATCCACTCATTCCTTTGAGAGACAATTTAAATTTTCCATCTTTTCCGGCCTTAGTCGTAAAAGTTGTTTTACCTGAAGTACTATTACTACTTCTTGGTAGGATTGATAAAGTAGATTTAACAGATAAATTCGAATTTGAAACACTATTTTGATCTGCAATGATTGTTATTAATGCATTCGCTTCTGTAATTCCTTCAACTTCTGAAGTTATTTCATCTATCTCAGTTATAGTTGGTGGCTTCGGCGCAACAGTATCTCGTATGACAGATTCGAATAAATAATCTGCTCCATCTTTGAGCATAAAGTGAATGAACGTGTTTGCTTTTAAGGGATCGTCTATCTCAAAAGAGAAGGTTCCATCATCATTTACAACTGTTTGATATTCTTTACCAACAAAACCGAAAACCGTTGCTCCAGCTGGAGCAGTTCCTTTAATTGTTCTTGAAGAATCATATAAAGTTTCAACGCTAATTAAAGACGTTGACTTTTCTTGTACTTCGACTGATAAGTAATCCGTTTGACCATAATAAGTAGCTTTTACAAGGGTATTTCCAGCTTTATTTGCGACAATTTTATTAGTTGAATCGATTGTTAATACATTTTCATCTAATGATTCTAACTGAAATTCTTCAGGGTCAAGAAGTGATTTTTCACCAAAATCATTTATATATTCAAGACTATAATAAGTAGAACTTCCTTCTCGTAAGTATATAGCTGGATCTTTAAATTCTATAGTATTAACTTTTTTTGAAAGAATTGGATAATCTTGAACCTCAACATATTCTGGCATATGGCCAGAATTATATCCAACATTTTTAGTATAAGCAATTTTACTCATGTCTTTAGAAAATACTACATCATTATAATCACCCGATAAAGTACGGAGGTATGAACCAGTATAAGAATTAAAGAATTTAATTTTATCTGAGTAATGTAGTATGATTTCATTATTTTTCCCATATGAGATTTTATAAGGGTTTTTCTCGGGTTCGTTAGTATAAGCATTGATTGATAAAGTTGATAAAGTATAGTTTTGTGACTGATCACTAATATATTGTAAAAATGGTTTTTCAGCTCCATAAGCATTAACCATATTTAATTTTCCATCGTTGCTGTATGATAACTGGTAAATTGCCCAATATTGTCTAGACTCTGGGTAATTAAATGGATTTTCTATTTTACTAATTAATTCTTTTGTCTCATAGTTTATGATTTCGACATCCAATCCATAAGATACTGCAACTATAGGAAGAGTTGGATGCATTGCAACCTTCATTGAATTGTCAGTTGGATAGTCTTTTTCGTAAATAACAGATTTTGATTTAGTATCAAAAATACTTAATCTATTACCCCTAAGTAGTTCGTCGTTTGTTGAATAAGCAAATGCAATAAGGGTATCATCCGTTTCCTTAAATGAGAATTGAGTGTAATAATAAGGAAGACTTTTTATTTTTTCACCAGTTTTACCATCTAGTAATAAAAAATAATCTCCATTTAAAGCGATATACGATCCTAACGGACTATAGTTAGGATAATCAGTACTATTATCTACGGTAATCGTTTTCAAGAGCGAACCTGTTTGAGTATCATACAAACCTATATCGTATACATTCTCAATTTTATTGTCCGGTCTGCCTTTTCCGACAAATACAGTTTTACCATCGGGAGATAATGCTGGCCAATTTCCATATGTTGCAAATACAACTTGGTCATTCTCTTGAATTGTTTCCGCATGTATTCGATTATGATCGAATTGAACGGGTAGTGTTCCCAATACTAATAAAACACTTAATAAGCAGGTGAAAAATCTCTTGTTGTTCATCTTAATCTCCTAAATTAATATATTTTTACTCTACTCAGTATAATGAATTAAAGTTAGAAATTATATAAAAAATTAGAAATTAATAAAAAATATTAGTGGAATTTTAACCATTACTTAATGTACATTTCAAGACGGAAATATTGTAAAAAAATTCATAATACAATATGATTAAATTTAATTATTCCGATGTGAAAGGTTGGGTATGAATGGCGAAATCAAAAAATGGCTCGATTCCATTACCGTTAGTTCGTGCAAATCAGTGGACGATTGTATTATCAGTATTACTAACTTTATTTACGGGTGTTTATTGGTTTTTGTTAATCCCATTATTAAGTGGCATAGGTGGACTGTTCTTTCAATTTAATCCTGTCATGAGAATTGCGAAAACTTTCTTGAAAAAAAATCCTTCTGAATATATTCAAGAAGATCAGCAACAGCAAAATTTCAACCAAGTAATAGCCGTAGCTTGTTTAACCATAGCATTTATTAGTGCATTATTAGGATTTAAGATATTATTTTATATATTTACAATCATGGTTGGCTTAGCTGCATTCGTTGCAATACTTGGATTTTGCGTAGGTTGCTTTATTCATTTTCAATATAATCAATACAAGTATAGAAGAAGCTTAAAATAATTTTTAGAAGGGGAATCATTTATGATTTCTCTTTTTTATTTGTATTGCGTTTTTTTAAACACCAATCCATTACATTACCTTTTTGAATCAATCTAACTTAGGTATATACTAAAAAAGAGAAATAAATATTGACCGTGTGGTGTACCCCACAGTTTATGATGTAGTGGGAGGATAAAAATGTATAAAATAAGTGATTTCGCTGAGATAACAGGACTAAGTAAAGAAACTTTGCGATACTACGCTGAAGTGAAGTTACTCGAACCAGCTTATATTGATCCTAAAAATAATTATCGCTACTACGATGATGGAAGTTATTTTCTCGCCATGCTATTAGGCAAATTACGTAGATTTGGTTTTACAATTCAGGAAATGATTTCTGTTATGGAAGATGAGTCGTTTACAAATTTAGAAGAGTTGTTAAATAATAAAAGAAAAAAGATCCAGCTGCAAATAGATGATTTATCATTACAATTAGAGGAAATTGATGATTTTATTGCATCTGGTAAGGAGGAACCAAATTGATTCAGTGGAAAGAAGATATTATTATAGAAACAAATATTGAAAAAGTATGGAGCTTATTTTTAGATAAGAACATTAAAAAAATAATGCCGAAAGTCGAAGAACATATATTAATTGAAAAGAACGAAAACGAAATTGGTGCAAAACACCAACAAAGCTACCGAGAAGGAAAACGAGTAGAAACATATATTGTGAATACATTAGACTATGAAGATACGGAAACTAGTAAGAAAAAGCAAATCAGCTTTGTATTAGCAAATGCTTTTGAAACAAACCTACTGTTTAAACTTGAAAAAATAGATGAAAATCATACAAAATTTATTTATGAAGGTTCAAATAAAGGTGTTAATTTCGTTGGACGAGCAATGCTAAAGTTAGGTAATAAAAAAGGAGCTATGAAAGTAGTTGAAGATTTTTTACAAAGAGTTAAACAAGAAGCATTAAATATGTAGTTTCTGAGATGTGATTTTTCATAATCTCCTGGTATAGGTATAAAAACAAAAAGGAACGTATTTCTGAAACGAATTATGTTCCTTTTTTCTAGTTTTCATTAATTTCTTTTTTCATTGCAGGAATATAACATTTGAAGATTCATCTGATTTTAGGTTGATGCAGGATTAAAAAACAATCTCGTTGAATAAATTAACTTAAATACTGTGTATTACCACAAAAAAAAGGAAGTGTAATATTGTTAGAGAATAGAGAAGTATGTGAACCCCAAATATCAAAAAAGAAAATTTTCGCATCTCTTTTATTTGTTCCTGGAGTATATTTAATGATTATCGTTTCAACATTATTAATCGTTTTAATTGGTTGCGGATTAATTCTTTTCATTAATTATTTAATTAATAAATTTGTCGGTGAAATGGGATTTGCAAACTTAGCCATTTATTTACTTGCAGCATTACCTTTCTTTGGAATTTTAATTGGACTAATAAGCAGTGTAATAGCAATCGTATCTACCTTATTTAGAACTAAACACTTTGAACCTGCCATTTTAATTAATCATTCCGATCATCCAAAACTACACAACCTTATTAATGAACTTTCAAAACAAATGAATACTAAAATGCCAGATTCAATCATTTTACATATAAAGTCAAATTTTTTCGTATCAAATGGAAAAATTAGAGTCTTTAACGGAGTTGCAAAAGGTAGGATATTATCAATTAGTTTACCATTATTAAATGTATTATCTATTAATGAACTTAGAGCTATATTAGCTCATGAATTTGCTCATTTTACAGGCAGAGACTTATTTTATAGCCGTATTGTACTTCCAGTCTATAAGGGTGCTGCTACCTATCTAGACTATATATCATCAGTTTTTAATTACAATGGTAGACATTTAGGTATTATTTCAGTCCCAATGATTTTACCAAATTTGCTAATGAAGTATTATCTTAGAATTTTTCATAAATATAATATGAGTATGTCAAGAGATAGAGAGTACAGAGCTGATTACATTGCAACATTAATTTGTGGAAATGAGATTGTAAAAGAAGCTTTATGTAAGATAGTTAGTCATGGGGATGTATACGATCGTTTAATTGATGAGCATATGAGTGAAAAAATTGTTCACGGTTTTGAATTTGAAAATTACTTTAATCATTACCGGGAATATATTGGAGATTACACAAAATATATTGATGAATCATTGGTAGAAGCATTAAAAGCAAATGAAGACGAGTATCATTCACATCCATCTTTTTTAAATAGAATTTTAAACCTACCAAATGTTGAAACCAAATATGATGAAAATGAAAAGTCACTCGAATTAATTAATCATCTAGGTTACATAGAAGTGAATATGACTAAACAATATAATTATTATCTTTATCAACATTTAGCTGGATCATCATTTATGTATGAGTAATTATTTTTATGTATTTGAATTACTTCTAGGGGCCGATCATCGGCCCCTATTTTACTATTTGGCAGTTTAGTAGAACAAGGCTTTATTTCGTAATTGATAGGAGGTTATCTTTTGAAAAAAGAGCAGATCGAAATGATTCATAATAAATTTCCCTTTTTCAGAGAAATACCAATAGATGAATGGAAAGATAGCAGTGGGTTAATAACGACTTTACCTGTTCGTCATATGATTGAGGAAGGATATATTTTTAAACATGTTTCTTTTGTACTTAGTGGGTGTATTCGAGTTTATAAAATAAGTCCATCAGGAAAAGAGTTAACACTGTATCGATTAAGAAGTGGTGACACATGTGTGATCATGTTAGCAAGCGTTTTAGGTGAGACAGGATATGAAGCGATCGCGGAAATAGAAAAGGAAACCGAGCTATTTGTTCTACCTGCGCAACTATTCAGGGAGTGGACACATAAATACAAAGAAATAAATACATATATTCATCGTTTATTTATAAAAAGAATAACATCAGTTGCGAATCTAATTGAGGATATAACGTTTAAACCATTAAATTCAAGGTTGGCCGACTTGTTGCTCCATAAATCAAGTGAATCATCCGACAATCTTCTTTATATTACTCATCAATCTCTTTCCATAGACTTGGGTACTGCAAGGGAAGTAGTCAGTAGAACATTAAAAGATTTTGAAAGAAATGGATGGATTCAACAGGAGCGAGGTAAAATTTCTATCATTCGAAAGGAAAAATTACAAGAAATAGTTGAGTAATGTGATAAAGTCACTGAAATGATTGAATCAAAATCCTAGAATAAAAGATGTAAATCGTTAAAACATTTAAAGTCTAGGAGGAAATAAGATGACTTATTATAAGCCAGAAAATTTAAAGAAAATACCACAGTTAGTAAAGAAATGTCCTGAAGCTGCAAACGCCTATTTTCAATTTGAGAAGACGGTCTTTGAGAAAGAGACGATTCTGTTAAAAAAAACAAAAGAGTTAATTGCGATTGTAGTAGCTCATGTTACTGGTTGCCCGTATTGTATTGATGTACACATAAACAAGTATAAAGCACTTGGGGGGACAATGGAGGAAGTTACTGAAGCTATTTTAGTAGCAGCATCTACTAGAGCAGGAGCAATACTTGCCCATGGTGTTAACTCTTTGATCGCTTTCGAG
>Ga0209025_1005427_pt1 | contig 10403 bp, 13 predicted proteins | sample AraplaMF_Col_mLB_FD_184256 | JGI IMG/M metagenome (GOLD analysis project Ga0209025, IMG submission 184256) | Arabidopsis root microbial communities from the University of North Carolina, USA - plate scrape MF_Col_mLB (SPAdes) (version 2) | ecosystem: Host-associated > Plants > Roots > Endosphere...
AGAAAAGCTACGTTCAGAGGCATATTTCATTTTATAATTCAAATATTATAGGAGTATCATGTAAACTCTTCTTCCAAATCAAATGATCACTTGATTCTCCCCAATAATCCTTCAGTACATAACTAGGCTCTCCAAACTTCTTCGTCCATATACTTTGCGCTTTTTTGTATCCACTATCTAAACAGTATTCTGTTATTCCTCTGCTAAGTAATGTAATATACATTGCGTTTAGTAATACACTGCCTATGCCCTTTCTTTGATACTCCGGTAGTACAAATACTGTTCCTATTTCATATAAATCTTTAAGAACACCACCTGTACAACTATGAATCAATGTACTCGCTGGACCAATTTCAATTGTTCCAATGATTTTATCGTTACTTGTATCAATTGCTAATAAAAAGTAACGACTTTCTCCGTTACTATCCAAATCATTTTTCAAATACTGTTTTTTCGTATGTATTTCATTTTCTATGTCATCTAATAATTGTGATAACCCTTCATTTTTAAATGTATGAGTAATAACAAGACGAAAAAACATATTTAGCTCATCTATATCATCCGAATTTGGCCTTCTTATTTTAACGTTATACACGACTTAGATCTCCAATCTTTGAAAATATATGAGAAATTGTTAAATCCATATTTTATATACTCTATTCAACATTATTCTACAAAAGCCTGCATAAATCCAACAGTATAGAAAGCTCAGAATAAATATTGATAAAATAACTTTCATATCCAAAGTTGTATGAACAGTAGGACCTAATACAGGAAAGCGAAAAATATCAAGAACGATCATAATACCTATAAGTAGACATATCGCTGAAAAGGAAACAACCCCAATCCTTCTCTTGAATTGTTTAAAAGATACTCCTAACGCTATACCTAATAAACCTGTAGTAAAAGGAAAGACAATTAATTCACTGGGCTCAACGATAAATAATAGGAGAATAGTAAGAATATAAGAAAGTATTCCCACGCGAATAGAATAACAAATAGCGAAAAATATAGGTAGCGTCGCAAAAGGACTAATAAATAACCCGATACCAGGGATTAAGTTTCCGGCAGATTGAAAAATAGCAGCAAGTGAACCGAGTAACGCTGTAATGACTAACCTCTTTGCTGGCGTCATCTTTCTTTTATGATTAAAATTCGTTCCATGCGCAATCATCGGTTGATACCAATAGTTTCTAAAGTGATTCATCAAAATCCCCCTAAAGATATATAATTTATCACTTTTTCTTTTTATTCATGCACTTTAGGAGAGCTTTTATCATATCAAGGAACAATTTCAAAAATAGTACCTTTGTTAAAATCAGTTACTTTCATAGAACCGTAAACTCCTAAATATAATCTAGTCTGATTTAAGTTTGTTCCTAAACTCATAAAATAAGCTGCTTGCTCACCAAAATCATAATTAGTTTCAATAACATGAAAATCATTATGTGCCCCGTCTATACCAGCTCTAGAATAAGCTAACGCACCTTTTACCGGAGACTGAGACTCTTCTTTCTTAGCAAGATCAGTAAACACGATACTACCCGTTAAACTAGGTATTGCAGTTCCCATATATGGCTGGACTCCTGTAAGTGAAGTTCCTCCAAATTTATCTGGTCTGGAATCTTTATGAAAATAACTGATTAGGGGCTGGATACGCTTTGCGGATGTTTCTATTGTTTCATTATAATAAACCATTGTTCTCTCATCTAAAGTAGGATTCTCAGAACAGTGCCTTATAAAAGAAGTAGGTAATTCTCCTTCCCACCCTCTCCAACCCAAATTAATAAATCCATATTGATCGGGAGCATCTCTCATTAAATGACTTTGAACAAGTTCGGTAACTGGTATTGGTTTATATTGAACAAAAGAAAAAATAGACTCTACAACATCCTGTCCGACATTCCCGGCATATTTGATATATTGATTATAAAACCTTTGAAATGAAATACCTGTTATATTACGAACGCCTTTCGCAATTACCATAAGTGTTTCTTGTATAGATAAAGGAAGTTCATTAAAGCGTGTAACTACTGGAGGATTGTTTATGGACGTATTTCTACCTACATCGATTTCAATTATTTTACCAGCTATTTCTAAATCAACTTGACTTAAATTAAATGGATCATAGCCTGAACCGCCATCTCCATTTGTAAAAATCAGTTTTCCAGTCTCAGGTGAAAAGTTTAAGTTATTTACCCCATTATGATTAAAAAATGGACGTTTTATATTCAGTAATGTTCGTCGCTTTTGAGGTTGACCGTTTGATTGTAAAATCCATTCTTCAATTGTATCAATATGATCATATTGAGTATCTCTATTTATCCACTGTAAGTTTAAAGTTTTCGGGTCACACGGATTCGGTTTAAATTGTTCCGAAAGTGCACCTGGTCCTTGAGTCCCAGCCATTGAATAATGAAGATAAAATAAGCCGTTTTTATTAAATTGCGGATGAAACGCTAAACCTAGTAAGCCACGTTCATCATACCCGCTACTAGAAACCCCTTCTTCAAATGTGCCTAATTTAATAATTCGGTGACGAATATTTAAAAATGTCTTTATAGCTCCGTCTCCTATGTAAAAAACCTCTCCTAATTGAGTTGCGATAAATAGCCTTTCGGTCGATTCACCTGGAAGTATAGCTGTTTTTATTACAGTTGGTAAATTTAAGTTATGAACGATGGGCTGTAAACGAACCTTAACTTTTGTCAATTAACTGTACACCTCTTTTTATTCTTTTTATATAGAAGAATATGATTAAAGTAGTTCAATTAGTATTAAAAATATAGACGTGAAAGCGTGATATCCCTGTTCGTATAAGTCTATTTTCTATTTAGCATCAATTAACTTACATTCCTTTTTATTACATTTTCCGGTATAATGTAAGTATAAAATATAAATTAGGGGGACAATCCATGGCAATCTTACTACAAATCATCGTACCACTTATATGTGCAATATACTTATTTACCCTCTATCGCAATGGAATTTATGGATCAGTTACATTCCTTTTAGCGGTCATGATAGGGATTTTCGGTTTAGAGAATATTTTTCAATATGCTAGTTTAACAGATCATGCTGTTTATCCGTATTGGGGAAGTTTGAAGGCTGTAATCTTTATTTTATCCGTGGTGTTTATATTTAAAAGAACACCCACTCCATATAATAATTAACAATTATTCATATTTATTTAAAGCTTATTTTCGAGAAGAGGTTATGCAATGAGAGCGCCATATCAAGTATTAATATTTCCTTATATATTAACTGATGATTCTATTCGATATGCTATTTTTAATCGAAGTGATTATGGTTATTGGCAAGGAATAGCTGGTGGTGGAGAAGATGGTGAGACTCCTATTGAATCAGCAAAACGGGAAGCGTTTGAAGAGGCTGGTATTTTAAGAGAATTTCCTTATATAAAATTAGATTCTGTGTCTTCACTACCAGTAGAAGATGTAGTTGGAGAATTTCTTTGGGGAGATGATATTTATGTAATAAAAGAATTTTCTTTTGGAGTTAAAGTTCCTACAAAAAATATTTCATTATCCAAAGAACACTCCAATTATAAATGGTTATGCTTTGAGGAAGCAGTAACGCTTTTAAAATGGGATAGTAACAAAACAGCATTGTGGGAATTAAACAAAAGATTATTAAAGCAATTAAAGTATTAGCTAACAAAGCCTAAACAACTACAAAAAAATGTAAAACTATTAATTTGTTCTTGGTATTTCTAATTAATAAAGGTAGGTTTTACATATGTCCATAAATGTTATCTCAATTGTATCAATAATAATTTGGATTGTGTTGATTACAGAATTGGTAAAACCTTCAAAAGAACAAAACGGACGAAAAATAGTAACTTTATTATCTGTTGGTTCACTATCATCGCTTATTTTGACGATTTCATTGATTCAAAATGTCCCGTTTTGGAATTGATTATGATCTAACTAGCAAAATTAATTATAAATAAAAAGATTAGGAGCGAATCCTAATCTTTTTATTATTCAATTGCACCCGCAACGTCATAATCGTTTAAATCTAATTCAATTGTTTGGCCAAGTGCTAGTTTAGCTAATTCTGATCCTAAATATGGGCCGGCAGTTAAACCTGAAGCACCTAATCCATTCGCAACGAGAATACCTTCAAAGTTAGGTAGTGGTCCAATAACAGGTAAGAATCCTGGAGTAAATGGTCTAAATCCAACTCTCGTTTCAAGCATAGTACCATCTTCTAAACCAGGTGCAACTGTTAATGCTTTATGGAATACTTCATGTAAACCACCTGCTGTTACACGATGATCGAAACCAGTGTCATTCTCATGTGTTGCACCAATTACGACATGACCATTATCAAACGTTAAAATGTATTGATCGTTTGGCGGCATTACAACTGGCATATTTCCTGTTGCTGTATTTTCCGTTTGCAGGTGAACAATTTGTCCTTTTTGGAATGTAACTAAGAAATTGATACCTAATGGATTCAATATTTCATTCGCCCATGCGCCTGCAGTGACAATTACCTTTTCTGCTACCATTGTTTCGTCATTTACTTTAACTCCAGTAATATGATTACCTTCACGGACTAATACTGCGTCTCCTTTTATAAAAGTTGCGCCATGTTTTTTTGCAGCACTTATTAATGCGTTACGTAATGATCTTCCGTTTACTCGTGCAGCGCCACTAATATGAACAGAACTGTATTCTTCAGATAATGCTGGGAATAATTTTTTCGTTTCTTCAGCTGATAAGCGAGTGATTTCACCAATCTCTGGTGCATCTTCACGTCGTTTATAAGCGCGCTCTTCCATTTTATCTAACTTTTTCTCATCCGTATGTAAACTAATTGCACCTACACGTTTGTATCCTGTATCCGTTTCACCGTCTGCTTCTAATTGCTGAATTAAAGAAGAATAGTAACGTGCACCGCCTTTAGCAATTTTATACCACGCTTTATTACGACGTTGCGAAAGCCATGGACATACAATACCAGCTGCTGCATCAGTTGCTTGCCCTAATTGTTGGCGATCCACGATAGTAACATTCGCACCAGCCTTAGCAAGATGATAAGCAGTAGACGCTCCTAAAATACCAGCTCCAACTATAATATACGATTTCATTTCAAACACCTTTTCTCTTTTGCTAATTATTTAAATATAATAACTTACTTTAGTATACTGAAAGGAATCCTTTTTTCAATGTGCTAAGCGTAATTAATTGTTGCATCATTGGACTTTCCTAGTCATTATTTTTTCTTCTTACGGAATAATTCAATTGTTTTATAGCCTTGTGAAAGAATTTCAATCATTTTCTCAAGACGTTTATCACGTGTTTTTTCTTGTTTTACAGAAAATAAATTACGTGCCCAGTCTTTTTGATATCCAGGTGTTAAACTTTGATAAAATTTAAGTTCATTCGGATGATTAGCCAATAATGCTTCAACATCTTGAATACGATCTGCATAATCGGCAACACATTGACTCATAGCAGGCGTTTTCTTCTCTTTTTTCTTTTCGCGCTTTAAACCTACAACAGTAAAGACATCGTCCATACTTACCATTCGTGCAAATTTAATATCACTTTGTCCTACATACCCATCTTCACCAACGTTTAATGCTGGAAACATTTCATCTCGGTGAATAAACGTACTGTAACGAGAATTACCTTTTTTCGGATATGCGAAGAATATATAACCTTTTTCAATTAGTAATTCTTCATTACTAACAATAAAATTCGTTTGTTTTACCATTTCATCAAGTGTTTCTACAAAAACAAAAATGGCATCGTGTTCTTTTGAAAATACAGTTTCTTTCCCTGTAAAAATGTCATAATCACTAGGTTCATGAATTACGACCATATTTGTATACTTATTAAGTTTCAATTTATCAATAATTGACATAAAAATCTTCCTTTTCATTCAAAATTCATTGTTCATACTGTTCTAGTGTATTATATCTATTAAGAAAATCAAACTTTAATAGTAGTTTTAAAATAAAGTTAATAAAATAGCCGATTCTGCATAAGAACCGGCTAGCTATTCATTACATCACAACTCAATAGCAAATAAAGTATATAAAAGCTCTCTATATTGATCTTCTGTAATTTCACGTTTTACTTTTTCACCATGAATAATTTCAGTTAAACTAGTATTTGTTAAAGAAACATGGCCAGAGTCCGTTAATTTGACAGCGATTGGGCCCTTATTGAAAATAGATTTCCCATCTTCTATTACTCTTCTTTGAACATCGTTCACTACTGCCTCATCAATGATACGATTATAAAAAGCATGACAAACTTTCCACTCTCCGTTCGTATCTTTTCTTTCTAGAACGTAATTTCCTTTACTTGTGTCTCTTTTTTTCACTCGATACGTACCGTTTTTACTGGAAACAGACTCACCAGTAAAAGGTACAGGGATTAAAGGTACTAATGAAGCAATACCTACATCAATTAAGTATCGTTCGTTAGTATAATTTAAAATAATCGTTATATGCCCATCCTCAAGTGCCCATGCGTTTATATCATTTTTATATACGGTTCCAAGGGCAAGTTGTACATCATAACCACATTCTTTTAAAAAGTAGTAAAAAAGAGTATTTAATTCATAACAAAGTCCGCCGCGAGATGTAGTTAAAATTTTATTCTGTAAATTCTCCATAGTAATTGTATTCGCATTACTTGCTATAACATCTAAATTCTCAAATGGTATAGTGTGTGCAAATGCAAAGAGAATTGTATTTAATTCTTCAAACTTCACTTCAGTACGGTTTGCAAGTTTCAACTTTGTAAACATCTTTTCTTTTAGACTTGTCATAGTCAGCACCCCTTAACATGTATAAGTTAAAATAGTATATGCTGATTGTAAATGTGATGGGGTACTGAAACAATGTACATTTCGTTTAACTGTACTGGTACAAAAAGTTCGGCTCACAAGACTATATAAGAAAAGCAGCTACAAATACAAATGTAATAGTTTGTCTATAGGTAAATGATTATGATCACTTAAATCAACAAAATATTGAAGTTGCCACATTTGGCTCTTTTTCGCTTGGTTGCTCTCAGGGGTATCCCAAATTGGATACACTCTCATACCCATCTTCCCTTTTTGACTTTGTGTTTTTAATATTTTTTCTTTAAGAAGAATTTCTTTAGGGAAAATAAATTGTCCTAGTTTATTATCATCTATACAAGTGATAACTAATAAATCAGGCGCAGCGTCATAAGAAAATGCTTGATTATGCATATTGTCATCTTTCTCCCAAAAAGAAACAAATTGCCCGATTTTATTAGGGGTAATTTTTGACTTTCTAAAACGAATGGTTTTGTTATTTAAGTGAAATAAACATCCTGCATATTCAGCATTTTGCTGTTCTTCTTTTAGATTCGTGATTATGAATTTGTTAGGTTTGTAAATTATATTGTTTAAATTTCGAATTACATCATTAAATTTGTTCAAGAAAATTCCCCCTTTATTCACCTCTTAGTTTATCACAAACATCAGTTCTTCTATATCGTATATAACCATGAACTAAGTGAAATGAGGGAATTTAGCAGGATATAATTATTACTTTAATGTACTTAGTTTTTCAATTGCTTGTTGTTCGGTTGCTAAGTAAAAGATATCTTTACCTTTATTACATTCATAAATAAAGTCCTTTAAGCTTTCACTAGTATAAATAGAGAAATCGCCAACAATAGCAAACTTTACCTTGTAGTTTATAAACTTTTGAAGGATATCACCAGCAAGTCGTGTTTTTAAGTCAAAGAAACTTTCGCTTATTAATGATTTGTCGATGATAATATGTTTCGCATTCACCTCATATTGAACTGTTGCCATAAGATCCAATGCAGTTTGAACATCGGAAATTAATACTTTATCGTTTTTTATGACCGCTATATTTATTCCATTGATAACTAATTTCTTTATTTCCATAGTCCCACTCCTTTTATACTTACACAGTAAGAGTAAACTTGTATTGCAGCTCTTCATAGTAATCATAGTTCAAATTAGATACAGTGAATAAAATAGCCTCTTTTTATTTCATATATATATTATTTATATTACTAGTACGGTCAATGAAATTATTAAATACCGAGATTGGTTTTACTTGTTATAAAAATATCGTGGAGTAACATAACTTAACAAACTATCCAAAGTGTTAATCTCGGCATATGGTTGTATTTTGGTAGTATTCTTGATTTTCTGAGGGTTAAACCACACGCCTTTTATATTTGCATTTTGAGGACCAGCAATATCCTTTTCTAAGTCATCTCCAATAAATAATACATCTTCTGGTTGCACATTAAGCTTATTTAATGCTAGTTCGAATATACGTTTATCAGGTTTACTCAATCCTACTTCTTCAGAAATAATAATCGTATCAAAGTAATTGTTTAAATTCGTGTTAATTATTTTAGCTTTTTGTCTATGCGTTGAGCCGTTTGTTATAATTCCAATTTTAAAGTGACTCTTTATATGATTTAAGAAATGAATAGTATTTTGGTCTATTGAAAAACATGTAGGGAAATTTTCATTCCAAAAATCTTGGATATAATTGTGTGGTAATCTATATATTGGCGCGAATTCATCAAATAATGATTCTAAAACTATCGTTTTATTACTAATGCCGTATTCCCTTTTATCGTATTCTTTGAATTTCTGTAACATATTGTTTTTGACTGTATCACTAACATCCTCATAACACTTTTCTAAAACTAATAAAAACAATTTATCTACTGCCTTATCCCTATCAAGTAACGTATCATCTAAATCAAACAGCATCGCTTTATAACTCATTAAATAATTTCACAACCTTTCTCACATAATTTAAATAATCCTTAGTTCGCACCTTAGGCCTTTACTAAATTAGCAAAAAAACTCCAAAGTTTGTGGCGTACGCTCTAGAATTTCGCTGGCTTCTTTTATATTTAAATTCATCTCCCTTTCTTCCTTCTATTAAAGTTCCGAAAATATATTTTCGGAAAAATTAAAAAACTGCATACATTTTACATTATTATACATTGTTTTTTCGTAAATATTAATCGTTCAGCATTTTATATGATAAGTTTTTTCAAGCACACAAATATTTCTCCATAAAAAAGGAATATCGGTAATAGTACTTTTTTATGGAGAATACAAAATCTTAAAAATCGAGTTAATACGTTAAACGTCCTATGAAGTTTCCTACTGTATCTCCACATAAACTACAGATAGTACGGCTATAATGACTACCAGAGGTGATATTATGAAAAACTATCATATCCTCGTGGTTGAGGACGATCAAGAAATTCAGGAATTAATTAAACAATTTTTAATGACACAACAATATACAGTGGTAGTTGCTTCAGATGGACTAGAGGGTATGACACAATTTAATAAGCAATCCTTTAATTTAGTTCTTCTAGATGTAATGATGCCCAATCTTAATGGATTTGAAGTTGCTAAAATGATTCGAAATCAGTCAAACATACCGATTATTATGCTAACTGCGTTAGAAGAAGAGGAAGATCAAATGAAAGGGTTCGATCTTGGGATTGATGATTATATTACAAAACCCTTTTCGTTTCATGTTTTAATTAGACGAGTCGAAGCTGTACTTAGAAGAAGTTATGATAAAAATGTAAATAATCATTTGGTGTTTAAAGAAGTGCGTATTGATGTTGATGCATATAGAGTATATGTAAATGATGTTGAAATTTTGTTAACGACAAAAGAGTTCGAAATTCTGCAACTACTATTTCAAAATGAGAGAAAAGTACTTACAAGAGAAAATATCGTAGAAAAAGTTTGGGGATACGATTATTTTGGAGAAACACGAATAATAGATACACATATTAAAAACCTACGTAAAAAACTAGCCATCCCCTATATTAAAACAATAAAGGGTATTGGTTATAAAATTGATGAATAGAATTGTAAAAATCATGAAGATGAAGCAAATTACTTATAAACTCTTTATGACTACATCTCTCATTTTGTTATCCTTTGCAGTATTGATTTATTTAACTTTATATTTCTTTCTCCCTACGTTTTATGAGCAATACAAAACAGATCAACTTCAAACAGGGATAAAAGAGATAATTGATAAGTCCAAAAATCTTACGTTTCAAGATGCGATACCACTTTTTGATGAATACGCAAAAAAAAATAACGCCATGCTTTCGCTTCAAAATAAAGAAGGAGTAATTATTTACTCGCCTTCATTTTCTTTTATTCAAAGTGGTACACAAACAACAGTAGTTACTAAGGCAACACAAATTGATAATGCGGGTACTATTAGCAATTCATATAATGTTACGGAACCAATCCAATTCCAAGATGGTAGTTTAATGCTTGTAGTGTTCGCAACATTTCAACCGATAGATGAAGCTTCGCAAGTATTAGTACGTTTTCTCCCCTATATTAGT
>Ga0209025_1005429_pt1 | contig 10402 bp, 5 predicted proteins | sample AraplaMF_Col_mLB_FD_184256 | JGI IMG/M metagenome (GOLD analysis project Ga0209025, IMG submission 184256) | Arabidopsis root microbial communities from the University of North Carolina, USA - plate scrape MF_Col_mLB (SPAdes) (version 2) | ecosystem: Host-associated > Plants > Roots > Endosphere ...
ACCTGCACCTGCACCTGCACCTGCACCTGCACCTGCACCTGCGGCTCCGGTATCCGTGGCGCCAAAAGCGCCTCTGGCCGACAACCGCAGCGCCAAAACCGTGCCATCCGAAAGTCCTGCGGCAGCACTGAAAGCACCCGCGGCACCTGCTACAGCCAAACCCGCAGCTCAACCCCCCATCACCGGTTCGGCAGCACCAAAAGCAGAATCAGAGACCGCGCCTGCACCTCCGGCAAGCGCACTGCCTTCACAGCCGCCACCGCCACCTTCGGTGCCGGAAGTTGCGACCAGGGATAGCGCACAGGCCGCCCGTCCCGCTGGTCAGGCCGACACCGTACTAGGCGGGATGGCAGCCCCCGCCCCCATGCCCCAGGCAGCGGCCCGAGCCGCGCCACCCGCACCTGCACCCACATTTGCGCCTCAACCGGCGGCTCCCGTGGCCGCGCCAGCGCCTGCTGCGCCTGCAGCCGCCATACCCGAACGGAGGCGCGACAAGCTCAGCGCGCCCAACGCTTCCCTTCGTGCAGAAGAATCAGGCATACCCAGATTGGCTGGTGCATTGCAGAACGCGGCCCGCGCGGGCGACTTGCCCCAGGTGGAGCGTTTGCTCCAACAAGGCGCGGCCCTCAATGCCGCCGATGCGGCAGGCCGCACACCCTTGATGCTGGCCGCCATGCAGGGCCACACGGCCGTGGTGCAGCGACTGCTGGCGGCAGGGGCGAACACAGCGCTGATCGATCACGACGGCCTGAATGCGCAGCAGCATGCGCGACGGCTGGGCTATGACGGAATTGCGCACCTGATTGAAGCGGCCCGCTGAGCGAGGCGCTAACGTCTCGGGCGGCGTACTTCAGCTCGCGTAGTACAGCACGGCCACGCAGTGGCAGGTGGTGCCCGCCGCCACGAACAGGTGCCAGATGAAATGTCCATAGCGCAGCCTGGAATCGGTGGCGAAAAAGCCGACGCCCAAGGTGTAAAACAGGCCGCCGGCCAGCAGCCAGAACAAACCCCAGCCCGGTATCAGTTCCAGCATGGGCTTGACAGCAATGACGGCAATCCATCCCATCGCGAGGTAGAGCGCTGTGGACACCCGCGGGTAGCGTATGCCCGCGACGGCTTTCACCGCCACGCCAGCCAGCGCCATGGCCCAAACCAGGCCGAACAGCGTCCAGCCCCAGGGACCGCGCAGCACGCCCAGGGTAAAAGGCGTGTAGGTGCCGGCAATCAGCAAGTAGATCGCGCCGTGGTCCAGGACCTGGAACAGGCTCTTGGCACGTGCGGCACGCACCGCCGGCAGCGCGTGGTACAGCATGGAGGTGAAGTACAGCAGCACCATGCTGGCGGCGAACACCGACGCGCCCGCGATATCGATGGCATCACCCTGGCGCGCGCTGGCCACGACAAGAAAGGGCGCAGCCAGGGCAGCGGCAAGCAATGCCACGCCGTGGCTGACGCTGTTGGCGATTTCCTCGCCCAAGGATTGCGGCCGATCTTCCAGGCCCCCACGCTTTTCACTTCGTGTAATTCGCTGCCCCCCGAGGGGGCTGGACCTGCTTGGGGCGGCCCGGCGCTGCGTCCGCACCGCCGCGCCAGTACATCCCCCATCGCTCATCGTTTCAGCAGCGCCTTGAGCACGTTCTGCACGCGCCTGGCCTTGCCTGCGTCAAAGTCGGCAGCCAGCACCTGGGCCGTATCCTCGCCCCAGGTCTCGGCTGGCGCGGGTGCATTGCGTTTGGTGAGCAGCTGCAGCTGCAGCATGCGGCGCGCGCTGATGTGCTCGGCCGGCGTGGGCAGGTCGGCGGCGATTTCCAGGCGCAGCAACGCCTCGGAGGCGTCCTTGCCCGAAGGTGTGCTGACGGCCTGCACCCAGCGGTTGCGCAGCGCGGAGGGCACGGCTTTGCCGAGCTCCTGCGCACTGGGCAGTTGTGCCGGGTCACGTTTTTCCCAGGCGGTGAGCAGATGGGTCAGCACCTCGCCGTGCGCCTGCATGGCGAGCTTTTTCAGGGCCTGGTTGGCCGCATCAAAGGCTTCGCGCTGCGCGCGGAAAGCGGCGTCGCCCAGGCGCGGGCCGCGCTCTTCAAAAGCCGGCCGGCCGCTGCCGCGTGGGCCGCGCTCGTCCCGGCTCCCGCGCGCATCGCGGCCGTCGCGGTCAGGGCGGTAAGGCTCGAACTTGTTGTCCGTACTCTGGCGTGGTCCGCCCGGCTTGCCGCCGGGACGCGCGTCCTTGCGGTCGCCGAACTTGCCACCGCGGCCCGCGGCGGCGGGTTCAGCCTTTTTCATGCCGGGGCGGTCGTCGCCGCGCCTTGCCACGATGGGCTTGGCCGCGGGCTTGGGTGCCGGTACTGTTTCAGCGGGAGCGCCGGCGGGCTCGCCGGCTTCGGCGAATTCCGCGGCAGCGGCGATTTGTGCCTCAGCCACGGGCTCGGTTGCAGGTTCACTGCCCGCAGCGGCCAGCGTGGCCTCCACCGACGGCGTAGCCGCCTCAGGCGCCGCAGCTGCAGGAGCGGGCGCTGGCACCTGGCCGCGCACAACCGCTTCCAGCGCCTTGGCGGCCGCGTGGATTTTCCGGGCATCGCCGCTGGCGGTGGCGGCTTCCACGGCCTTGGAGGCTTCGAGCACCAGGCGGTCATATTCGCCCAGGGCGGCAGCGGCTTTTTCGCGCTCGGCGGTCTTGCGCTGGAAAGCATCGTCTATGGGCTTGCGGAAGGCGTCCCACATCTTCTGTTCCTGCTTGCGCTCTATGGGCACGGCCTGCGCTTCATGCTGCCAGCGCTGCTGCAGCGACTTGACGGCGTCTATGCGCAATTGTGGCTCGGCGCCCAGCACATTGGCCTCTTCGATCATGGCCTTGCGGCGCGCGATGCTTTCGGTGCGCGCAGCGGTGAGCGGCGCGTCGGCCGTTTCCATGGCAGCTTTCCACACAGGCTGGATTTCGGCAAAGGCTTTTTCGCCCAGGTGGCCGGCCTCGCGCCATTTCTCGACAAAGCCGTTAAGGCTGCGGATGTGGTGCTTCCAGTCGGTATTGCCCTTGTTGGCTTCGGCCCAGGCCAGTACTTCGTCAATCAGCAGCTTGCGCTCGGCCTTGACGGTTTCATTCTGTTCCTTGAGCTTTTCGAGCCAGGCCTCGACGACCTTGTGCGCCTCGTTGCAGGCGTCGTCAAACCGCTTCCAGAGCGCATGGTTGGGCGTGCCGCCCTGGTCACTGGTTTTCCACTGCTCGCGCAGCGCGCGCAGGGCTTCCTGCTGCTTGCGCCCGCCCAGCGGCTTGGCCGCCAGCGCTTCGGCCTTGGCGACCAGTTCTTCGCGGATCTGGTCGGCGCGCCAGCGCTGCCAGCCTTCGAGTTCGCCGGCCGCGGTGAGCGCGGCATGTGCGGCGGCTTCGAGCTTGCTGTCGATGTTGCGTATGTTTTCCTTGAGCGCCTGGCGAAGCTCGGCCGCGACCTTGGGCGTGGACTTGCCGTGGCCCTCGGTGACCTCATGCTCGAGCTTGGCGAGCGCGGCCTGCACGGCGGCCGAGGATTTTTCGCGCATCTCCTTGAGCACGGCCGGATCGATTTTGGCCTTGGGGGCACGCGCGGCCTGCTCGCCTTCGGCGGGCGCCAGGCCGCGGGCGGCGCGCAGTTCGTCTGCCCACACGGGCACGGCCGGCAATGGGGCGGCAGTGTCTTCAGCGGCCTTGACCGCCTGGGTGAGCGCGCCCTGGAAGGCCTCCCACACGGCCAGCAACTGGCCGCGCGAAGCATCCAGCAGCGGCGGAAACTTGGCGTCCACACTGGCCCAGTTGGTGTCCTGCGTAAGCTCGTCAGCCTGGCCCTGCCAGTGCGCGACGTCGGCCTTCAGGGTGTCCAGCGCGCCTTCGGCTTCGCGCCAGGGCTTGATGGACAGCACTTCGATGCGCTGAGCAATCAGCACCGCCGCTTCGCGTTGCACCTGGGTGCGGTGCTGCAGGTCTTCAATGGTCTTGACGCGTTCGGCCAGTTGCGCCTTGAAGCCGGCCAGCGGCTCCTTGGACAGGGGTGCACCGGCCTTGGCGGCGTCGCGCTGCCAGGCCAGGGCATCGGCCAGGTTGAGCTTGGGTACGGCGAGCAACGCCTGCGCTTTTTCGGCCCACTCGGCAGCGACGGCCTCCTGGCCCTTGCTGCGCTTGATCTCGTCGAGCTTTTCCTTCAGCGGCTTGGCCGCGCCCTTGTCGCGGTTGGCCAGGTCCTTGTACACCTCGGCCATCTGCTCGGCCGTGGGCCCGGTCGCCAACCAGTTGCGAATGCGCGAGGCGCGCTCGCCGGAAGTAGGCGCGGAAAACGCACCGCCGGTCAGGCCGTCCAGCGGATGGGTTTCCGCCTGCTTGGGGGATGGCGTTTTCACGGCGGGAGTTTCAGGTTTGGAAGATTTGAACATGGGAACGCAAACTCAAAAAAATAGGTACCGCCAGCCGCAAGGCACCCTGGTGAAGGGGAAACTTTGCGCAGCGGCAGCAGGTATTGGAGTGGATGGGAGGCCGCGCCGCGCAACCCGCGTTGCAGCGTACCGGCCTGGGCCCTAAAAGCTTTATCAATAAAGCGCTGGTGCTATTTTCGCCTTTTTTAAGGCATCGCCAAATTCAGTTCCGCGCGAGGTGTCCATTTGGCTTCCGGCGGTACGGCCTTGGCCGCGCCCAGGAACAGCCTTTCAGGCGGCAAATCGCGCGACGCGAGGTAATCCTTTACCGCCACGCCGCGCTGCACGGCCAGCTCGCGCATGGCGTCGTCGTTGACCTTGATGTCGGCCAGCAGCAGCTTTTCCATCTCGGGCACCGGCAAGTCTTTCGCCAGGCCAATCAGGTTGCGCGGCTTGGGCATGTCGGCGCGTCTATAGACTTCCTTGAGCAGATCCGGGTACTCGGCCGGGCTGATGCTGACGGCAGCCGAGGTAGTGCCGCCCTCCTTCACCGTGACGCGGCGTTTTTCGGCGCGCACCAAGGCATCGAGCCGCTCGCGCTTGAAGCCCTCGCGCTCGGCCTCAACACTGCTCGTGCCCACCACGGTGAGCCTGAGCGAAGGCCTGTCGGCCAGCGCCTTGGCGACTTTGTCCAGGCCGGCCTTGGCCTCGGGACGCAACTCAGCGCTGCCGGGCGCAAAGCCCACAATGCTGAGTTCTTCCCCACCGCCGCCGAAGGCATTGGCCAGCAGGCTGAAAGGCGCGGTAATGGCTTTGACGATCACGTTGACGATGACCTTGACGATGACGGGTCCCAGGCTGAATTGCGGGTCGTTAAGCGAGCCGCTGATGGGAAGGTCGATGTCGATGACACCGTTGCGGTCGGCCAGCAGTGCGACGGCGAGCTTGACCGGCAGGCTGGCGGTGGAACCGGGCACCTTCTCACCGAAGGCGAGCTGGTTCAGGATGACCTTGTTGGTGGCGGTGAGCTTGCCGTCGGGCTGCACCAGATAGCTCACGTCGACACTGAGCTTGCCGCGATTGATGCCGTAGCCCGAATACTTGACGGAGTACGGCGACAGGGGCGGCAGCTCCAGGTCGCGCACCTTGCCCTTGATGTCCAGCGCCAGCGGCTTGGCCAGCGGGTTGAGCTTGCCGAGGATTTCGAGCGAGGCCGTGCCTTCGGCGCGCCCGCGCAGCTCCAGGTCGGCCATGGTCGGTACCGCAGCTGCGCCGGCTGTCGCCGCAGGTACTACCGACGAGAAGGCGCTGAGCTTGCCGGTCAGGTCACTGAGGTCGGCCGAGTAGTTCGGCTTGACGAAGCGGTCGGAGAACAGCACCTTGCCGTTGATCAGGCTGATGGGGCCAAAGCTCACGACGGGCGGCGGGGCCTCCGCGGCCTGGGTGCCTTTTCCATCGGCGGCCACGCTTTGTGGCGGTGCGGCAGGTGCCGATGCCGGCGCGGCGGCTGTGGAGGCCATAGCGCCGGCCTCCGCCGTGCCGCCCTGTTTGATAAGGTCCTGCAGGTTGATGCGGCCGTCAGGCATGACGATCACGCGCGCAAAAAAATCCGTCAGGACCGTTTCCTTGACCTCCAGGTGCGTGGCCTTGGCCGGCTCCAGCGCCACATGAAAGCCACGCAGGTTCAGCGCCTTCCAGGCCAGCAGGTCTTCACTGGGCGCCAGCGTGTTGGCGCGCAACTCCTCCAGCGACACGTCGCCCGCCACCTGGGCCTGCGGCCCCGCCGGCGTCTGGCGATAGGCCACGCGGCCCTTGAAGCTGGCATCGGCGCGCAGCAATTCGATGTTCAGGGTGTCGGCGAAGTAAGGCTCAAAAGCCTGCAGCGGCAACCGATCCACCAGCAGACGTCCCTGGGCCTGGAGCGGCGCCAGCCCCAGGCTGCCGTTGAAGTCCACTTTGCCGGGCTCGAAGCGGCCAGCGGCCAGGCGCAAGGAAGCGGTCAAGGGCGTGGGCTTGGCGGCCTGCGCCCGGGGTGCGGGCCTGTCGTCCAGCACCAGCCCGCCCAGCTGGGCCTTGGCTGCGGTGACCTCAAAAGCCACCGGCTTGGCACCGGCCTTGTCGGAAAACGACATGGCACCGCCTTCGAGCTGCACGTCATTGATGGCCACTGCCCAGGACGGCGCGGACGCCCGGGTGGCCGCATTGGTGGGCGGCGGTGGCGCCGGCGGCAAAGTGGCCGCACCGGGCTTGACCATCCAGCGCTCGTACATCCATCGCTTGTCGCTGTCCCGGTCCACCAAAGCTTTAGGTTGCGTCAGCATCAGTTTGGCGGCTTTGAAGCTCTGGCCGGTCAGGTCAATGTCCACCTGCGCCAGGTCCACCCGCTTGACCGATACCAGGGAAACCTTGCCCTGAGCCAGTTGCACATCGCTCATCGCCAGCTGCGGTGCGCTGAGCTGCAGCACCTGCGGCTTATCGCCGGCGGCCGCCTGCCAGTGCACGCCAAGCTCGGCATCAAGCTGGCCGTTCAGTGCCGGCAGCAGGAACTGGCCGACGTATTTGGCGGCCATGGCGAGCGGCCAGGCCGTCACCTTGGCCGTGAGCTGGGCGGCCTGGTCGGTGGCGCTGCCTTGGAAGGCCAGCAGCGCCGGAGTCATGGGAGCCGGTGGCGCAACGGGCTTGGCGGCTGCCTTGGCACCTGCTTTGGCGGGCACAGGCACGGCAGGCGGCTCAAATCCAACCGAGCCATCGAACTGCAAGGGCGCAGTGGCCGAGAAAGGCACGGCAATGCCCGTGGCATTGAGCTGCAGTCCACTCAGTCGAATATCGGCAGGCGACGCCAGGGTTTCGTCCAGCCAATTCAGCGTGCCCGCACGCACGGCGACCCGGGCCACCTGCACTTTCCAGGGTACCGATGCCGGTGCCTTGGCCGAAGCTGCCGGTTTTCCGGGGTCCGGCGAGCCTCTTTCGTTTTTTTCTGCCGTGGCGGTGGGCGCCAACAAGTTGAGTCGCCCCGCCCGGTCGCGCACAACGGACAGTGCGGGCGCGGTCAATTCGACCGAAGCGAGCTTGACGACCTGCTCCAGGGGCCGAACATCGGCCATGGCCACCTGGAGCCGCTCAAAGGCAAGCATGTCGGGGCGAGGCGCAGGCGGGGCTTCGTTGGCCACAGCACCGCGCTTGCCGCCCGCCCTGGGGTCGGAGGCCTGGGGCGGTGAGGCGGCTGGCGACCGGCCTGCCGTCTGCACGCGCACCTTTTCCGCGGTCACCGTGCCGGAGATGCGCACCACCGTGGCCGGCGTCTGCTCAAACGCGACCCTGGCGTCGGCATGCAGCACGGCACTTTGTAATTTGTAGGGCAGGCTTGCCGGCCAGTACGGCAGATAAGGGGTCAGGTCAAAGCCACGCAGCGACAGGGTGGCGTCGGTTTTGTGGGTCTGGGCGAAGGGAGTGCCCTCGGCGGCGGTGTCAAAGCTGCTGCCGTTGAGCTTGAAGGCCAGGTGCGGCGATGTCTTGATCTCGCGCTGGGACTTCAGGTTGCTCAGGAAAGGGACTGAAAGGCTCAGATCACGCAGCTCATGGGTCGTGCCGACGGACTGGTCGAAAAAATCCATCCGTCCACCATTCACCACGATGTTGTAGACCGCAAAGCGCGGTGAGTCCGTGGCCGGCTGGTCCGCTGGCGTTTTCAGGCGATCCAGGATGTCGTCGGTGTCATAACGGCCCTCGCCCTGATGGGTAAGGAAGGCGACGGGTTCGTCGACCTGTACTGCGTCGGCCACCGGCGCCAGCCGCAGCAGAGACTCCAGCTCCGCATCTATATATATGCGCTTGACGGCCAGTTGGGGGCCGGCCGAGGGAGTATCGGCAGCCCCGGCCCTGGCGATGGCCAGGTCGCGCAGGGTCAGTTCGAGCGACCAGGGCTTGAACTCGACCGCGCCCACGGTGACCTGACGGCCCAGTTTTTCAGAGGCGATCTTCTCGAGTTGCGACTTCAGGATGACCGGCACGGCCGCATAAGCCAGCGCCCAAAGCAAAAGCAGCACGCCCAGCGCCCACGCGGCACGGCGGCGCCACAAAGGCGACCAGGCCACGCCGGCGGCCCGTGTGGGCAGGGTTTTTGCGGTGTTCCGCCATTCGATGTCGTGCCATTTATTCTTCAAATCTTTGATTGCCATAGGCGCCGAGTTTTTAACGCGGGCGCCAATCGGTCAATGACTTATTTGAAAAAGACGGTCACCTGTCCGAAAAGGAAAGGGCGGCCCCCAAAAAGAAAAACCCCGGGCAGTTAAACCGACCGGGGTTGACGGCGGGCTTTATGCTCATGCCGTCGGGTTTCGCAAAGAAGAGATGAATCGTCTCCAGTGCGGTGAAGGCAAGTGATTGCCTCCAGATTTTCCGGGGTTGGCTACCCGGTTGGATGCCCGAATCAACAGGCAACTGCAGGTTAAACCCCTGCCGCCCCGGAGGCAAGGCCATCTTTTCAATCACAGGGACCGGTGTGATTGCCACTGCCTTTGCAAAGCACCCAGGCTCCCGGAATCGCTCCATCCGTCCCACATCGATCATCGAAATCCGCCTACAACCAGACCCGCAATGCGCCGATCCGGTAATTTTCACGGCAAATTTAACTTAGAGCTTGATCTCAAAAAGAGGCCGTAACTACCTTGATTCAGGCGCATTCCGCCCAGAATCAAGGTTTTTATTTGCTTATTTGATATAAGAAATCATTTCATTATTATTGACAGGTTATTTAACGACCCCATAGAATCCCGCCAGTCCCACAGAAACCTAGGGACAACCCGAATCTCCGCTGCCCCCCTTCCGCCAGGAAGACGGCAACGTCAAACAGGGGTCAACACCCACAAGGCATGCCTTGGTTTGATGGCGACCCAATCAAAGCCTGCTTGGCCCCCGAAGGGCCCGCAAGCGTAGAAAGGAGTGCTATGACAGCGCTAGGACAATTCGGCCTTGAGGCACACTTGAAAAGTGTACGCAGCAGTATTTCAACCATTGCTGATGACATCGCCCAGGGCTTTTTCGAGATTACCCACAACAGCTTTGCTCTCCTGGGCCTGGCGGTTGTGTTCGCGGTAATCACACTCACCGCCCGGCCCGACCTGCGTCAGGCTGGTGAATTCAAGCTCATGACCTGGTTGCAGCAGCGCCAGGAAGCGGCTATCGGCTTTACCGAGCCCGCCGCCATCGAGCGCGCGACGGCGTCCAACCCCAAGGACCTGCCGGCCCAGCAGGCGGCGGTGGCCTACTGGCTCAGCAAGAAATACGGCGTGGCGCCGGAGCCCCTGAGCGTGCTGGTGGCCGAAGCCTTCGAAATCGGCCAGAAAGCCAAGCTCGACCCCACCCTGATCCTGGCCATCATGGCCATCGAGTCCGGCTTCAACCCGTTCGCGCAAAGCCCGGTAGGCGCCCAGGGCTTGATGCAAGTCATGACCAAGGTGCACCACGACAAATACGACAATTTCGGCGGCAAGCTGGCAGCCTTCGATCCGGTGACCAATCTGCGCGTCGGCGTCAAAGTACTGCAGGAATGCATTGCCCGCGCCGGCTCCATCGAAGGCGGCCTCAAATACTATGTGGGCGCCGCCAACATGGACGACGACGGCGGCTACGCCAGCAAGGTGATGGGTGAGCATGCCCGCCTGCTGGCCGTGGTGGCATCCGCCTCCAAGCGCGGCAAGCCCTCGCCCTTCTTCACCGAGCCCGGCACTTCGCGCCCGGTTCCGGCCTCCCTGCCCGGCAAGGCGGATACGCCGGCCTCCGAGGGCAAAACGCCTGAAAAAATGGCGCTGCTAAGCCAGTCCTGATTCCGCCCTTCCACACTGCAAAGCCGGGTCGCCACCAGCGCTCGGCTTTTTACTTTTCCAAGGTACGAATAGGGGATGGCACGGCGCAGGTTTTGCGCGCCCTCAGGTACACTAGCCGGGTGCGCAACTGGCGATAGGCTCAAGGTTTTCGCAACCGTTGATGCTGACGTGGGACACCACTGGGAAGCGCACCGCTGAAAGCC
>Ga0209025_1005430_pt1 | contig 10400 bp, 10 predicted proteins | sample AraplaMF_Col_mLB_FD_184256 | JGI IMG/M metagenome (GOLD analysis project Ga0209025, IMG submission 184256) | Arabidopsis root microbial communities from the University of North Carolina, USA - plate scrape MF_Col_mLB (SPAdes) (version 2) | ecosystem: Host-associated > Plants > Roots > Endosphere...
TCGCTGACCCTCTACCAGGCTTCCATTCCCGTCTTCATCCGCGGCCTCAACAACCTGTCGGCCGTGCTTGAAAAAGCCAGGGCCCACGCAGAGGTCAACAAGGTCGACCTCTCGACCTACGTCAACGCCCGCCTGGCGCCCGACATGTACCCGCTATCCGGCCAGGTGCAAGGCGCCAGCGATGCCGCCAAGTTCGGCGCCGCGCGCCTGGCCGCCATCACCCCGCCCAGCTTCGCCGACACCGAAACCACGTTTGACGAACTGCAGGCCCGCATCACCAAGACGCTGGACTTCCTCAAGACCGTGGACGAGGCGCAAATCAACGCGCGCGCCGGCGGCACCGTGACGCTCAAGGTACGCGGCAAGGAAATGAACTTTGTCTGCGAGCCCTACCTGCTGGATTTTGTGCTGCCCAATTTATTCTTCCACCTGACCACGGCTTACGACATCCTGCGCCACCAGGGCGTGCCGCTGGGCAAGATGGACTACCTCGGGAAATTCTGAGCGCATGCGCATCCGGCCGGGAATGCGCTAAGGCGTTCCGGACTCAGGCGCGGGTTCGCGCCGTATGGTTTCGCGGTCGCGGTGATGGTCGCGCAACTTGCCCAGGGTGTGGTCCAGCACGCGCTTGAGTTTGTCGCTGGCGCCGCGAAAAGCCAGGTCCTGGTTGGGCGCCTGGTGGTTGACGGCCAGCGGGTCGTGGTGCGCCAGGCGCGCCTCCATCACGCAGCGCTTCTGGTCGGGGCTGGCCTTGTCGCCGTTTTCGTCGCTCATATGCACCTCGATGCGCGTGATGTCGCCCTTGAAGCGGCCCAGCGACTCATGCAGTTCGCCGCTGGCCCAGCGCTCGAAAGACTCGCCGGTGTGCATGGTGTGCTTGGAATTGACCTGGATTTGCATGGGATTTTTTTCCTTTCAGGAATTGCAGCGCGCGGGCCTGCGGGCCGGGCTGCCTTGTGAGCCGCCAAGGTGGCGGCTGGAAAATTCATTGTGCGCGCGATGGGCCCGCGGGTCTGTAGTCCTGGACGCAACCCTGGAGTGAGGGCGGGTTTGAACCATTCGCTTGCGTATGCACACACACGGTTGCAAACTAACGGGTGGCCAATGCCGCGCAGCGCTCCCCGATAAACTCCCGCAGCAAGCGCAGGCCCGGCGTCAATTGCCGCCGCCCCGGCAGCACCATGTACATCGGCGATGCCTCGGTTTGCCAGTCGGTGCACAGCGCCACCAGCCGGCCCGCGGCCAGGTCGGCCGCCACATCCAGCCGTGACTTGTACATGATGCCGCGGCCGGCCAGCGCCCACAGGCGCACCACGTCGCCGTCATTGGCGATGTTGCCGCCGCCGGCGCGCACCACCACTTCCTCGCCATCGCGCCAGAACTTCCAGCGGTCATACACCTCTTCACCGAGCATGAAACACAGGCAGCTGTGCGCGGCGAGCGCCTGCGGCGTTTCGGGCCTGCCCCGCTCCTGCAGGTAGGCGGGCGACGCGCACAGCACGCGGCGATTCGTCAGCTGCACCGGCAGCGCCAGCATGCTGGAGTCGGGCGGCTCGCCCTGGCGGAAGGCGGCATCGACCAGGTCGCTGTAGACATTGGTGACGCGGTCCGACAAATGCAGGCGGTACTGGATGCCGGGGTGCTGCTGCTGGAATTCTTCCAGCCAGGGCAGCAGCAGGTTGCGGCCGAAATCGGAGGGCGCGGCCAGCTGCAGCATGCCGCTGACCTGCTGCCGGCCGCTGGCCAGTTCCAGCTGCGCATCCCGCAATGCGGCCAACGCGGGCCGGCAATGCGCGAGGAAAACCTCGCCCTCGCGCGTGAGGCGCAGGCTGCGCGTGGAGCGCACAAACAGCGGTGCCTGCAGCTCTTCTTCCAGCCGTTTGAGCGCGGCGCTGGCGGCAGCGGGCGTCAGGTCCAGGCTGCGGGCAGTGGCCGACAGGCTGCCCGAATCCACGGTGCGGACAAAGATTTCCAGGTCTTGCAGGGCTTTCATTTACAAATTTTATTTGTAAATAGCTTCAACTTCCCGCCTGTTTATCTTGATTTTCAAAATCCATACAGTTCAAGCCATCCATTCCTCTTTTGCCACTCTTCTCAACTCAAAGGACTCCACCATGAAAGCCATTGGCTACCAGCAAGCCCACGCACTGAACCAGGCAGGCCAGGCCGGCCTTGTCGACATCACCCTGCCCGACCCCACACCCACGGGCCAGGACCTGCTGGTCGAAGTGAAGGCGATTTCCGTCAACCCGGTGGACGCCAAGGTGCGCACAGGTGTTTCGCGCGCCGCGGGCCAGGACTACAAGGTGCTGGGCTATGACGCCAGCGGCATCGTGCGCGCCGTGGGTCCGGACGTGACGCTATTCAAGGCCGGCGACAAGGTCTGGTATGCGGGTTCCATCACACGCGCCGGCACCAACAGCGAGCTGCACCTGGTGGACGAACGCATCGTGGGCCGCATGCCCGCCTCGCTCGACTTCGCACAAGCCGCCGCTCTGCCGCTGACCAGCATCACCGCCTGGGAAATGCTGTTCGACCGCCTCGGCCTGCAGCCGGGCAAAAAGCCCACGCACAAAAAACTGTTGATCATCGGCGCCTCGGGCGGCGTCGGTTCCATCATGACGCAGCTGGCCGCGCGCCTGACCTCGCTCACGGTGATAGGCACGGCCTCGCGTCCCGAAACCCAGGCCTGGGTGAAAGAGCTGGGCGCCCACCACGTCATCGACCACAGCCAGCCGATTGCCGCGGAACTCAAGCGCATAGGCATTCCCGAGGTCGACTACGTGGTGAGCCTCACACAAACCGATTCGCACCTGGACCAGATCGTCGAGGCGCTGGCACCCCAAGGCCATTTCGGCCTGATCGACGACCCGAAGAACGTGGACATGACAAAGTTCAAACGCAAAAGCATTTCCATCCACTGGGAGTCCATGTTCACCCGCTCCATGTTCGGCACAGCCGACATGGTGGCGCAGCACAGGCTGCTGACCGAGATTGCGCAGCTGGTCGATGCGGGCTTGATCCGCACCACACTGACCGAACGCTTTGGCAGCATCAATGCCGCGAATTTGCGCCGGGCTCATGCGCTGATTGAATCGGGCAAGTCGCGTGGCAAGGTGGTGTTGGAAGGGTTTCTTTAACTTAGCCGGTCGGGCTTGGCCGGTCTTGCTCCGGCCTTGTGCGCTCTCTTACCTCTCCTTCCTCTTCTTAGTTCAGCTGGCCGGGTCTCGCCCCGGCAGGCGAGGTACTTTTCTTTGCTTCGCCAAAGAAAAGTACCCAAAAGAAAGGCGACCCGCAGTCTGGGTCCCCTACGCTTCGCTCCGGGGCAACCTGCGGTGCTCGACTACGGCGGGGTCTCGCGCAAACTCGCCTTCGGCTCAAACAAGCGCGATCCCTGATCCGCCTACGTCTGCGCTCCTCGGCCCAGCCAGGACGGGGCAATCGGGAGCGGGGATAGAAGACAAATACCAAAGAAAAAATCAATACACACAAGGACACGCCATGGCGTGTCCTTGTGGTTTTCGGTATTGGTATCTTTTCTCCCACCCCCTTGTGTATGCGCCGAGGAGCGCAGGTTCAGGCGGATAAGGGATCGCGATTGTCTGAGCGAAGCGCAGCGTAGCGAGTTCGAGCGAGACCCCGCCTGAACCGAGCACCGCAGGTTGCCCGTAGCGAAGCGGAGGGACGCAGACACCAGGGTCGCCTTTTCTTTGCTTACTTTCTTTTGGCGAAGCAAAAGAAAGTGAGTTGCCGCCGGGCAACCCCGGCCAGCAGAACTCAGAAGAGGGAGCGCCCGCCGGAGCAAAACAGGCCTCAAGCCGCGGCGCGTTCGGCCGGGTGCTCGGCATAAGCCTTGCCAAAGCGGTTGGCCAAAAAGTCCCCCAACGCAATCTCCTCCTGCCGCACAAACCCCCGTGCCGGCAGCTTGCCCGTAGCCAGCAAATCCAGCACCGCACAGATGCCAGAGGCGGTGGTCACCTGGATCGCGCTGCGCAGCACACCGTCCACCACCTGGCTGTACACCTTGTGGGCATAGGTCTCTTGCATCAGCCAGCCTTCGCGCTGGCCGCTCACCGTGACAAAAACGATGACCACGTCCTGCAGCGTGACAGGCAGGGCGTTTTCCAGCAGGTCCTTGAGCACGTGGCGGCGCTCGCGCAGGCGCAGGTCGTTGAGCAGCACCTTCATGATGGCCGCGTGGCCCGGGTAGCGTATGGTTTTGTAGTTGAGGTGGGTGACCTTGCCCTGCAGCGTTTCGCACAGCGTGCCCAGCCCGCCCGATGTGTTGAAGGCCTCGTAGGTCACGCCGTCCAGCGAGAATTCCTCATGCTCGGCCAGCGGCGGTACCTGGCGCAGCACGCCTTCGACAATCGCCTCGCAGGGCTCGCAATACTCGTTGATGACGCCGTCGGTGCTCCAGGTCAGGTTGTAGTTGAGCGCGTTCGACGGGAACTGCGGCAGCGCACCCACCCGCATGCGCACGCTGTGCAGGCTGTCAAAACGCCGGCACAGGTCGGCGGCGACGATGGAGACAAAACCGGGTGCCAGGCCGCATTGGGGGATCAATGCCGTGCGCGCGCCGGCGGCGAGCTCTTTTACGCGCCGCGTGCTCGCCACGTCTTCGGTCAGGTCCAGGTAGTGCACGCCTTGGGCAACGGCGGCTTCTGCGATTTGCGTGGTCAGGTGGAAGGGCGCCGCGCTGAGCACTGCATAGTGCCCGGCCAGCGCGGCGCGCAGGGCTGCCGGCTTGCTGATGTCCAGCGTCAGCCGCTGCACGCGCGGGCCGGTCTTGATGCCCGCCAGCGCCGCCGGCGAGGCATCGGCTACCGTCACCGAATAGTCCCGGGTGGCGCCCAGCAGCGCGGCAATCGCCGATCCGATTTTTCCGGCGCCTGCGACCATGATCTTTTTCATAAGGGTCTCCTTGGTGGTGCCCCCGATGCGGAAGCTTGACCCATTGTGGAAGGCTGTGCAGGCGGTTACCAGTATCAATTTAGACAAAATAACGCCATACTTTAGATAAATTCTCTATCTGAATAAGCGATTTAACTAATTTGAATGCACGCCATGCAACTCGACGCCATAGACCAGACCCTGCTTGCCGAACTGCGCGACAACGCGCGTTGCCCCATGGCCTTGCTGGCGCGCAAGGTTGGCTTGTCGCGCACGGCGGTGCAGGCTCGCATCACGCGGCTGGAACGCGACAAGGTCATCACCGGCTACGGTGCGCGCACCGGTGAGGCTTATGAACAGTCGCAGGTGTCGGCCCATGTGATGCTCACCGTCGGTCCCAAGCTCACGGGCATGGTGGAGGCGGCGCTGCGCAAGATTCCCGAGGTGCGGTCCCTGCTGTCCATCAGCGGCACCTACGACATGATCGCCATCGTGCAGGCGGGTTCCATCGAAAGGCTGGACGCGCTGATAGACGGCATAGGCCTGCTGGACGGGGTGGAACGCACCCATACCTCGGTGGTGCTGTCTACGCGTATTCAGCGCTGAGGCCTGCATCTTGATGGCGGCCCCTTCTTACTCCCTCTCCCAGAGGGCGAGGGAGTAAAGCACGGTTTTGTAAAGAAGGTGCTACAAACTTGCGAAGAGGGACCATCGCGGGCCTTACCACCAGCCGTTTTGCCCGAGCACCATCTTCTTGTAGTAGTCGATGTTCGCGCGCACAGCGTAAACGGCTGCGACACCATAGGTGAGCGCTTTGCCGAACCGACCGAGACCGGTCATTTCCAGTGCGATTTCGAGGATCACCACGATTGCCACGCTCACCACAAACAGGGTGATGGCCTTTTTCCACATGCCCTTGGCAAGGTAGTAGAAGGGACCGAAGAGGAAAGCCAGCACGTTGAAGCTGATCTTCATGCGCTCACCGGTGCTCAGGGCTTTGTGCTGCGGCATCTTGACGCCGCCGGCTTTCTCCATCAGCATGAATTTGGTTTTCCAGGTGTCGGAAACCGGCAACTCGTCTATGGCCGTGGTGGCCAACGGTGAGGGCACATCGCTGACAGGCGCCTGCGGCGGCGCAAAAGGGTTGGGTTGCGTGGGCTGGTTCAAGAAATCCTCCCGGGAGTGATTGGACTTGTGCGGCGCTGCCGGCTGTATGACCCGGCCTTCGTGCTGTTGATTGCTTTATATCAGCATTGAACTTGCGTGTTTGCCTCGTGCCACGGCGCATGCTTGCCCATCACACCCGCATACAGCGCGCTGGCCTCAAATTCCGCCAGCCAGGCCTGCAGCCGAGGCCAGGCTTGCGCGGCAAACCACGCCGCATCGGTGTGGGCGAACTGGCGCACAAAAGGCAGCAAAGCCATGTCGGCAAGGCTGGCGTGCGCGCCGAACAGCCATCCGCCAGCTTCCAGCATGCCGTCCAGCTTTGCCAGCCACGCCGCGCCTTGCGACTGGTGTTGTTGCGCAAAAGCTTGCACATCGCCCGTCGCTTCGTCGGGGTAGCGGTTGGGGTATTTGTAGCGGTCCAGGTGGCGCTTGAAGTCGCCATCGTTGCCGGCAACCAAGGCCAGCATCTCATCGACAGAGCCCCGCGGCGGAAGCAACCAGCCCTGCGGATCATTGCGCCGCAGCGCCCACAGCATCACATCCAGGCTTTGGTCTATCACCGTGCCATCGGGCAACACCAGCACGGGCACCGTGCCCTTGGGCGAGGCGGCCAGCAGTTCGGCCGGTTTGTCGCGCAGCACGACTTCGCGCAGTTCGTAGGGCTCGCCGCTCACGGCCAGCGCGAGGCGGGCGCGCATCGCATAGGGGCAGCGGCGAAAGGAATACAGGACGGGCAGGGCGCCGGTCATGGGCAGGCCATCCAGAAGCGATCAAGCGCCGGGCTGGCGCACGCCTATGTGCGCGGCCTGGCGTTTTTCGGCCAGCTCGACCTGGCGCTGGCGTTCGCGGTAGCCGGCTTTTTGTTCGTCGGTCGTCTTGCCGTGGCAGTGCGGGCAGCTGACGCCGAGTTCATACAGCGGCGAGCGGCGGTCTTCTTCGCTGAGTGGGTCGCGGCAGGAGCGGCAAAGCGTGAAACCACCGGGCTTGAGCCCGTGGCCCACCGAGACGCGCTCGTCAAACACAAAACACTCGCCTTGCCAGCTGCTTTGCGCCTGCGGCACTGTCTCCAGGTACTTGAGGATGCCGCCTTCGAGGTGGTAGACCTCGTCAAAGCCTTTGGAGCGCAGCAGCGCGGTGGATTTTTCGCAGCGTATGCCGCCGGTGCAAAACATCGCCACCTTGGGCTTTTTGCCGTCGCGCTCGGCGAGCTTGCCGCCCTCGGCCATCTCGCGCTCCACCCAGCCGGGCAGCTCGGAAAAACTGCCGGTGTGCGGATTGATCGCGCCTTCGAAGCTGCCTATGGACACCTCGTAGTCGTTGCGCGTATCCACCACCACCACGCCGGGCTCATGGATCAGCGCATTCCAGTCTTGCGGCTTGACGTATTCGCCCGCCATCAGCGCCGGGTGGACTTCGGGCACGCCCATGGTGACGATCTCGCGCTTGAGGCGCACCTTCATGCGGTAGAAGGGCATCTGTTCGGCCCAGGCCTCCTTGTGCTCCAGCCTGGCCAGGCGCGGGTCGGCGCGCAAATAGGCCAGCACCGCACGAACACCCTCAGGCAATCCCGCGATCGTGCCGTTAATACCTTCAGCGGCCAGCAGCAGCGTGCCCTTGACGCCGTGCGACTCGCATTGCGCGAGCAGGGGCCCCTGCAGCGCGGCGAAGTCCGGCAGTTCAACAAATTGGTAAAGGGCGGCGGTCAGGAAACGGGACATGAAGAAAAAGGCGGATAAACAGGTCAAGAGTGCCCAAAAAGGCATTTTCAGCGGCGCAAGCCAAGTCTCCAATGGTAACGGGGAGGGCTTTCGCACCCTGACAGCTGGATTTTGTGACGAAAGGCACTTTATTTAAGCCAGGTGGCATCGCTTTAAGCCCCTGACCGATAGACATTTTGCTGCAATGCAGCAAAATAACCGTGTACTTATAAATCGCACGCCGGCCCGGCCATACCGCGCTGTCCTCCATGACCCCTCAACTCCACCGCCCTTCATGTCCAAAAGCCTGAGCAGCCTCTGGCTGAAAAGCATGCGCCGCGTCAGCAAGGTCCAGCAGGCGGAGGGATTGCGCCTGTTCAAAAGCCTGTTGCCCAAGGCCGTGCCGGCCGGCAGGCCGCGCAAGCCCCAGCTCAAACTGGTAAAGCCTGCCGCGACCCAGCCCACCCGGAAAGCGCGCCGGCCTACGGCGGCACAGGCGCGGGCAGCCGCTGGCCTGCCCGGCACCTGGCGCAAGGCCTGGTTCAGCTTGCCCGGCGATGGGCTCTACACCGATGCGCGGCGCATGATGTACTGGCTTTACCTGCCCGCCACCGCGGCTGCCGCGGCCAGTGCACCCGATACGCCCGCTGCGCCGCGCCCGCTGGTCGTGATGCTGCACGGCTGCCGGCAAACGGCGGCCGACTTCGCGGCGGGCACCCGCATGAACGAGCTGGCCGAGCGCAAGGGCTTTGCGGTGCTCTATCCGCAACAATCGGCCGCAGCCGATGCCCATCGTTGCTGGCACTGGTACAGACGGGCTACGCAGCGGGGAGAGGGCGACGTCGAAGTGATCGCCGCGATGATTGCCCAGGTGCAGAACAAGCACGGCCTGGACGCCTCGCGCACTTACGTCGCGGGCCTGTCGGCCGGCGCCGCGCTGGCGGCTATCGTGGCTTTGCGCCACCCGCAGCTGATCGCGGCCGTGGGCATGCACTCGGCGCCGGTGTTCGGCACCACGCATTCACCCTTCAGCGCCTACCGCGCCATGCAGCACGGCTCGGGTTCGTCCTACGGCGCGGCCGCGCGTTCCTTTGCCAGCCAGCAGCCGGAGTTCCCGGGCATGCCGGCCCTGCTGATCCATGGCAATCACGACAGCGTGGTGCGGCGGGTCAATGCCGACCAGCTGGCCGAGCAGTTTGAAATCATCAACGGCCCGGTTATCACGCAGAGTGCCTCACGCGAAGGGCCCATGGTGCGCCGCCATCCCGAGCGCCGCGGCGGCCGGCGGCCGCGCCATGCCTACCAGACCTCCACCTGGTACGCGGGACGCAAGCCGCAGCTTGTCAAGTGTGATGTCGACATGCTGGGCCACGCCTGGAGCGGCGGCGACGCGAGCCTGGAGTTCAACGAACCGCATGGGCCCGATGCCGCGCTGATGATGTGGACCTTCTTCAGCCTCCACCGCCGCGCGCCGGTCCCTAAGGACGAGGCAGCAGGCTCGCCATAAAGCCGTCCACGGCCTCGGTGTAGGCGCCGGGCAGGCCCAGCGTGGCGTTGATTTGCTCATGCGTGAGGTCCTGCGGCAGCACGCTTGCACGCACGCCTTTGGCCATGACCTTGGCGGCAAAATCTTGCGCCTGCGGGCAAGGGCCGTCGCCCCGCTGCGTCGAGCACACCAGCAGCATGGGCGTGGCGTCCGGCGCCAGCACGCTGCTGGGCGACACGCTGCGCCAGTAAGCCGGGTCGGCACCGAACACCTTGTCGTAAAAGCGCATGTGGCGCGCCCGCATGATGCGCTCCAGGTCCAACGCCGCGCTGTCGAGCGCGACCGTGCCCAGCCAGGGGTGTGCGCCGGCCTCGCGCGCCAGCGCCGGCGAGGCCGCCAGCAGCGCCACCAGGTGCGCGCCGGCCGAGTGCCCCATGAGGATGACCTTCGCCGGGTCGCCGCCCCATGAGGCCGCCAGGCCCTGCGCCTTGGCCAGCGCCGTGGCCACGTCACGCGCCTGCAGCAGGGGGTCGGCCTGCGGCATCAGGCGGTAGCCGACCGAGACAAAGACATAGCCCTTCTGTTTGACCCAGTGGTCCACCTTGTTCTCCACCACCTTGGGCATGGCCTTGTTGCCCACCATCCAGGCGCCGCCGTGCACCATCACGATGACGGGCGCCTTCGCGGTGTTGCCCGTGGCCGGGGCCGGCAGGTAGACGTCCATGCGCTGGCGCTCGTCCTGGCCGTAGGGCAGGTCGGCGATGCGGCGCACGCCCTCGGGTGCCGCCGGCGCGGCCAGGCTCAAGGTGGCGGAAAAAAGCAGCGCCGCGACAAGGCCGGCATGCCGCGCGCGGGTGGCAAGAAGCGTCATGAACAATCTCCAGTCAATCAGCGTCCGGTGGGACGGGAAGAACGCAAAACCACGCATGCGGCTCAGCCGGCCGGCTTGCGCGAGCCTTTTTTCGACACCACAAAGGTCTCGATGTCGGCCAGCGAAACGGCGCCGGTATGGTGGGTGTCGATGGCATCGAAGTTTTTGTACACCTTGGGCATTTTGGCCTGCGCTTCTTCGCGTGTCAGCTTGCCGTCCTTGTTGGTGTCGGCCGCGTCAAAGCGCTTTTGCAGTTCGGTGCGGGCTTTTTCCAGGCGGCCGGCGT
>Ga0209025_1005444_pt1 | contig 10387 bp, 8 predicted proteins | sample AraplaMF_Col_mLB_FD_184256 | JGI IMG/M metagenome (GOLD analysis project Ga0209025, IMG submission 184256) | Arabidopsis root microbial communities from the University of North Carolina, USA - plate scrape MF_Col_mLB (SPAdes) (version 2) | ecosystem: Host-associated > Plants > Roots > Endosphere ...
AGCGTTGGCCGCAGGGGCGGGGAGTGCGGAGCAGCGGGACATGGATGTCCCGCGTCCCGCGTAAAGACAGGATGTCGTCCGCGGGACGGAGCACTCCCCGCCCCTGCGGACGACGCCGTGCCGAAGCAACGTCAACGTCAAAATGGGTCCCGGCGTTCGCCGGGATGACGGCGACGGGATCAGCGCGTGAGCGCGGCCAGTGCGACAACCGCGACCAGCTGCGCCGCGATCACCAACACCATCCCATTACGAAAGCTCCGCTTGGCCGTCTTGTGGCGGAACAGCCACATCGCCAGCAGGGCGCCGGGCGTGCCGCCGCACAGGGCCAGGCCGAGCAGAGTGCGCTCGGGAACGCGCCGGCGGCGGCCGCCGGCGATGGCCTTGTCGTAGCCGTAAACGAGCGCCGTCACTGCGTTGAACGCCAGCAACCACGTTGCCCAGGCCGGCACCGCGCGACCTCAGTCGATCGCGGTGGCGTGCGCGTGTTCGCGCGTGGCCAGGAACTTAACGTCCGGCGCGCGCTCCTGCGCGAGCTGCAGGTTGACCCGCGTCGGTGCCAAATAGACCAGCTGCCCGGCGGCATCGATGGCGAGGTTCATCGCGTTCTTGTCGCGGAACTCTTCCAGCTTCTTGTCGTTGTCGCAGCGGATCCAGCGCGCCGTGGACACGGCGACCTGTTCGAAGCTGGCATCCACGCCGTATTCGTCCTTGAGGCGATAGGCGACCACGTCGAACTGCAGCACGCCGACCGCACCGAGGATGAGGTCGTTGCTCATCAGCGGGCGGAAGAACTGCGTGGCGCCTTCTTCCGACAACTGCGCCAGGCCCTTCTGCAACTGCTTGAGCTTGAGCGGGTCGCGCAGGCGTGCGCGGCGGAACAGTTCCGGCGCGAAGTTGGGGATGCCGGTGAAGTTCAGCGCCTCGCCTTCGGTGAAGCTGTCGCCGATCGAGATGGTGCCGTGGTTGTGGATGCCGATCACGTCGCCCGGGAAGGCGCTCTCGGCGATCTCGCGGTCGGAGGCCATGAAGGTCAGCGCGTTGGCGAGCTTGACCTCCTTGCCGGCACGCACGTGGAAAGCCTTCATGCCGGCATGGAACGCGCCCGAGCAGATGCGCATGAACGCAACGCGGTCACGGTGCTGCGGGTCCATGTTGGCCTGGATCTTGAAGACGAAGCCGGTGAGCTTTGGTTCGTAGGCGCCGACCTCGCGGCCGGTGGTCTCGCGCGGCTTGGGCGAGGGCGCGTGCTCGACGAAGAAGTCCAGCAGCAGCTGCACGCCGAAGTTATTGACCGCCGAACCGAAGAACACCGGGGTCTGCTCGCCCGACAGGTACTTGGCCGGGTCGAACGGATGCGACGCGCCTTCGACCAGCTCGAGCTCGTCGCGCAACTCCTGGAGCATGTTCTCGCCGATGCGCGCGGCCAGGGCCGGGTCGTCGATCGAGGAGAAGATGGTGGAATCCTGGCGGGTGAAGTTGCGGCCCTGTTCGTACAGGTGCACCTCACCGGTGACCAGATGGACCACGCCCTTCAGACGCTGGCCCATGCCGATCGGCCAGGTGATCGGTGCGCACTGGATGCCCAGCACCGACTCGACTTCATCGAGCAGGTCGATCGGGTTCTTGCCCTCGCGGTCGAGCTTGTTGATGAAGGTCATGATCGGCGTGTCGCGCAGGCGGCACACCTCCATCAGCTTGATCGTGCGCTCTTCGACGCCCTTGGCGACGTCGATGACCATCAGCGCCGAGTCGACCGCGGTCAGCACGCGGTAGGTGTCCTCGCCGAAGTCGGCGTGGCCGGGGGTGTCGAGCAGGTTGACGATGCGACCCTCGTAGGGGAACTGCATCACCGAGCTGGTCACCGAGATGCCGCGCTCCTTTTCCAGCGCCATCCAGTCCGAAGTGGCGTGGCGTGCGGCCTTGCGGCCCTTCACCGAGCCGGCCATCTGGATGGCGCCGCCGAACAGCAGCAGCTTTTCGGTGAGCGTGGTCTTGCCCGCGTCGGGATGCGAAATGATCGCGAACGTGCGGCGGCGGGCGGCTTCTAGGGAAACGTCGGACATGGCTTAAGCGGGCGGGTCGGGCGACCGGTCCGCGAGTCGGGAAGCGGGTGAGGGGGGCAATTATACGCGGCTGCGGCCTACAGGCCGGCCCGGCCCCCGGCAATCCGCAGCGGCCCGGCCGGGCCGCGCATCCTGAACGGAATCGACTCCAGCCGCATGCCGCGGTTCACCTGCACGGCGAAATGCAGGTGCGGGCCGGTGGTGAAGCCGGTATTGCCGGACAGGCCGATCTGCTGGCCGGCACGGACGCGCTGGCCGACCCGCACCAGCACGCCGTCGTCGGCCTTGAGGTGGCCGTACAGGGTCATGCTGCCGTCGTCGTGCAGGATGCGGACGAAGTTGGCGCGGCCGCCGTACCTTTCGCGGTTGAGGCCGGCCTTGTCGAAATCCGATTCGACCTGCATCACGACGCCGTCGCGCGCCGCCAGCACCGGCGTGCCGATGTCGGCGGCGAAGTCGACCGCGTAGCGGCTTTGCTCGTCGTTGTGGCTGAAGTGCCCGCCGTAGCCCTGGTCGATGCGGAACACGTCCTGCTGCAGCGGCAACACGTAGTCGACGTTCTGCGGCCGGGCGCTGGGATCACCGGGAAGGCTTTCCATCTGCAGCTCGAAGCCGAAGCCGCGCTCCGGGTCGGCCGATTGCAGCACCGCCACCAGGGCGCTGCCGCGCGCGGCGACCGTGGCCCGCGCCGGCAGCAACGGCCGGCCGATCACGTTGTCGCTGCGACTGAAATCGAGTTGCACCTCGATCGGCCCGGACAGGCGGTTGTCGGCGAATGCCAGATAACGATCGCCGTCGTTTTCGATGCGCAGGCGCGCGATTGCGCTGGGTTCGGTCTGCACGGGGATCGCGCGGACCTGCGCGGCGGGCGCATCGGGCACGTGGTCGCCGTAGTGGGTGATGCCGTCGCTGTCGGTCCAGCGGTAGACCTTGGCCGCGCCCGCGGCGAACGCGAGCAGCAGCGCGGCGCTGCCGATGATTGCTGCTGCCAGGTGGCGCCTGGTGGCCATGGCGCTAGCGGGTGCAGTCCGCCGACAGGCCGAGCACGCGCACGACCTCGGACAGGTCGAACGCCGTCACCGACTTGTCGTCGTGCACGGCGAACAGTGCGCCATCGGGGAATGCGGCAGTGGAGGCAGCATGCAGGGCGACGCCGTCGGTGTGCGCGGTGACCTCGCCCTCGAAGCTGCCGACCGGCGCCAGCGTCGTGCGGTCGAACAGATGGAACACCGTGAGCGGTGCCAGCTGGTCGACGGCGATCCAGTAACCGCCACCGTTGGCGCAGGTCCACAGGGCCACGCCTTCGGCTTCGGCGGCGAAGCTGTCCTGCGGCAGGCTGCGACCGGTGTACTTGCCGCTGAAGCTGTACTCGCGCAGCGTCGATTCGTGGCGACGGTCTTCATCGGCGACGAGGAGGCGGTCGTTGCCCGGGTCGCCGGCAATCGACTCGACCATGCGCAGGCCAGCGGCCTCGCTGGTGTCGCCGAACGAACCGCCATAGCTGCTGCGCAGGCGGCCGGCCTGGTCGAACTGCACGCGGTAGCGGCGCACGCGCTGGTCGAGCTCGGCCAGCGGCGGCACTTCGTCGAACTTCTTGCCGTACATGAAGCTGTCGGTGACGTACACCTCCAGCTCGCCCGGCTCGGTCTCGGTCAGCCAGATGCCATAGGGGCTGCGCAGTTCCTTGTCGCCGAAGATTCCCAGCGGCTTGAAGTCGGGCAGGGTGAAGACCTGCACGCGGTGGTTGTCGCGCTCGACCACGAACAAATAGTCGCCGTAGACAGCGATGCCGTTGGGGCGGTTGAACTCGCCCGCGGCCTGGCCTTCGCCGCCGACCTCGCGCAGGCGCTTGCCGGTGTCGGCATCGAACACCACCAGGCGATGGGTCGACTTGGCCGTGGCGATCAACAGCGTGCGGCCGTCCTCGCTGGTCCAGGTGGCGAGCGAGTCGAGTTCGTCCTGCGGGCTTTCCGCGGAAACGTAGCGCTCGAATACGGTCTTGACCGCGGGCGCCCCGGTCGGGGCGGCAACAGGCGCCTGCGGCGGCGCAATGGCCGGGCGGGTGGTGGAGCAGGCAGAGATCAGGCCCACCAGCATGACTGCGGTGGCGAGGGGGGGAAGAAGGCGTGGCGTCATGGACGAAGTGTATTCGCGTGGCCTTAACAATGTGGCGCCAAGACGTGACCGAAATAATAAATCGCTATATGCGGATGGAGCGATTGACACCCGTCGGTCGACGCTGGCAGACTGCGGCCATCCATCGAGACCGGCAGAGGGACAGGCCCTTTGAAGCCGGGGCAACCCAACCCACCAACCCGCCACAGGCAGGGGACGTGAGGTGAAGGTGCCAATTCCTGCGACAGGCGTCCGCGCCGGTCGGAAGATGGTTGTGAGTGCGCCCCGCCGATCGACGGCCGGGGCGCTTCGCGACTCGCAGGCTCGATGGCCCCGTCACTTCGGATGCCCGCCATGAGTCTCGCCAACGCCCCCACCACCACCCACGAACACGACACCGCGGCGACGCTGGATGCCATCGCCCATGCCGCTGCCTGGGTCAGAGGCGCCAAGGCCCCGGCCGTCGCCCCATCCGTTCCGGCCGAGCGTGGCGAGTGCACGATCGAGCTGCCGTTGCTGCACGCCGGTCGCCAGCGCGTGACGCTGCGTTACGAGATCCTCGGTAATCGCACGCTGCCGGCGGTGTTCGTTGCCGGTGGCATTTCCGCGCATCGCCATGTCACTGCCAGTACGGCGTTCGGCGAAGGCGGCTGGTGGCAGGCCCAGGTGGGCGAAGGGCGCACGATCGACCCGCGCTCGCATTGCGTGGTCGCTTTCGACTGGCTCGGTGCCGATGGCAGCCTCGATGCGCCGATCGACCCGGCCGACCAGGCCGATGCCATCGCCGCGCTGCTCGACGTGCTCGGCATCGATCGCCTGCAGGCATTTGTCGGTTGTTCGTACGGTGCGATGGTCGGCCTGCAGTTCGCCGCCCGTCATGGCGAGCGCCTGCAGCAACTCGTCGCGATCAGCGGTGTCCATCGCGCGCATCCATATGCCAGTGCCTGGCGCGCATTGCAGCGCCGCGCGGTCGCGCTGGGCGCGCTGCAGTGCGACGAAACCCATGGACTGGCACTGGCGCGCCAGCTCGCCATCCTCAGCTACCGCACCCCCGAAGAATTTGCTGCCCGTTTCGAGGCCGCCCAGGTCACCGATGGACGCGTTCGCGTCGGCGCGGAGGACTACCTCGACCATTGCGGCGCGACCTACGTCGAACGCACCTCGCCGACGGCCTACCTGCGCCTGTCGGAGTCGATCGATCTGCAGGCTGTGGACCCCAGCACGATTCGCTTGCCGGTGACGGTGATCGCGGTGGCCGAGGATCGCCTCGTGCCGCTGTCGGATGCCTACGACCTGGTCGAGCGCCTGCGCGGCGAAACCCGCCTGCGCGTGCTGCGCTCGCTGTACGGCCACGACGCCTTCCTCAAAGAGGAGGCCGAAGTTGCAGCGGTCCTGCGCGAGGCCCTCGAAGACTGTGTTGCCGATGCACGCGTGGAGGTGCTGGCATGAGCACCCGCAGCCGCTGTACCGCCGCCGTCCGCGCCGGCATCGATCGTGACCCGGCCTTTGGCGCGGTCACGCCCCCGATCGTGCTGTCGTCGAACTTCAGCTTCGCCGGCTTCAACGAGAAGCGTCAGTACGACTACACCCGCAGCGGCAACCCGACCCGCGACCTGCTGGCCGACGCACTGAGCGAACTCGAGGGCGGCGCGGGCGGTGTCGTCACCGCCACCGGCATGGGCGCGATCACGCTGCTGCTGCACGCGCTGCTCAAGCCCGGCGACCGCCTGGTGGTGCCGCATGACGGCTACGGTGGCAGCTGGCGCCTGTTCAATGCGCTGGCGGCGAAGGGTGCGTTCGAACTGATCACCGCCGACCTGACCGATCCGCGTTCGCTGACCGATGCGCTCGCCACCGACCCGACCGTGGTCTGGATCGAAACGCCATCGAACCCGCTGCTGCGCATCACTGACCTGCGCTTCGTCATCGAAGCCGCCAAGGCCAAGGGCGCGTTGACCGTGGTCGACAACACCTTCCTGTCGCCGGCGCTGCAGCAGCCGCTGCAGTACGGCGCCGATTTCGTCCTGCATTCCACCACCAAGTACATCAACGGCCACAGCGACGTGGTCGGTGGTGCGGTGGTCGCGCGCGACGCGGAGCAGCACCAGCAGCTGGTCTGGTGGGCGAATGCGCTGGGCCTGACCGGCTCGCCGTTCGACAGCTTCCTGACGCTGCGCGGCCTGCGCACGCTGGATGCGCGCCTGCGCGTGCACCAGGAAAACACCGAGGCGGTGGTGGCGCTGCTCGATGGGCACCCGGCGGTGCGCACCGTGCATTACCCGGGCCTGGAATCGCATCCGGGCCATGCACTCGCGGCGCGCCAGCAGCTGGGCTTCGGCGCGATGCTCAGCGTCGAGCTGGAAGGCGGCGAAGAAGCCGTGCGCGCGTTCGTCGATGGCCTCGAGTGCTTCACCCTCGCCGAATCGCTCGGCGGCGTCGAAAGCCTGATCGCGCATCCTGCAACCATGACGCACGCGGCGATGTCGGCCGAGGCGCGCGCTGCCGCCGGCATCGGCGATGGCTTGTTGCGACTGTCGGTCGGCATCGAGCATGCCGACGACCTGGTCGCCGATATCGAGGCCGCGCTCGCGCGTGCCGAGCTCGCCGTCGCCACCGCAGAGCGCGCCAAACGATGAGTGCGGCCGCGCTGGACGTCGCCCATCCGGTCGTCGCCCGCGCCGTCGTCGCGCAGCCGCGCAGCGCCCCGGCACGCGTGGCGCTGCTCGGCACCGGCACCGTCGGCAGCGCGGTGCTGCAGCGACTGGCGGCGTGGCAGGGCAGCCATCTCGGCCAGCGCCTGCAACTCGTGCATGTCGCCAACTCGCGGCAGTCGGCCAGTGACCGTTCCGGACTTGCGCCGGCCGAAGCCGCACAGCGGCTTGCGCTGGCGCCGCAGCGCAGTTCGTTGGAAACGATTGAAGCGGCACTCAAGGGCGACGGCGCGCGTATCGTCATCGATGCCACCGCCAGTGAAGTGGTCGCCGAACGGCACGCGCACTGGTTGCAGCAGGGCATCCACGTCGTCACCGCCTGCAAGATCGGCCAGGGCACGTCGCTGTCGCGCTGGCGTTCCATTCGAACCGCCGCGGCGATCGGCAACGCCGGTTACGGCGACAGCGCCACGGTCGGTGCGGGCTTGCCGCTGTTGCGCTCGCTGCGCGAACTGCAGGCCGGTGGCGATCGCATCCATTCGATCGCTGGCGTGCTGTCCGGCTCGCTGGCCTGGCTGTTCAACCATTACGACGGCATGCGGCCGTTTTCCGCGCTGGTGCGGCAGGCGCGCGATGCCGGCTACACCGAGCCCGATCCGCGTGACGACCTCTCCGGCGAGGACGTGCGCCGCAAGCTGCTGATCCTTGCGCGCAGTGCCGGTGTCGAACTGGACGCCGGCGATGTCGAGGTCACGTCACTGGTTCCGCCGGAGCTGGCGATCCTGTCGCGCGAGGCACTCGATGCCGCCTTGCCCGCCCTCGACGCACCGCTGCGCGATCGCTACGCCAGCGCCTACAAGCGGCACGAGAAGCTGCGCTTCATCGCGCGCCTGCAGGACGGCGTCGCCCGCGTCGGCCTGGAGTCGTTGCCGGCCGACCATCCGCTCGCGGGTGGTGCCGGCACCGACAATCGCGTGGCGATCTGGTCGGACCGTTACTGCAACCAGCCGCTGGTGATCCAGGGGCCAGGCGCCGGTGCCGAAGTCACCGCGGCAGGCTTGCTGGACGACGCACTGCGCCTGTCGCACCGCTGAGAGAACGGCCCGCCATGCAAAAGCGGGGTCAGAGTACCTTTTCCTCCGACCCCAGATCTGGCCTGCCAACACCCGCGGGAAAGGGGCTCTGACCCAGGTTTTTGGACCCCGTTTTTGCGCCAATCTGTTCTGCCACCGGCTGCGGGAAAGGTACTCTGACCCCGTTTTCCGTATCGTATGCCGCACCCGTCACCCGGACGTCTGCCATGAACTCCCTGCTCAAGCTGTCCGTCGCCGGCTTCATCGCCGCCGTCGCTGTCGCCGCTCCGTCCTACGCCGCCCTCAAGGCCGGCGCCAAGGCCCCCGATTTCTCCGCCCCGGCGTACCTCGCCGGCGAGCCGTTCACCTTCAAGCTGGCCGATGCCCTGAAGAAGGGTCCGGTCGTCGTTTACTTCTTCCCGGCCGCGCACACGCCGGGCTGCAACCTCGAGGCGCACCTGTTCTCCGAGGCCGCCGGTGAGTTCAAGAAGCAGGGCGCGACCCTGATCGGCATCACCGCCGGCAACACCAGCGAGCTGGCCGCCTTCTCTAAGGAAACCGAGCATTGCGGCGGCAAGTTCCCGGTCGCCGCCGACGACGGTGCAAAGATCGCCAAGCAGTACGACGCGATCCTGGCGCAGAAGCCGGAGTGGTCTGACCGCACGTCGTACGTGATCTCGCAGCAGGGCACGATCGTGCATGCCTACTCGGAGCTCAAGCCGAACGAGCACGTCAAGGAAACTCTCGACGCGGTCAAGGCGCTGAAGAAGTAATCACGCTTCACCGGCCCGGGGCAGGCAATCTGCCCCCGGGCATGGCAACTCAGAACTCCTTGCGCAGTTCCAGTTCCCACGAGCGCGGCTCGCCGAGATAGGCCATGTCGCTGCTGACCGCATAGGCGATGTAGTCGCGATCGCCGAGGTTGCGCCCGCGCACGGTCAGGCTGGTGCCTGCATCGAGCTGCCAGCGCAAATGCGCACCGAGCACGCCATATCCCGCCGCCTTGGTCGTGTTGGCCGTATCGGCGTAGCGCGACGAGAGCGCGCGCAGGTCGACACCGGCCGTCCATTGCGGCGCGACCACGTAGTCCAGCCACAGGTTGGCGATCCGCGACGGCGTATTGGTCGGACGGTTGCCGGCGCGTGACACCGACACACCGCCGACGCTCTCATAGAAGTCATCGAGCGTGGCGTCGACCCAGGACAGGTTGCCGTTGATCGACAGGTCCTGCAGCGGCTTCATGCCGAATGCGAGCTCAATACCGCGTGACGATTGCTGGCCCACCGGCAACGTTTGGCCGGGGTTGGCCGGGTCGGTGATCGCCAGGTTCTCGCGGACGATGCGGTACGCGGCCAGCGTTGCGTAGGCGCGCGCATCGGCGGACTGGAACTTGGCGCCGACCTCTTGCTGCCGTCCGGTGCTCAGGTCGAAGTCGCGCAGTGTCGCGAAGTTGGCCGTGGTCAGGATCCCCGCGGGCGGGTCGGCGGACGTGGCGACCTGCACGTACGTGCTCACTGTCGGCGTCCATGCGTAGTCGAGCGCGACGCGCCCGGTGGTCGGCGAGTAGTCGTGCTGGAAGCGCGCCGGGTTGGTCGCACTCACCGCGCGATGGTTGACGACATCCAGGTCGATCCGGTCGTGCCGCAGGCCGGTCAGCAGCGCCAGTTGCGGGCTCAGGTGGGTCAGGTTCTCAACGAACAGCGCCTGCGTGTGCAGGCGGTTGGTGCGGTCCGGGCGATAGACCTGCTCGGCGCCGGGGACGTCGAAGAAACTGCCCGGCGTGACGGCATCGATCGGCACCGTGTCGACCACGCCCGGCAGCGACAGCGGGAAACGGGTCTGCCGGTTGTAGCTGACGTCGACACCGGCGCTCCACTGAGTCGGCAACGTTGCCAGCGTGCCGTCGTGTGACCACTCGACGCGGTCGCCGTACAGCTGCTGGTCGTGCCGCTGCAGCAGCGCGCCGGAGCGGATCACGCCCTGGCGGTCCGGCGTCAGGCGATAGGACTCGACGTTGCGGTAATCGCGCAGCGCATCGTAGTGGTAGAGCGTGTTGCGCAGCTGCGTACGGTCCGACACCTGCCATTCCAGCAGCGAGCGGGCCCACAGCACCTGCTGGCCGTAACGTCCGTCGGCGACGTTGTAGTTGCTGGTGCGGGTGGTATCGAGGACACGCAGGTGCCCGTCCTCGCGGAACGCCGGCGTGCCCCAGTACGGCCGCTCGCTGTCCTCGTCCTGGTACTCCAGCGCGAGGGTATGGCTGAGGTTGTCGCTGATCTGGTCAAGCCACGACAGCGCCAGCGTCGTCGCCTCGCGCCGGTTGCGGTCGGCCCAGCCATCGCTGTGCGACCACGCCGCGTCGGCGCGGATAGCGTTGTGGGCGGCGTCGCCCCCGATGCGTTGGTTGATTCCGCCAGCGACCATTGCACTGCCGAAGGAGCCGGCGGTAGCGAGCAGCTGGGTGCTGTCGCGATCGAGCCGGGCG
>Ga0209025_1005446_pt1 | contig 10385 bp, 7 predicted proteins | sample AraplaMF_Col_mLB_FD_184256 | JGI IMG/M metagenome (GOLD analysis project Ga0209025, IMG submission 184256) | Arabidopsis root microbial communities from the University of North Carolina, USA - plate scrape MF_Col_mLB (SPAdes) (version 2) | ecosystem: Host-associated > Plants > Roots > Endosphere ...
AATGCGCTCTGGCTTTCCTGCGCCGAGAGCTTGCTGTCGAACTGCAGCAGCTGCAGCCTGGTGCCGCCGAGCACGCCGCCCTTGGCGTTGATCTCCTCGATGGCGTATTGGGTGTGCATGAGCATCAGTTCGCCCACGTTCGCGAACGGGCCTGACAGGGGATCGATGTAGGCGATCTTGTAGGTCTGTTGCTGGGCTTGCGATGCGCCCGAAAGCGCCAGCAGCGAGGCGAGGGCGATGGGCGCCAATGGCGCGCGGGTGAACTTGAGCATGTCCGTCTGTCTCCGGTGTCGTTGGTAAAAACTTCCGCGGAGGGCGCGTCGATGCGCCTTTCGCTTCAACGCGGTTCTTTGCTGGCGCTGCGCAAGCCGATCACGCGGCTCGCCAGCTTCGTAAGTTCGGCCACCACTTCCTCAGGCGGGAGGCGGCCGTCGGGCCGGTACCAACTGTAGAGAAAGCCCGGCAGGCTGCAGGCCGCCAGCGCGGTGATCTTGGTCTCGGTGAAATCCAGGTCGCCATCGCGGCGCGCTTCCTCGAGCAGCGGGCAGAGCAGGCCGTAGAAGTGATGCGCGAGTTTCTTCTGAGCGGCGACGTATTCGGGCCGGTACACCTGCGGCTCGCGGTACGCAAAGAAGGCGCAGGGGTGATGCGCGATGGTGGCGCGTATCAGCCGCTCGATGCCTTCGAGCACCTTTTCGCTCGCGCGCCGCGGATCGCCCGCCGCGAAGTCGAGCGCGGTGAAGCAGTCGACCGTGGGGCGCCAGGAGAGCGTTTCGAAGATCTCCTGCTTGTCGCGAAAGTAGTAGTACACGAAGGGCTTGGTCATGCCCAGCGCGCGGACGATCTGCGCCATGGTCGTGTTGGCGAAGCCCTGCGCGGCAAAGAGCTGCGCTGCCGCCTGCAGGATGCGTTCGCGCTGCAGGTCGGTGCCCTGCGTGGCCGCGCGCTGGCGGCCTGTGCCCTGGGGCTGGTGCGCCTTCGCCGTGCCCTTGCCAGAGGGTTTTTGCCGTGTCGCCGATGTTATACCCATGGGTAGGATTGTTGGTGCACCATGCGCTCGTTGGCAAGCGGCTGCCCCGCGCGGGCGGCTATCGATAACCCTGAGGAACTGACACCATGGAGACATTGCCCGACCGCCCCCAGAAGCCCCTGCACGAGTACCTGCGTGCGCATGCGCGAGAGCATGCCGACGCTGCCGCCTGCATCTGGTACGGCCGCGCGATGACGTGGGCGCAACTCGACAGCGCGAGCGACGCCTTCGCGGCCCGGCTGCAGGCCATCGGCGTGAAGAAGGGCGAGCCGGTGGTGCTGTTCCTCAACAACTGCCCGCAGTACCTGGTCGCGCACTACGGCATCCAGAAGATCGGCGCCATCGTCTGCCCGTGCAGTCCGCTCAACAAGGAGCACGAGCTGGCCTACCAGGTCAACGACCTGGGTGCGCGCGCGATCGTCGCCGCCGCACCTCTGCTGCCGGTGGTGCGAAAGGTGCAGCCGGAGAGCGCACTCGCGCACGTGTTCGTCGTGCATTACGCCGATCTGCTGCCCGAGCGGCCCACGCTCGACTTGCCTGCCGAACTGGCGGACGAGCGCGATGCGGCGCGCAGCGTGCCTGCGGACTGCGAGGATTTTCTGGCCGTGATGCAAAGCGGCGCCGCGCCGCAACCCGTGGCCATCGACCTGGACGACGTGGCGCTCATGACCTACACATCGGGCACCACGGGGCTTCCGAAGGGCGCCATGCTGAGCTATGGCAACGCGCTCTTCAAGACGCGCGCGGCGTCCGACTGCAACGGCGTGACAGACCGCGACGTGCTGCTGTCGATCCCTCCGCTCTATCACATCGCCGGCATGCTGATGGGCGTGAACGTGCCCGTGCTCAGCGGCGCGGCGTCGGTCCTGTTGCACCGCTTCGATCCGCGCGCCGTGCTGCAGGCCATTGCGCAGTACAAGGTCACGTGGTGGTACAGCATCGCGCCGATGAACGTGGCATGCATGCAGGTGGCTGACATCGCGAGCTTCGATCTGTCGAGCCTGCGCCGCAATCCGGTCACCAGCTTCGGCATCACCTTCACCGAATCGCTGGCCGCGCAGTGGCGCACGCATGCGCCCAACTGCACGTCGTTCGAAGCCGCGTACGGGCTCAGCGAAACCCACACCTGCGACACCTACACGCCGCACCATTCGCCGCGGTGGGGCACGCAGGGCATTGCGGTGCCGGGCGTGACCATCCGCATCGTCGACACAGAGACCCAGGCCGATGTGCCCACCGGCGAGGTCGGCGAAATCGTGCTGACCAGCCCCGGCTGCTTCAAAGGCTACTGGAACAAGCCCGAAGCGACGGCCGCCACGCTGCGCAATGGCTGGGTGCACACCGGCGACATCGGCAAGCTCGACGCGGACGGCTATCTCACCTTCATCGGACGCATCAAGGAGATGATCAAGGTCTCGGGCTACAGCGTGTTTCCGGAACAGGTCGAGACCATCCTCATCAAGCATCCCGCGGTGGCGCAAGCGGCCGTCGTCGCGCAGCCAGATCCCGAGAAGGGCGAGGTGGTCAAGGCCTTCATCGTGCGCAAGCCCGGTGCCGCGCTTGATGCCGAGACGCTCATCGCCTGGTCGCGCGACAACATGGCGAGCTACAAGGCACCGCGCGCCGTGAGCTTCATCGACGCGTTGCCGACCACTGGCGCCGGCAAGGTGCTGCGCCGGCTGCTCAAAGACAAGACCTGAAAGGCCTCTCTTGTTCTCCAAGATCCTGATTGCGAACCGCGGCGAGATTGCCGTGCGGCTGGTGCGCGCGCTGCGCGACCTGGGCATTGCGAGCGTGGCGGTGCATGCGCGCGACGACGCGTCGGCGCTGCATGTGCAATTGGCCGATGCCGCGGTGGCACTCGCTGCGACGGGGCCGTCGGCCTATCTCGACATTGCGGCCCTGATCGGCATTGCGCGCGCGCAGGGTTGCGACGCGGTGCATCCCGGCTACGGCTTCCTGAGCGAGCGCGCCGAGTTCGCACAGGCTTGCGCAGAAGCCGGGCTGGTCTTCATTGGGCCGACGGCCGCGCAGTTGGCGCTCTTCGGCGACAAGGCGCGTGCGCGGGCGCTCGCCGCGCAGTGCGACGTGCCCGTGATGCCCGGGAGCGCGGGCGCGGTCACGCTCGCAGAAGCGCAGGCTTTTCTTGCCGAGCAGCATGCGCAGGGTGCGGGCGTGATGATCAAGGCGATCGGCGGCGGTGGCGGGCGCGGCATGCGCGCGGTGCTCGATGCGGGCGAGTTGCCCGAAGCGCACGCGCGTTGCATGTCCGAAGCCCGTGCGGCCTTCGGCGTCGAAGGCGTGTATGTGGAACGCCTGATGCGCAGCGCCCGCCATATCGAGGTGCAGGTGCTGGGCGACGGCCACGCGGTGGCCAGCCTGGGCGAACGCGAGTGCACCTTGCAGCGCCGGTTCCAGAAGCTGGTGGAGATCGCGCCCAGTCCATCGTTGCCCGAGGCGCTGCGCGATCAGGTCACGCAGGCGGCGCTTCGCATGGCAAAGGCCGTCGGCTATCGCAGCCTGGGCACGTTCGAATTCCTGGTCGATGCCGAGTCGCCCACGCTTCCTTTCGTCTTCATCGAAGCCAACCCCAGGCTGCAGGTGGAGCACACGGTGACCGAAGCCGTGACCGGACTCGACCTGGTTCAATTGCAGATCGCCGTGGCCGCCGGCCATCCGCTGGATGGACTGGGCGTGGCGGTGGATCGCACGGCACCGCAGCGCGGATACGCGGTGCAGTGGCGCATCAACGCCGAGACGCTCGATGCGGAGGGCAACGCGCGGCCTTCGGGCGGTGCGCTCTCGCGCTTCGATCTGCCCACGGGCCCGGGCGTGCGCATCGACACGCACGGCTATGCGGGGCTCGCTCCGTCGCCGCACTACGACACGCTGCTGGCCAAGCTGATCGTGCATTCGCCGTCGCCCAACTTCGCCGATGCACTGCGCCGCTCCCTGCGTGCGCTGGACGAATGCCACATCGACGGCATCGCCACCAACCTTGGGCTGCTGCGCGCCATTGCGGCGCGGCCCGAGTTCGCGAACCAGGCGGTGCACACGCGCTTCGTGGAAGCACATCTGGGCGATCTGCTGGCCTCGGCGGACGCGTTGGAAAACAGGCGGCCCAAGAAGATCGCGCCCGTGTTCGGTCCGGGCGCACAGGCATTGAGTGCTTCGCAGGAGCCCGATGACGGCCTGAGCGTCAAGGCGCCGATGCCGGCCAGGCTGGTACAGTTCGAAGTGTCGGTGGGCGACGTCGTGCCCGCCGGTGCGCAGCTCGGCGTGCTCGAGGCCATGAAGATGGAGCACCTGCTGCATGCGCCCACGGCGGGCAGGGTGGTGGCGCTGCTGGCCGAACCCGGCGACTACCTCGTCGAGGGCCAGCCGCTGCTGCGGCTGGAGCCGGTCGATGCGCAAGCCGTGGAAGCCGAGGCGCGCGCCGAACACGATCTCGATGCCATCCGTCCCGACCTGCAGAAGGTGATCGACCGGCATGCCTTCACGCTCGATGCCAACCGCGGCGCGGCCGTGGCCAAGCGGCATGCGCAAGGCGGGCGCACCGCGCGCGAGAACGTCGCCGACCTGTGCGAGACCGCATCGGACCCGGGCAACTTCATCGAGTACGGCGCGCTGGCCATTGCCGCGCAGACACGGCGCCGCACGCTCGAGGACCTGATTGCCAACACGCCGGCCGACGGCATGGTGACCGGCCTTGGCAGCATCAACGCGAAGCTGTTCGGCCCCGAGGCGTCGCGCTGCGCCGTGCTGGCCTATGACTACACGGTGCTTGCCGGTACGCAGGGCATGCGCAACCACCACAAGACCGACCGGCTGCTGGCGGTGGCGCACCAGCTCAAGCTGCCGGTGGTGCTGTTCGCCGAAGGCGGCGGCGGCCGGCCGGGCGATACCGACATGCCCATCGTCGCGGGGCTCAACAACCATACCTTCAGCCAGTTCGCGGCGCTGTCGGGCAAGGTGCCCGTGGTGGGCATCGTGCATGGCCGCTGCTTTGCGGGCAATGCGGCGCTGCTGGGCTGCGCCGACGTGATCATCGCCACCAAGGCGAGCAACATCGGCATGAGCGGCCCGGCGATGATCGAGGGCGGCGGGCTCGGCACCTTCGCACCGGAGCAGATCGGGCCGAGCAGCGTGCAGTCGCGCAACGGCGTGATCGACATCCTCGTGGAAGACGAAGCCGCCGCCGTGGCCGCTGCCAGGCAATACCTTTCGTACTTCCAGGGGCCCACCGCGGACTGGCAATGCGCCGATCCACGAACGCTGCGCCACGTGGTGCCCGAGAACCGGCTGCGCGTGTACGACGTGCGCGCCGCAATGCGCGGCGTGGCCGACACGGGCTCCCTGCTCGAACTGCGTGCCGGCTTCGGCGCGGGCATCGTCACGGCGCTGGCGCGCATCGAGGGCAAGCCAGTCGGGCTGATGGCCAACAATCCTCATCATCTCGGCGGCGCCATCGACGTGGAAGCGGCCGACAAGTCCGCGCGCTTCATGCAGCTGTGCAATGCGCATGGGCTGCCGATCGTCTCGCTGTGCGACACGCCCGGTTTCATGGTGGGGCCGGAGATCGAGGCCGAGGCCCAGGTGCGCCACGTGTGCCGCATGTTCATGGTGGCCTCGCATCTGCGCGTGCCGTTCTTTGCCGTGGTGCTGCGCAAGGGCTACGGCCTGGGCGCGCAGGCGATGACGGCCGGCGGCTTCGACGCGCCGGTATTCACCGTGGCCTGGCCGACGGGTGAATTCGGCGCCATGGGCCTGGAGGGCGCGGTGCGGCTGGGTTACCGCAAGGAGCTTGCCGCAGTGCCCGAAGGCGCCGAGCGCGACGCCTTGTTCAAGAAGCTCGTCGCGCAGCAGTACGCCAACGGCGAGGCGATCCACATGGCCCAGACGCTGGAGATCGATGCGGTGATCGACCCCGCGGAAACGCGCACTTGGCTGGTGCGCGGGCTTGCCTCCGCGGTGCGTGCGGAACAGCCTGCGCTGCCCTACGTAGACACTTGGTAACGATGCGCTAGACCTCGTCACATCAGGTGGCAAGGCGGCTCCGTACACTGGGCCGCTTTGCTTGCATGAAACTGGGTTCGCTTTGGCTCGATGGTCTTCGCCGGGGTCTCGTGCAGCATTGGATGGCCGTGGCCGGCCTCATGCTGCTGGCCGTCGCCATGGCCGTGCACGCCGTTCAGCCCGCCGCGCCTCCCCGCCAACCCGCCGAAGCGCATTGGGTGGCCGGCTGGGCTGCCGCGCCGGTGGACTTCCGTGAACTGAGCGCGAATCCGCTGCTCAAGGCGGCGGCGCCCCGGCCCGGCGGCGACGCCTTCCACGGCCACACATTGCGGCAGCAGTTCGAGTCCGCGTTCAGCGGCGAACGCGTGCGCATCCGTTTCTCCAACCGTTTCGGCAAGACGCCCATGCGCATAGCAGCGGCGAGCGTGGCGCGCGGCACGGGCGGCGGCGCACTCTCTCCGGCCACGCTGCGCGCGTTGCGCTTCGGTGGGCGCGCCGGCGTGGTGGTCGCACCGGGAGCGGAAACCTGGAGCGACGGCGTCGACCTGAAAGCCGAGGCCGGCCAACCGGTGGTGGTGAGCGCTTTCTTCGATCGACCGGTGCCTTTCGCAACCGTTCACCTGCGCTCGACCGATGCGACCTGGCTGGGCAGCGGCAATGCGATTGCCGCCCCGACGCTGCCCGATGCGGCGCCGCTGCCGCTCAATCACATCGTGACGGGCCTGGACGTCATGACTTCGCAACCGGCGCGCGTGGTGGTCGCCTTCGGAGATTCCATCACCGCCGGCGGTGGCGAGGCGGGCGATGGGTCGTACCCCGATCTGCTCGCAACGCGGCTTCGCAACAATCCCGCGGCGCGGGCGCCGGTCTCGGTGCTCAACGCAGGCATCGGCGGCAACCGGCTGCTGGTGGACGGCATCGGCCCCAATGGGCTCTCGCGCTTTGCGCGCGATGCCTTGGGCCAGTCGGGCGTGACGCATGTGATCGTGCTGCTCGGCACCAACGACATCGGGCGCAGCGTGTTCGTCGGCCTGCCGGGCCGGCCGACGCCAGAGCACGAGTTGCCGAGCGCAGAGCGCATCACCGAAGGGCTTCAGCAATTGATCAAGCAGGCCCGCGCCAAGGGCGTGAAAGTGATGATCGGCACCGTGCCGCCGTTCAAGAACACGCCCTACTGGACGGAAGCGACCGAAGCCATGCGCGGCGAGGTCAACCGCTGGATCCGCAGCCGCCAGGACGTGGACGGCGTGGTCGATTTCGATGCCGTTCTGCGCAACCCCGCCGATCCCCAGGCGCTCGATCCGCAGTATGACAACGGCGACCACCTGCACCCCAACAAGGCGGGCCATGCCGCCATGGCGGCAGCCTTCGATCTTCACGAATTGCAAGAGTGAGTGCCAACAAAGGTACTAGTTCAAGCGAAACACCTCTACACAAAGTGCGGCTGAGTGCTTACAGGCGCTTCACATGGGCCCGGCAGGATGAAAGCTCCAACCACTCATGAGGGGACACCCATGAAAAAACTCGCAATCACCCTGTCGATCGGTGCAGCTTCGCTGCTCTCGGTGGGAGGCGCGCTCACGGTGCCGACCACTGCGCACGCACAGCGTTCCGTGATCGTCGAGGTACCGCCACCGCCGCCTCGCTCGGAGCGCGTGCCGCCGCCGCGCCGCGGCTACGTGTGGGCGCCGGGGCACTACGAATGGCGTGGTGGGCGCCACGTGTGGGTGCGGGGCATGTATGTGCGCGCCCGCCCGGGCTACGCCTACCGTCCGCCGGAATGGCGCGAACGCGACGGCCGCTGGGAATACCGCCGCGGCGAATGGGATCGTGATGGCGACGGCGTGCCCAACCGCTACGACCGCCGGCCGAACAACCCGAACCGCAATTGATGCGGGCTTCGCGGCGGCAGGCGACCAGAATCCCCGGCAATGCGGGGGTGTTCGCCTGCCGCCGCGCTGCGTGTCTAACGCAGACTGACCAGTTCCAGGACTTCGCTGACCTGGAACGCCCCGCTGCCACCGCCGCCCCGCGTCTTCACTTCGAAGCGGATGATGCGGCCAAGCTCCGGCGAGAACCACACTTCGGCCTGATAAGGGCCGTACTGGGTGCCGGAAGAGGCGCCTGCGTTCGCGGCGCGCTGCGTGAATCCGCGGTATTGAATCCGAACGGCCTTGATTTCTTGCCCGCCCACCGTCAACACGGTGTCTTCCATCACCGAGGCAGACAGATCCATATGGATGCGCGTCCCGCCCATGGTGGAGTCGTAGCGCGTTCTCCAGGCCGCTTCCTGCTTGAGGTTCTCCTTGGCCCAACCACCTGGCGGCATCGCCCCGTCGAACTCGCCGGCGATGGCGCTGCTCACGCTGACTACCTCACCGCCAGGCTTCTCGATCCACCCGCCGCCGTTGAAGCTGATTCGATCTTCCGTGGCCGGGTCCGCGCGGTAGATCACCTTGCGATAGATGTTTGTGAGTCGGTCGTGCAACTGGTACTCGACAACACTCGGCCGGGCGGCGCCCTGGCCTAGTGCGGGCACACCGGTTGCAAAGGCCGCCGCGGGTTGCATCGCCAGTCGCTCGATAGCAAGCTGGCCACGCACCGGCAACTCGGCAATCCACGACGCGGGCATGGCAAGGTTTGCCGAGCCCGCTCCGGCTGCTGCAACGCCGACCACTCCTGCCAGGCGACCCTGCGCGTCGAACAGCCCGGCTCCGGCGAGTCCCGCCTCGGGCTGCGCAACAAGTTGCAGGGCTTCGAGTTCCCCGGCGTCGCTGCGGCGCAAGCCGGCGAGCATGCCGGTGCCGAGAGTCAATTCCTTGCCGCGCGGCGATCCGACGACGTACAGCGGCATGCCGACCTGCAGCGCATTCACCGGCGTGATTCCGATCGGCGGGGCGGAAAAATTTGCAATCCGCAGTTGGCAAAGGTCGCGTGCAACGTCCGGGTAGACCAGCGTGGCTCCGTAGCTCACGTTGTCGCGCTTCAGCAAGACACTGGCAGCCTTTGCGAGCAGGTGGCAGCTCGTGACGGCAGTGCCCGCGCCGGTGGCGACGGCGCTGCCGATGGCCAGCACCTTGCCTTGCGCATCGTTGGCTTGAACCACCCAGACGTTGGGCGAGACGCGAGCGAAGAGCGCGTCGGGTGCGAGCGCCGGGCTGCTTCGTGCTTCTTGTGCCGACGCCGCAGGGGCTGTCAGCGCCGTTGCAAGAACCAGTGTGAAAGGAAGCAGATGTCTCATCGGTTGGCTTGCAGGAGCAGTCGCAGATCGTTGATCGAAGTCTTGGCAAATGGCGTCTGTTCAGGCGCCGTGGTCGCGGCACTGCGGTCCGACGGCAATGCAGGCGGAGGCGCCGGTGCGGCTGCCGGCGGTGCTGCAACGGCTGTGCGTTGCACGGGGGGTGCGGCCATTGGTGTCCCGGAAGACGGTGCAGCCGCAGAGCCAGTTGGCGCGGCCGCTGTGCTGGCTGGCGCGCTCGGAGTGGGATGTTTGGGCGCCGACGCATTCGCCGTCTTTGCCACCACCGGCATCGTTCCGCCGTAGGCCAGCGATGGCAGCGCCTTCCGGCCTTCCGAATCCGCCACCCGCTCGAAGGCCGGACGGCCGACCACGAAGCCCAGACCGATGCTCATTTCGACATAGGCGGTCTGCCTGGCCAGCAGCACGATGTCGATGCTGTTCTCGGCTTCGGTGCGGGCACTGGCCCGGTAGGTGCCGGCTGGCCGATCGATGAAGAAGAAGCTGTTGGGTTGCGACTTGCCGACGGCCTGTCCATTGACGGTGACCTCGGGTTGAACCGCCATGCCAGCTAGCGTGTTGCGATAGAAATATATCCGTCCCTCGTTCTCGCCGAGCGAAGGAAGACTGTCCGCCATCTCCGAATACCGCGGTCCCGTGGCGGAACACCCGAACAGGCAGGCCGCCAGCACGGCCAACAGAAAACCACCGATCCAACGTCGCATTGCGCCTTCTCCTCTTTTGGCGCTGGATGCTACACCCGCTTACACGCGGGTCGCGGTCGACCGGCGGGCGCTCCTCAGCGGAACACGACGGTGCGGTGCCCGTTCAATAGCACCCGGTGCTCGCTGTGCCACTTCACGGCGCGCGCGAGCACCTGGCTCTCAGTGTCGCGGCCGCGGGCCGTGAGGTCTTCGACCGTGTCGGTGTGGTCCGCGCGCGCCACGTCCTGCTCGATGATCGGGCCTTCGTCGAGGTCGGCCGTCACATAGTGGGCGGTGGCGCCGATCAGCTTCACGCCGCGGTCGTGCGCCTGGTAGTAGGGCTTGGCGCCCTTGAAGCTGGGCAGGAAGGAGTGGTGGATGTTGATGGCGCGCCCCT
>Ga0209025_1005452_pt1 | contig 10371 bp, 10 predicted proteins | sample AraplaMF_Col_mLB_FD_184256 | JGI IMG/M metagenome (GOLD analysis project Ga0209025, IMG submission 184256) | Arabidopsis root microbial communities from the University of North Carolina, USA - plate scrape MF_Col_mLB (SPAdes) (version 2) | ecosystem: Host-associated > Plants > Roots > Endosphere...
TTGCCTACTTTTGGTTCCCGGTTTCCGGCGGACGAGAGGCGAGCGCGTAAGAAGCACATACGAACACCCTCCCAAAACCGCCGGTGGCCTCAAGCCCCCGGCGGTTTTTTTTGTCCTGACGATTTCAATCCAACAAGGAAGCACCCATGAGCACGAACACTGCCCCCGCCAGCGACAGCTGGTATGCGAGCGTCGAAAAAACCAGCAAGACCGACGACGAACGCATCAAGGACATCAACGTGCTCCCCCCTCCCGAACATCTGATCCGCTTCTTCCCCATTCGCGGAACGCCCGTGGAGACGCTGATCGAAGGCACGCGCCGCAGCATCCACAACATCATGGCGGGCAAGGACGATCGGCTGCTGGTGGTCATGGGACCGTGCTCCATCCACGACCCGGCCGCGGCGCTCGAATACGCCCGCCGCCTGAAGGCCGAGCGCGAGAAGTACGCCGGCACGCTGGAGATCGTGATGCGCGTGTACTTCGAGAAGCCGCGCACCACGGTCGGCTGGAAGGGCCTCATCAACGACCCGTACCTCGACGAAAGCTTCCGCATCGACGAAGGTCTGCGCATCGCGCGCCAGCTGCTTATCGACATCAACCGCATGGGCCTGCCGGCGGGCAGCGAGTTCCTCGACGTGATCTCGCCGCAGTACATCGGCGACCTGATCGCCTGGGGCGCCATCGGCGCGCGCACCACCGAAAGCCAGGTACACCGCGAACTGGCGTCGGGCCTGTCGGCGCCGATCGGCTTCAAGAACGGCACCGACGGGAACATCCGCATCGCCACCGACGCCATCCAGGCCGCGGCGCGCGGCCATCACTTCCTGTCGGTGCACAAGAACGGTCAGGTCGCGATCGTGCAGACCAACGGCAACCCCGACTGCCATGTGATCCTGCGCGGGGGCAAGGCGCCGAACTACGACGCCGCCAGCGTCGAGGCCGCGTGCAACGATCTCCAGGCCGCCAAGCTGCCGCCCACGCTGATGGTCGATTGCAGCCATGCCAACAGCTCCAAGCAGCAACAGAAGCAGATCGATGTGGCCAAAGAGATCGCCGCGCAGATCGCCGGCGGCTCGAACCGCGTGTTCGGCGTGATGGTCGAGAGCCACCTGCAGCCCGGCGCACAGAAGTTCACGCCGGGCAAGGACGAGCTGTCGGGCCTCGAATATGGCAAGAGCATCACCGACGCGTGCCTGGGTTGGGACGACTCGGTGCAGGTGCTCGACACGCTGTCGCAAGCGGTCAAGCGCCGCCGGGGCTGAAAGACGTTCTACAGCATGCCGGCCAGGTCGGGCCAGTGGTGCCGCATCGACGCAGCCTCGTCGCTGCCGGGCGGCACCAGGGAGAAGTCGGCGAAGTCGAAGCCCGGCCCGACCAGGCAGGCGACCAGCGTGTAGTCGCCCGAGCTGTGCCCCTGGATCGGCCGGGCTGCCTGCCATTGGCCGGCGGACACCACGTGCTGGGGCCGGCTGCCATGGACATCGACCGCACCCAGGCGAACATGGGCAGGCGCGGTTCGCATGGCGGCATCGCAGGTCCACAGCGCCAGCGGCACGCCTTCCAGGTAGACCCAGACTTCGTCCGACAGGACCCGATGCCAGCGGGAATGCTGGCCTGCCTCGAGCAGGAAGTAGATGCTGGTCAGCGCGCTGCGCGGCGCGCGGCCATCGGCCGGGATGACGCTCGCGGCCGATCGGAACACCTCGCTGTACCAGCCGCCCTCGGGGTGGGGCTGCAGCTTCAGGGTGTCGATCAGTTCGCGAGCGCGCGCAACGGCCATGGTGGTCATGATGCCGCCGGCGTGCGCAGGGCGGCAAGCAGTTTGTCGTGCACGCCGCCGAAGCCGCCATTGCTCATGCAGACGATGTGGTCGCCCGGCCGCGACGCGGCCACCACCTGTTTCACCAGCGGCTCCACGGCGCTCGCCACCTGGGCGCGATCGCCCATTGGCGCAAGTGCCGCGGCGGCGTCCCAGTCGAGGCCTGCGGTGTGGCAGAACGAGAGGTCGGCCGATTCGAGGCTCCAGGGCAGCTGGGCCGCCATCACGCCGAGCTTCATGGTGTTGCTGCGGGGCTCGAAAGCCGCGAGGATGCGCTCACTTTGCTTGCCGGCCGCGTCGAGCTTCCTGCGCAGGCCGTCGAGCGTGGTGCGGATGGCGGTGGGATGGTGGGCGAAGTCCTCGTAGACCGTGATTGCGCCGCCGGACCGCTCGACCGTGCCGCGAAGTTCCATGCGCCGGCGCACGTTGCGGAAGCTGCCCAGCGCGCGGGCCGCCTCGGCGGGCGGTACGCCCACATGCTCGGCGGCGGCGATGGCGGCCAGCGCGTTCATCTGGTTGTGCAGGCCCGAAAGCTCCCATTCGACCCGCCCGACCACCTCGCCGCGCTGCAGCACGTCGAAAGCATCGTGCGAACCGCGGGCTTGCCATTCGCCGTTGCCTCCGAAGCGCGCCAGTTCGCTCCAGCAGCCCTGGGCCAGCACGCGTTGCAGGCTTTCTTCGGTGGCGTTCACCACCAGCCGCCCGCTCCCTGGGACGGTGCGAACCAGATGATGGAACTGGCGCTCGATGGCAGCCAGGTCGTCGAAGATGTCCGCATGATCGAACTCGAGATTGTTCAGCACTGCGGTGCGCGGGCGGTAGTGGACGAACTTGCTGCGCTTGTCGAAGAAGGCCGTGTCGTACTCGTCGGCCTCGATCACGAAGGCCGGGCCGTCGCCCAGCCGGGCCGACACGCCAAAGTCGAGCGGGACGCCGCCGACCAGGAAGCCGGGCGCCTTGCCGCCCTTCTCGAGCGCCCAGGCCAGCATCGACGTGGTGGTGGTCTTGCCGTGCGTGCCGGCCACCGCAAGCACATGGCGCCCGAAAAGCACGTGCTCGGCGAGCCACTGCGGGCCGCTGGTGTAGGGCTTGCCGGCGTCGAGAATGGCCTCCATCAGCGGAAACTTGGGGCTGCCGTCGGGCAGCCGGGCGCGCGAGACCACGTTGCCGACCACGAACATGTCGGGTGCGAGCAGGAGCTGGTCGGCGCCGAAGCCTTCGATCAGATCGATGCCGAGGGCGCGCAGCTGGTCGCTCATCGGCGGGTACACGCCTGCATCGCAGCCCGTGACCCGATGGCCTGCCTCGCGCGCCAAGGCGGCGACGCCGCCCATGAACGTGCCGCAGATACCGAGAATATGAATGTGCATCGGTCGATTCTAGGTAAGCGGATTGCATGCCCCGGTGGATGGCGGCGTGGTTGTCCTGCTCCCCCGTACTGATGTTCGTGTGAGGGACGTCTACTGCGGGCAAAATGCCGCGATGGACACGTCCAAGCGTGAAATCGCCGCCGCTGCAGCCCGTCTCGTCGTTGAGGAAGGGCTGGAATACGGCCCGGCCAAGCGCCGGGCGCTGCGCGATCTCGGTCTGTCGGCGCGCACGGCGCTGCCGAACAACGACGAGGTCGAGGCCGAGGTGCGCGAGTACATCGAGCTTTTCTGCGCCGACACCCAACCCCGGGAATTGCATGCGCTGCGCCTGCTTGCCCTCGAGTGGATGGAGCGCATGGCGGTTTTCCGTCCTCACGTCGGTGGTGCCGTGTGGCACGGAACGGCCACCCGGCTGTCAGACATTTATATTCAGTTGTTCTGCGATGATTCCAAATCGGCGGAGATCGCACTCATCGATCACCATGTCGACTACGAACCCCGCATGGTCACCGGCTTTCACGGTGAACAGGTCGAGGCGCTGAGCGTGCATGCCCCGAGCCGAGCGCTCGGTGAGGAAATCGGCGTGCACCTGCTCGTCTACGACCTCGACGACCTGCGGGGCGCGCTGAAGCCGGACGCACAGGGGCGTACGCCGCGAGGTGACCTGCCCGCGCTTCGCCGCCTCATTGAACGAGAAAAGGACAAGTGAATGACTTCTTCGCCCACCCGACGCGGCATGCTCTATGCCGGTGTGGCGGCAGCGGCTGCGGCCGCCGGGCTTGGTGGTGCCTGGTGGAAAGAACGCGCCAGCGGCGGAGCGGGCGGTGAGCAACTCGATGCGGCTTTCTGGGGCCAGAGCTTCGAGCGACCGGAGGGTGGCGATCTCGTCTTGTCCAGTTTGCGCGGCAAGCCTCTGCTGCTGAACTTCTGGGCCACGTGGTGCCCGCCATGCGTCGAGGAAATGCCCATGATCGATGCCTTCTTCCGTCAAAATGGTGCGAACGGCTGGCAAGTGGTGGGCTTGGCGATCGATCAGCCCAGCGCAGTCCGCAAGTTTCTGCAGCGCACGCCAGTGACATATCCGACCGGGCTGGCCGGCTTGCAGGGTACCGAACTGGTCAAGAACCTGGGCAACACAGGCGGTGGTCTGCCCTTCACCTTGGTGCTGGACGGAACCGGTTCAGTGGCCGCTCGTAAAATGGGCAAGCTGGAAACCACCGACCTGGACACTTGGCGACGCGAACTTGTTCGTGGTTAGAATCCGTCCCCTCTGCTGGCGTTAAGCGCCAAACGACGAAAATCAACGATTTTCGAACAAGTTAACAAGTTATATCCTGAAGACCGGCTCAGCCGGCACTGGAGTCCCATGGATCTGCGCAAACTCAAGACACTGATCGATCTGGTGTCCGAATCGAATATTTCCGAACTGGAAATCACTGAGACCGAAGGCAAGGTCCGCATCGTCAAGGGCGGCGGTGCCGCTCCGGTGCAGTACGTGCAAACACTGGCTGCGCCGCAAACGGCAGCCGCACCGGCCGCCGGCGCCCCCGCAGCGCCTGCTGCCGCCAGCGCCCCCGCAGCCGAGGCTGCACCTTCGGGCCATGCGGTGAAATCGCCGATGGTCGGCACGTTCTACCGCTCGTCGAGCCCGGGCGCTCCGGCTTTCGTCGAGGTCGGCAGCAAGGTCAGCGAGGGCGACACGCTCTGCATCATCGAGGCGATGAAGATCCTGAACGAAATCGAAGCCGACAAGTCCGGCACGGTCACCCAGATTCTTGGTGAGAACGGCCAGGCGGTCGAATACGGACAGCCGCTGTTCATCATCGAGTGACCATGTTCAAGAAGATCCTGGTTGCAAACCGGGGGGAAATCGCCCTCCGGATCCAGCGCGCCTGCAGCGAACTCGGCATCAAGGCCGTGATGGTGTATTCGGAAGCCGACCGCGACGCGAAGTACATCAAGCTCGCCGAAGAGGCCGTGTGCATTGGCCCGGCACCGTCGGCGCAGAGCTATCTCAACATGCCGGCCATCATCTCGGCCGCGGAAGTGACCGACGCCGAAGCCATTCACCCCGGTTACGGTTTCCTGAGCGAGAACGCGAACTTCGCCGAGCGCGTGGAACAGAGCGGTTTCCAGTTCATCGGCCCCACGCCCGACAACATCCGCACGATGGGCGACAAGGTGTCGGCCAAGCAGGCCATGATCAAGGCCGGCGTGCCTTGCGTGCCCGGCTCCGAGGGCGAACTCTCGGACGATGCCGCTACCAACAAACGCATTGCCCGTGCCATCGGCTATCCGGTCATCATCAAGGCGGCGGGCGGCGGCGGTGGCCGCGGCATGCGCGTGGTGCATACCGAGGCGGCGCTGGTCAACGCGATCCAGATGACCAAGGCCGAAGCTGGCGCGGCGTTCAACAATGCGGCCGTGTACATGGAGAAGTTTCTCCAGAACCCGCGCCACATCGAGATCCAGATCCTCGCGGACAAGCACAAGAACGCCGTCTACCTGGGCGAGCGCGACTGCTCCATGCAGCGCCGCCACCAGAAGGTGATCGAGGAATCGCCCGCGCCGGGCATTCCGCGCAAGCTGATCGAGAAGATCGGTGAGCGCTGCGCGGCTGCCTGCAAGAAGATCGGCTACCGCGGCGCCGGCACCTTCGAGTTCCTGTACGAGAACGGCGAGTTCTACTTCATCGAGATGAACACGCGCGTGCAGGTGGAGCATCCGGTCACGGAGTTCACCACCGGCATCGACATCGTCAAGACGCAGATCATGGTTGCGGCCGGCGAGAAGCTGCCGTTCACGCAGCGCCAGATCCAGATGCACGGCCACGCCATCGAAGTGCGCCTCAACGCGGAAGACGCGTGGAAGTTCACGCCGTCGCCGGGGCGCATCACCATGTGGCATCCGCCGGGCGGCCCGGGCGTTCGCGTCGATTCGCATGCGTACACCAACTACTTCGTGCCGCCGAACTACGACTCGATGATCGGCAAGATCATCGTCTACGGCGATACGCGCGAACAGGCGATGGCGCGCATGCGCACGGCGCTGAACGAGACCGTGATCGAAGGCATCCAGACCAACATCCCGCTGCATCGCGAGTTGATGGTCGACTCCAAGTTCATGACCGGCGGCACCAACATCCACTACCTGGAAGAGTGGCTGGCTGCGCATAAGCGATGATCACCCCCAGGCTTCGCGCACTTCGTGTCGCTTCGCCAACCCCCTTGCAGGGGGCAACACCGGAGGCCCGGCAAAGCCGGTTCCTCGGTGTTCCTGGTAAAGAGGAAGCTTGTCATGTTTGAACTTCGGCTGATGGCGCCGGAAGACCGGGTCGAGACGCTCAGCGACGCACTCGACGCACTCGATGCGCTGAGCGTGTCGGTCGAAGACGCCGACGCGCAGACCGACGCCGAGCAGGCGCTGTTCGGCGAACCCGGCATGCCGCCGCCCAAGGACGGCTGGCAGCGTTCGCGGGTGATCGCGCTGTTTGCCGACGAGGCGCTCGCGAAGGAGGCCGCGTCGGTGCTCGCGCTGCAGGACTTCTTCGAGGGCTGCGAGGTGCTTGGCGTGGCGCCCGTGCCCGAGCAGGACTGGGTGCGGCTCACGCAATCGCAGTTCGCGCCGGTCGAGATCACGCCCGAATTCTGGATCGTGCCCACGTGGCACGAGCCGCCCGCACAGGCGAAGCAGGTGATCCGGCTCGACCCGGGCCTGGCCTTCGGCACCGGCACGCATCCGACCACGCGCATGTGCCTGCGCTGGATCGCCACGCGGGGCTCGCTGGGCAACCAGCGTGTCCTCGACTATGGCTGCGGCTCCGGCATCCTCGCGATCGGCGCCGCCAAGTTCGGTGCGACCGACATCGACGCTGTCGATATCGATGAAGCTGCGGTCTCCTCGACCGTGCTCAACGCGGAGGCGAACGCCGTTCGGTTGAATGCCGGGCTGCCCGAAGCGGCCAAGGGTGCGTACGACACCGTGCTCGCCAACATCCTGGCGACGCCGCTCAAGGTGCTCGCACCGCTGCTGCGCAGTCATGTGAAGGCAGGTGGATCGCTGGTGCTGGCCGGCATCCTCGAGCGGCAGGCCGACGAGTTGAAGGAAGCCTACGCGCCGTACGCCGCGCTCGAGGTCAGCGATGCCGAGGACGGCTGGATCCTCATGACCGCTCGCTGCTGAGTGGCAGCGGGCCACCGTTCGCGCCCCTTTCGCGGCGGGGGTCCAACCCTACAATCGCCCGGTCATGAGCCTCGTCACGCGCTGCCCTGCCTGCACCACCACCTTCAAGGTGGTGCGCGACCAGTTGCGCATCTCCGACGGCTGGGTGCGCTGTGGCCGATGCAGCCATGTGTTCGACGCCACCCTTGACCTGCACGAGGCGCAGGACGGTGCATCGCCGCCGTCGACATCGCCAGTGACGGCACAGGGCGGCCATGTGCCCGGATTGGTCGAGCCATCCAACACGGCTGCAGCGACCACGCCGCCCGCAGTTTCCGAGCCGGTCGCGACATCGCCTGAGCCGCCGGCATCCCTGCCGGTTGAAGCGCCCGCTGCGCCGCCCGAAGAGGCTCCCGCACCCGCACCGGAAGACGCAGACTTTTTCGACGACGAGCAGGAAGCGCCATCGGCTTCGGCATCGGCGTCATCCCAGCCGCTGGCATCGCCTGCCTTCACGCTCGCCTTGCCCGAACACGGCCTCGTCGCCGACGAGCCCTGGTCCGATCTCGATGCCACCGAGCCCGCATGGAAGCCGCCACCGAGCACGCTGCCGCCGTTCCCCGACATCGACCTGAACCTCGCGTCGCCGCCGCCCGCGCCGCCGCCGCCTGCACCGCCTCTGCCTTTCACGCCGCGTTTCATCAAGACGCGTGCGCTCATCCAGCAATCGAGCGACGACGGGGAGAGCGAGCGCGAGCAGGAAGAAAAGGACCACGACCAGGTGCAGATGCAGAAGGCATTGCGCCGCGCGCGTGCCAAGTCCGCCAAGATTGCGGGCGCCAAGGCGCGCGAGGAGCGTGCCGCTGCAAAGGCAGCCGAAGTGGAGGTCGAGCCCGTGGTGGTGCAGGCCGAGAGCGAGCCCGACTACTCGCTCTCTTCGGCCTTCGAGCCGCCGGTGGGCCATCCCTTTGCCGATGAGGAAGAGCATGCCGATGCGCCGCCGGGGTTCTGGCAGCGCAGGAGTGTGCGCATCGTGCTGGTGTTGCTGGCGCTGGTGGCCGTGCTGCTGCTCGCGGTGCAGGTGCTGCGCCATGAGCGCGACGGCATCGCCGCACGCCAGCCGAACCTTCGTCCTGCGCTTGCCGCGCTGTGCCGGTACACCGGCTGCGAACTCGCGGCCGTGCGCCAGATAGGCGACATCGTGATCGAAGGCGCGGCCTTCGCGCGCGAGAAGAGCGGTACCAACGACTACCGCCTGAGCTTCACCTTGCGCAACGGCGCGACCGTGCCGCTCGCGATGCCGGCGATCGAACTCTCGTTGCTCGACACGCAGGAGCGCGCCGTGGTCCGCCGTGTGTTGATGCCTGCCGACTATGGTGCGCCGGTGTTGCTGCAGGCTCGCGCCGATCGCGCGGCCTCGCTGCCGTTGACCTTGTCGGCCTCGGAGGCGGCGGCGCTGCCGCCCATCGCGGGCTACCGGGTCGAGGCCTTCTATCCCTGAGCGGGGCGCGTCCACTGTACGGTGCGCTCGCCTCATTCCCTTTCTCAAACCTTTTCCTTTACCAAACGGCCCACCATGGCAGCAGTGATTTGCGGTTCCCTCGCGTTCGACACCATCATGACTTTCGAGGGCCGGTTCGCCGACCAGATCCTTCCAGACCAGTTGCACATCCTCAACGTGTCGTTCCTGGTGCCCACGCTGCGCCGTGACTTCGGTGGCTGCGCCGGCAACATCGCCTATAGCCTCAACGCGCTGGGCGGCACGGCATTGCCGATGGCCACGCTGGGCAGCGACGGCGCCTCGTACCTGGAGCGCATGCGCACGCTCGGCATCGACACCGAGTTCGTGCGCCAGCTCGACGACACCTTCACCGCCCAGGCGATGATCATGAACGACGTCGACAACAACCAGATCACCGCCTTCCACCCCGGCGCGATGCAGCAGGCGCACATCACCAAGGTGACAGCGCGCGAGGACATCAAGCTCGGCATCGTCGCACCCGATGGCCGTGACGCGATGCTGCAGCACGCCGAGCAGTTCGCCGCCGCGGGCATTCCGTTCGTGTTCGATCCGGGCCAGGGCCTGCCGATGTTCGACGGAGAGGCGCTGCGCCATTTCGTCGAGCTCGCGAGCTGGGTGGTGGTGAACGACTACGAAGCCAAGATGCTCTCGCAGCGCACCGGCTGGAGCCTGGCCGAGATCTCGACGCACGTGCGCGGCCTGGTCGTCACGTTGGCTGGCGAGGGCTGCGAGGTCTGGGTGAACGGTGAACGCGAGCATGTGCCCGGCGTGATGGCCACCGAAGTGGTCGAGCCCACGGGCTGCGGCGACGCCTGGCGCGGTGCGCTGCTGTTCGGTCTGGAGAAGGGCTGGTCGCTGGCGCAGTGCGCTGCGTTGGGCAACAAGGTCGGCGCGATCAAGATCGCACAGCGCGGCCCGCAGAACTACCAGATCGATCGCAAGGCACTGGGCCTCTGACCTGATCCGTCGCCGGCAAGACCGGCACCCATGAAAAAAGCCCGGCACCGTGAGGTGCCGGGCTTTTTGCCTTCAAGGCCGCTGAGGAGACTCAGGGCTTGCTGGCCGTGGGGAACGGCCAGGCTGCCTGGGGGTTCAGCGTCGTTTGCGCCGCGGGAGCGGGCGCTACGGCTGCAGCCTTGGCGGGCGCAGCAGCCTTGGGGGCCTTCTTCGCAGCAGGCTTCTTGGCAGCAGCGGCAGGCTTGGCAGCGGGCTTTTTCGCGGCTTTCTTGGCCGCAGCCTTCTTGGCAGGGGCCTTCTTGGCAGCAGCCTTCTTCGCAGGCGCCTTCTTGGCAGCGGCCTTCTTCGCCGGTGCCTTCTTCGCAGCAGCCTTCTTCGCCGGTGCTGCCTTCTTGGCAGCGACCTTCTTCGCCGGTGCCTTCTTCGCAGCAGCCTTCTTGGCCGGTGCTGCCTTCTTGGCGGCGACCTTCTTCGCAGGCGCCTTCTTGGCGGCTACCTTCTTGGCCGGAGCCTTCTTGGCAGCGACCTTCTTTGCCGGG
>Ga0209025_1005454_pt1 | contig 10366 bp, 11 predicted proteins | sample AraplaMF_Col_mLB_FD_184256 | JGI IMG/M metagenome (GOLD analysis project Ga0209025, IMG submission 184256) | Arabidopsis root microbial communities from the University of North Carolina, USA - plate scrape MF_Col_mLB (SPAdes) (version 2) | ecosystem: Host-associated > Plants > Roots > Endosphere...
ATTCCCTAACAAGCCAAATCTATAGTTATTAAACGTATCGAATAGAGCTCCAACTACACCTAGACCACTGGCAGTTTTCCCATATTGATTAGCGAAGAGCAACACGATCACCATACCTAGAATACCGCCAATAAATGAGGTAACGAGAAGGAGATCAAAGGTACCGCTATAACTATAATAAGAGCTAGCCATCACCAGAATGATCCCCAATATGAGCCAACATGCGTCCCACGTTTTGCTTTTTAGAACTTTATAAATTCCTTGTTTCATACACCTATTCCTCCTCCGTTAGAACGGTTAATGCCAATTTGATAGACTGTAATTCTCCAATTTTCATTTGTGATTCTCCTGACACCAATTCATTGACCCCATCTGCCAGAGGTTCCATATATGGCACGACATTATTGAGAATCGATAAGGTTCGAAGTCCCCTTAAATGACCAACAACATAGAGAGCGCTTGTCTCCATATCTGCGCCTAACACTTGTTTGCGCGACCAGAAATCTTCTACTTCCATGTTGTTGTCCATATAAAAACCGTCATGGCTTCTTGCGATTCCAGACTTCACTGGAATTTCAGTTTGCTTCATTGCCCGCATCAGAAGCTCACTTGATGGAATGGCCGGAAAATCCTTTGGAACATATTTTTCAGTTAAACCTTCATCACGTACAGCGCCCGTGACGACCATAATTTCGCCAACCTTAAAGCTACTGTCCATCGCACCGCAGCTTCCGGCACGGATCACGGATTCGACACCAATCGCTTTCAGTTCCTCAATGGCAATAACCATAGAAGGTGCACCAATACCGGTCGACAGGACTAGAACCTTGTGCCCCTTAAACGTACCAATCGCAGATTTGAACTCACGATTGTATGTGATATCTTGTGGATTTTCCAGAACCGATTTCACAATTTCTACCCTGGCTGGATCCCCTACCACAATTGCTTTTTTGACAGCCAACGATTCATCCAGCTGAATATGGGGTTGTTTTTCCATCATTTCCACTCCTTTGAACCCAGTTCAATCAATAAGTTTGGGTTCCGCAATTTAATAACGCCATTATCCATTTCAATCAACTCTAAATCTTTCAGTTCTTTTAATACGCGATCGACACTGCGAGGCGTAGAACTAATCCTTTTTAATAGCGTCTTTCTTTCAATATAATCGCTCTTACTTAGAGAACTTAACACCGCAATAACTTGACGCTTCGTGGAGAACAAACTATACGACTCGATTCTTTTGCTTAAATGATAAATTTGTTTACATAATGATTCTGTCAAATTTCTGGCGAAGCCTCGGTCTAATTCCATCCATTCGAGAAAAGATTCTCGAGACAATTTTAATAACACCACATCACTTAAAGACTGCACGGAAGAGCTAAAAGGTATTTCCTGAAGAAGCTCATGCTCGCCAATAATATTTCCTGGTTCATAGATGTCAAGCGTGATCTTTCGACCCGAATCGCTTAGAATAAAAATGTCTATTTTCCCTTGAACAATGATGTAGACTTCTGAATAGATGGTTCCCTGCTCAAGCTTAAACCTTCCTCTTGCGTACTCTTTGACTTGAAACTTTTTAAGAACCGAATAGGGACAATGTTTTAGAAGCTCTTCAATTACTGGAGAACTTTCTATAATCTCAATGAGTCTGTTCACGCATCTCTTCCTCTCTTCCGGACCGGCAAAATATGACTCAGAAATTGATAATCGAATTCGTTCAACATTTCACTCATATTGTATCAAGGAAGACCATGTGAATTAAACGTCAATTATCTTCATAATGGAGATAAGAGAAAACGTTTTCATGTTTTTTGGTAGACAAATGTCTACATTGTCTTTAGTCTGGCGCTTGGTACTTGTTCTATGCATATTTTATTCTGTATGTGCACTAAAAAAGCATCATTCGTCGATTGAGAATGCTCTTAGGAAAGAATGGCTCTAGAAATATTTAGCGCACGAACCTCCTATCGCTAAAATTGCAACTACCTGTCGCACAAAAAAAGAGGCAGCCATTCGGCCCCGCTTGTGTGCTGTTCGCTTACTCGTGTTTGTATGATGAATGCCCTCAGATTTTAAACAACTAGATTATCGAACTCACCATAAATACATCCATTCTTACAGTTAGCATAATCACATTCCACTTCTTACGGTTATTTGACGGTAATGGGATCAAGTTCTTGACACTGAATGACAAGTCAACGATCTATTTTACCAAATATCGCTTGGTGGTCTACTCATTCGAGTGTCCGGTTTATAATATTTTGTTAGCCAATGGTATAAAGACTTTTCTTTGAAACCAAGACTCTCATACAATTTTTTCGCTGGATTGCCTTTGACAACCCCGAGCTTCACGGTTTTTTCACCTCTACGCATAATTTCATTTACAAGGAATGAAACAAAAGCTCTACCGTATCCACGTGATTGAAAATCTGGGCGAACGGAAACATGACTTAGTTCATTGCCGTCAATAACTCCGACTGCCACGATTTCACCGTCGACAAGCATCACGAATCTATTGTTTCTATCTTCCACAAATCTCTTCCTCTCCCTTTCATTAGGTGGGAAATAATAAGTCGGAAGCAAGCCCACGCGTTTATGCATTTTGTAAAAAGCTATTTCCCAAATATTATGACATATAACATAATCATCATCTTCATATTGTCTAATGGAAATATGACTTTCAGGAAGAGGTTCACCTTCACGCTCCATGATGTAAGACGAATAACTGATATAATAACCGTTCTTATATAAAAATTGAAGTGAAGAACGGTCGCCATCTATACATGGAACCAATGAACGTTCTACTGCCTCGTTGTGGGAAAGCAATTTATCTGCCTTTGCAATAAGTACGGTACCAATACCCATTCTTCTGTATTCCTTGCTTACAAATATCATCGTCACAGTTGCTCTCTTAAAACCATTAAATGAGAGAAAACCTACTGTTACGCCGTTGTAATGGGCAACAAGTATACCGTCAGAAAATATTCTTTCACTCTCTTGAAAATATTTGTACTGTTCATTTCCACACAACATGGCTCTGATTGCGGCTTTATCCCTTTCGGGTTTATAGGGTTCTATTAACAGATTTTCCACTGGTATTTTCCCTTTCTATAGGTAAGTTTACTTATAATATTTTACCATACAATTTCTGTGCAAATGTATTACGTAATCCTGCACGTTTAACGCCACTGCTTCGTCTGCATCAATTTTTCACGGGATAGTTCCCCCGAACTTATCACCATGATTTCAGGTTTGGTTCAAGCGAAAGTATACGAAATTTAATTTAATTGAAAAACCTTCCTCATTTACTTAAAACGATATATGTTCTTGCCATTGGTTTTTGGCAAAACATATATCGTTCTAACAAAAAAAGCCGCAACTACGCGGCTTTTGAGCATATATGTTCTTGTCACCCGACATCATACATACAATAATGATCTGTACACCAATTACACTTTAATAACGTTTCGAACGCTATCCCTTCCGTCAGCCGTTCTCATTATAAAATTCCCTTTATCAACTTATCAAACGCTGCTACAAAAAGACTAAATATTTCGTTTCTCATACTCAAAGGGTTCTTCACACGAGTAAATTTCATGGAAAAAACCCATATACGGGATATCGTCTTCCAGGCATTTTATGCGATACGACAACTCCTCATCACACTCCGGCTCTTCGCCGTTGTTTCGCATTACCTCGAATGCATCTACAATACCTTCCATGAGGTTTACTTGGATAAATAAGGGCAATTTTTCTAGCATTGAATCTTCGATCCTGGTCTCAGATCTATATCCCTCGAGGGCTGTTTTAAAATAATCATCCATAAACTTTTTGCGTTTACCGGCATCTGGTTCAAATTGTATCCAGCCCACTCCGTTTGTCCAGAGACTGGCCAAGTCAAACATATACCAACAGTAACAAGAATTATCGAAATCATAAACGGTTATTTGCCCGTTATCAAAATCTATCGAATAATTCCCATCATTGTAATCAAAATGGATCATACCGAAAGACTCACGGTTCCTGTCCAATTCTTCTAAGGTGTTAAAAAGTTGTACCAGCTTCTCCTTAAGTAGAGATAACGAGCCGGGTATCAGTTTTTCGATATATTCAGCATTGTATTTATCAAAAAAAACTATACCGGCGATGGACTGGAGTATATCCTTTCGATAATTGGTGCAGCTTCCCCAGGACTTTACCGCAATTATAATAATATTCGGTAATTGGAGCTCCTTCCCGGTACCGATAATTATTTTCCACAAGCATTTTTCCCGTGGCCTTATTAAACAGACAGATAAAAAAGGTATGATTATCATAAGTTATCTCTTCCAGCAGGTTCCCCTTCAGGGAGTTGACTACATCTGAAACACTTCCGCCATGCTCGAATAAATACCTGACATACTCAAGTTCAACTAGAAAATCTTCTCGAATTCTGTCATTTAAGAAGGCGATTCTGAGTATTTTTGCATCGGTGCCCTCCTTTTCACAGGTATAAACGACATTACGCCCTCCGGCATGTGCCTTAACCAGACTGGTTTCATAGCCTTCCAACCCGTATAACTCTGATACGAATGGAAGTAAATAGGCATCACCGATTTTAACAACCTCGTTATAATTCACAATATCTCTCCTTTAGCTAGTAACGGATTACAATAACGTTCTTCAAAAAAGTTGTCCTAAATGAAATATCGCATTTTTATACAGAAATCAAAAAGGAGGTTAATTATGTTGAGGAAGAGTACAAATTCAAGTAGAAGATCTGCAATAATTACTGGGGTGTTATTAATAGCCGGGTTGGTTACAGGTATATTTAGTGTTGTTCCTGTTATAGATGGTGCAGACTACCTAGTCAAGGCTTCTATAAATGAAAATCAGGTACAATTAGGAGCGTTTTTCCAGTTGTTAATGGTTGTTGCATATGTTGGTATTCCTATTTTAATGTATCCGATTTTAAGTAAGCATAATAAAGGTTTAGCTCTTGGATCTGCTGCTTTCGGCATCATTGCGGGTGTGTTCATAATAATTGGTGTACTCATTCTTCTGTTGCTATTGATATTAAGTCACGAATTTGCAAAAGTTGGACCTCTGAATGAATCGTATTTTCAGACCCTAGGTGGTTTGTTACGGGAAGGACGTGATTTGGTGAACCATGTGGCAACGACACTGGCATTTGTTTTGGCTATGTTCTTGTATAACTGCATATTTTACCAAACAAAATTAGTTCCACGTTGGTTGTCAGCTTTGGGTATTATGGGGTCTACATTGTCTATATTGGCAAGCTTATTATTTATGATTCGCTTCATCGGTCTGGATGCAACCTACATGATGTTGAACATTCCAATAGCCTTTCAACAATTGGTTTTGGCTATATGGCTAATTATTTCAGGATTCAAGCGGGCGGAACAGGATTCTGTATCCAATTAAGAATAATTCTAGTCGTTAGTTGAATCACTTTTTGATTCTACAGATGTAAAAAGGGTACTCCGGGAAAACATCATACAGATCCTTTTGTTCAATATGGTAAGTTGTATCTCGTATGTACTGTTCTAACATTTCTACGGGGGTTCTTCTCAAGTTCGCCATAAACAGCAGGTATCCCCCATGTTTTAATAAGCCAAAACACGAGTCTAAACAGCGCTTAAAGTCCTCTGTTTCGTTTATAGCGGAGCCGATTAAGGTAACAATATGAAATTCTTCTATGGGTAAATCCGAATCAAAAATACTTTTATTCAAAACCTCTGAAGGGTTCGGATGCCCCTCTCTCTGCTGCCTATATTCGAAAATTTCGCAGATCCCCATGTCAATATCAATACTTGTTAATCTACCTCTTCCCTTTAACCAATATCCTAGGTAATGAATTCGATAAATTTTGTAAAATAACCTTCCAAGTCATTCAAATTAAACTGCCGGTTATGTCAACGTAGCAACTCTTAACTCAAATAGATTCTTCATCAATACCACCATTGAAGTGAATATTCACTAAAACTCTACTTTTTGCGCACATTCGCATTTAGAATATTCCTGCATTTTCTAATTTTTTGTTTGATTTGCTGATTTTCAAAAAAATAAACCTCTGTACCTGACCAAATAAAAACCCAACACACAATGCTTAAAACTCCTGCAATATAGGTATGAGTAGTTGAATACTTCAAGAATATCATCCCAACAATAATACCCAGCACAAACAAAACAATAGCCTTTTTGACATTTCTAGCATGTGTATATTCCTCTTCGTTCAAGATGTTAGAAAAAGTGTTAATTGTGGCAGTCTGCAATGACTTCTCGTCAAATTCATTCTGACCTAAAAAACATATTTCTACTTCTTTTCTACTACCATTGCGTTGCTTTGACAAAATAAAATCTTTAAGATCAGAGCTTAGGTGAACATCATCTAAGCTATAGTATCTTGAAAACGGAGTATCCGTTTCATCTAAATAGATATTTATACTTAATTCATCTCTCATATTAACCATCCTTAATTCTAATGTAGTAGTTGAAAGTCAACCTTTTATCAGTATGGTCAAGATAATAACAATTATTACGAAAACGCGAATGATTAAGACTCTCTGGAGTCACATGCTATTTAATACCGACGATGCTGCCGACAAAAACGTCCTCATACTCGCCCTCGTTAGTCTTAAGCCTGATCATCTTCTGCAGCTGACTTACCTGCCCTTTAGCGCAAAGCGGCTGCCGATCCATGCCGGCAGCCGCGTCTTAGTAATTTATTTAGCTATAGTATCCGTTTTGTTGAGGATTAACTTGGATAGCCAAACCATAATTTAATTAAATTCCCATCAGGGTCGAAAACATCAAAAGATTTTCCACATCCGCCACGATCTTTGATTGGGCTGGTTCTAATACCAGCTTCAACTAATCTGCTTTGGCATTTTACAACGTCCTCACTAATTTCCAATATGAGAACATGATTGGGTTTTCCTTTATGAGTAAAAGCTAATCGTTCTTCTCCATCCATTTTTACAAGCATGATTTCTACGCCTGATGCAGGATAAATAAATACTTCTGTGTTACCTGTTTCAATAGGAAGGCGATTTTTAGTGGTGTTAATATAGAAACCCAATTGAAACACATAGAAATCAACCGAACGTTGCATGTTCTTAACTGGCACTTCAATACAAGCAACTGATTTTACTGTTGCTTCTTCTTTCAAGCTTGGTAGAGTCTTCTCATGTTTATTTATTACTTGGTCACCCATATTACATTACACCACCTATTGGAAATTTAATTCACCAAACCAGAGTACAGCAGAAATGCAAAATATGTAAATACGATACCGTAATAGCTTAATTCAGCCTTCTAGTCTACAACTTTATTTTCACAGTTTATCAAATTTTAGAAAAGTTAGATAAAACTGAGGGTTCCACATATTAGTCATATGTAGAGCCCTCTATGTTTAACTACCGTTCTTTGTTAGCAAAGCCACTCCTAGACATAGAGGCTTCTTTGGCTTGTGCATTAAAGTCCCAACTTCTTCCGCACCGGGTATAGCATCGTAAAATCAAATATTTCGATTTCCGTATAGGGGATTGTTAGAGCGTTCAACGGTTCGAGCGGAACCGTTTCCATCCCGAGTACTCCTTCACGCCGATCGAGCTCATAATCAGGCGATTGCTCCAGCCACGCAAACATCGCATCATATACACGCCACATATGTGCCTCATCCCCGTATACGCGGGCGCTCGCACAGAGCCCTCCTCCTACCTCTAGAGTCTCAATGCCCTCCGGTACATCTCCAAACTCGCGAACCGCCAGTCCGACCCAGAGCGTATCGACTTGCTTGCTCCATTGCTTCTGCGGAATGAACACATACGCTGAGGGCCCATCAGTGAGTCGCGCATCCTTAAGGGAGACTTGTGCTGTAAGCGTGCTCCACGCCACCCGCGTCCCGCTCTTGTCAGGTGTCATCCCCGTCCGTACTGCCAAGACCTTGAAAGGTGCCACTTCAACTAACTCAACCGCGGCATGTTTTTGTTCATTCATTGGTTTTCCTCCAATTATCATTTTTAGTGCTTTTGGAACCCCAACCGGTCCAGGAGAACGAGGACCAAATCACCAGTTTGGAAGGCGGACTGTATGCATTCTTAATTACTGGAGCCTACGGTTCAATGTCGGGTGTTCTCGAGCGGATTTACCGCTGGCTCGTTATCCCGATCAAAATTTTGACCACCCGAATACCGGTCTCAACATCTTGCGAAGCCAATAAGCGAGTATCGTCTCTGGGGCCCATGAACTGGGATTCTGCAGGTACTCTATGTATTGATCGTTCATGATATAAGTCCAAGTGGAAGTAGGGCTCTTCAGCCCAAACTTTTCCCACTTCTCCGGATCATTCGAACCTCCGAGCTTTACAAGCATATTTGCCGACTCTCTATTTATTTTAGCCGGAATTTGCTCGTATGCTTGGATGATTTGCACATGAAATTCGTCAATTGGATTGCGGTTAGTAAGGCTCGTCAAATGGATGCTTTCGCGAATGTAAGAAACGTATGCCAGATGGTCAGCCCAGAACTTGTCGATATAATAAAGCCTTACCCGTTGCTCCGAAGGGCTCATCGGCGTCTCGCCTTTCAAAATCCCGAGCCGCTCCTTATATAGAATACGCCTCTGTTCCTCCACCATATCCGAATAACAGTTCAGTTCCTTGCGGATATGGAAGTTTTGGCCCATAATAACGCGCTGAATATGCGCAATTTTGCTGGGGAGCACCGACTCTTCGAGAGTCTCATCCTGTCTAGGAGCACGAATTACTTTATTGATGCCGAACCGAAGCATCAACTCGTCCTCCAAGCTTATGAAAAATACGGAAGCTCCCGGGTCGCCTTGGCGACCAGATCGCCCGCGCAGTTGGTTGTCGATCCGCACGCTTTGGTGCATATGCGTACCAATCACGTACAACCCGCCTAGCTTGGCGACAACTTCTGCTTGCGTAGGGTTGCCACCGCCGAGACGAATGTCGACGCCGCGTCCCGCCATATTCGTAGACACCGTCACGGCGCCGATTTCGCCAGCTTTGGCGATGATCTCGGCTTCTTTTGCGTCGTTTTTCGCATTCAGAACATGGTAAGATACGTCGGCAACCGCTAGCGCCTCCGCCAGCATGTCAGACTCCTCGACGCTTGACGTACCAATGAGAATCGGACGTCCCGTTGTATGGACGGACAAGATCTCTTGTACAATCGCCTTAAGCTTGGCTTCTTTATGGGTATAAATCCGGTGCGGATGGTCGATCCGTATGTTTGGCCGGTTCGGTGGAATTTGCACGACCTGCAACGCATAAATATCTTCGAATTCCATTTCAGAAGCGTGCGCGGTAGCTGTCATTCCGCAAATCTTTGGATATAGGCTAAGAAAGTGTTGAAGGGTGATCGTACCGAGAACTTTCCCGCCGGCTTTCGACTGTAGCCCTTCTTTGGCCGAAAGCGCGGCTTGTAGCCCGTCCGGCAAATACCTGTTCTCCGCCACGCGGCCGGTATATTCGTCGATCAGCTCGATTTTACCGTCCCGGACGATGTAATCGACGTCTTTTTTCAATAACAATTCCGCATGCAGCGCGCAATTTAACGACATTATCAAATGACTATTATGGCTTTCGTACAAATTGCCGCATCCGAGCAGCGATTCCGCTTTCGCTGAGCCCGCATCATTTAAATAAACGTTCCGCTTGAACTCATCGAAGTCATAATGCTCGTCTTGCTCGAGCTGCCTAGCCACGGCTGCGAAACGAGTGCCGTCGTTGCCGGAAGAGCCCGGCTTGCCGGCGATGACTAGCGGCACCCGCGCTTCGTCGAGAAGCAGTGAATCCGCTTCATCGACGATGACGTAGTGGAAAGGACGATGCACGGTATCGACTTCGTCTAGAGCGATCGTGTCGCGCAAATAATCGAATCCCGCCTCTTTGGCCGTTACATAGGTTATATCCGCGGCGTACGCTTCCCGTTTCTCGAACAGGCTCATGCCCGCTTGAACCGAGTTTATCGTTAACCCGAGGAAGCGATAGATCGGGCCCATCCACTCCGCATCTCGATTTGCCAAATAATCGTTAAAAGTCAGTACATGAACGCCTTCGCCGGTTAGCGCATTTAGATAAGCAGGCATAACTGCAGAGAGCGTTTTTCCTTCGCCGGTATGCTGCTCGATCAAAAATCTCTCGTGCAGAGCGATAGCAGCTATGATCTGGACATCGTAAGGCTGTAATCCGAGCGTTCTCTTCGCTGCCTCGCAGACTAGTGCATAGGCATCGACAAGCAACTCATCCAAAGGCGTACCCGATTTTGCTTCCTTTTTCAGCCGGAGAGATTCCGATTGCAGCCGCTGATCGTCCCAAGCTTCCAAATTTCGTTTCCTG
>Ga0209025_1005456_pt1 | contig 10362 bp, 7 predicted proteins | sample AraplaMF_Col_mLB_FD_184256 | JGI IMG/M metagenome (GOLD analysis project Ga0209025, IMG submission 184256) | Arabidopsis root microbial communities from the University of North Carolina, USA - plate scrape MF_Col_mLB (SPAdes) (version 2) | ecosystem: Host-associated > Plants > Roots > Endosphere ...
CATTTTTTCATTATTTCATCAGCTTTGCGACTGGCTTCGAAAGGAACAACAATACAATACCTAAACCAATTGTTACAAAACCAATTACACTGAAGATTTCCAGGTAACCTAAAGACTGCGTATATGCAGCTAATTGTCCGGCTACCATATTGGCCACCGCGGAACTTGCCAGCCATACTCCCATTAGAAGTGAGGCAAGCTTGATTGGAGCAATTTTACTTACCATTGATAAGCCGACTGGTGAAATCATTAATTCGGCTAATGTATGAAGGAAATACGTTACAATCATGAACAGGATGTTCACTTTCAGCGCTGTATCGTTTCCTGTGTACATAACGGCAGGAAGCAGTACTAAGAAACCTAAACCAACAGTGACTAAACCGAGAGCCATCTTCGTTGGGGTTTTTAAGTCACCGCGTTTTGAGCTGCCAAGCTTGTACCATAAAGCAGACATAATTGGCGCTAAAATCACGATGAATAATGGGTTCAATGATTGGAACCAGGCAGTTGGAACCTCAAAGCCAAATACATTCCGGTCAATTTGGTCATTAGCATACAATGTCAATGAACTTCCTGCCTGCTCGAAAGCGGCCCAGAACGCAATGACGAAGACTGCCAGAATCACGATAGCCGTTGTACGTTTTTGTTCTCTTTTCGTTAACGGTGCAGCTGATTTTTTACCAGCTGTAACATCCGGTTTGCCGGTAGGTTCTTTACCGATATCACCTAAATAGCGATTGCCTAATAAGTTGAAAACTAACTGTCCTACAATCATGCCAATTGCTGCTGTCAAGAACCCATATTTATAGCTCATAAGCCCGACTACTAATGGGGCGAAGAAAGCCCCAACGTTAATACCCATATAGAAGATGGTGAAAGCCCCATCACGACGCGGATCATTGTCTTCATAAAGATCACCAACAATTGTCGAGATGTTTGGCTTGAAGAAACCATTACCGATGATCAATAAACCAAGACCAATGTAAAGCGCTGTTAAACTCTGACTTGCGAATAGCGAAAAGTTACCCAGCGCCATTAAAATACCGCCAATCGTGATCGCCAATCTTCTGCCTATGAAACGGTCAGTCAAGTATCCGCCAATCATTGGCGTAATATAAACGGCACCAGTAAAGAATCCGTATATGCCCATAGCCGCAGATTTGTCGACTCCAAGCCCGCCGTTTACAACCGTTGCCGTTAAGTAAAGAACAAGGATTGCCCTCATTCCGTAATAGCTGAAGCGCTCCCATGCCTCAGTAGCGAACAGCATATACAGTCCTGGAGGATGCTTTTTCCTGGACTGGTTTGGCTGCTGAACTTCTTCTTTTAATAGTGCTTGCATAATAAAGTCCTCCTCAATATGGTTAACCACCAATCGTTACATTCACAAAATAATTGCATGGTCTTTATTTTAATAGACAATTGATTGGTACGATGATGGCACTCACTCCATCCAACTCACCATCAGTAAGCGTTTTCATTTTTTAATCTTCGCTCTGGTGCAAAAAGAATCTGATAGCAAAATCTACATGAGCATTAACTTATAAATTCATTCATTTAACTTGAAGACAACCAATGAAGGTATTTATATTTTAAAGAATCTTTAGTGTTGTAAAATAATTTTATATTATCAGAAAATATAAAAATACAGAAAAAAAAGAAAAAAAGTCTTGTTGCATTAATGGTTGTGCAGCAACGGAGACCCCCCATCATAATAAAAAAACTGCCTTGTATTAAGGCAGTTTCTTAGTCAACAATCCATTGATATAAATTTTTGGGTCTTCCTATTTTTTGATAACTCACAATGGTTTCCACTTTTCCTTCATCAAGTAAATGCATAATATAGCGATAGACGGTCGGATAAGCCAATCCAACTTCTTTAGAAATTGTATCAACGGAAAAAGGCTCACGATTAGAATGTAGAAAATCACTAACGTGACGAAGTGTTCTCTTACTAATTCCCTTTGTTACAAATACATCCTTCTCTTCACTGGATTTTTGCTGCGGAGCTGATTGGGTTAATTTTGCTAGGCGGGCATGCAGTTGAATTCTTGAAATCAAATCAGGCGCTTTTACAGGCTTTAACGCAAAATCCGTTGCGCCTGCTTCAAGAAAGCGATCAGCAATTTCCTGTCGTTCATCGACTGTTAATACAAGAATCGGTACATCAGCATTAAGTTTACGAAGCTCACCCACTGTTTTTATTCCGTCCATTTCCGGCATATGATAATCCACTAAAACAACATCCGCTCCTTTTTCTGCAAACACATTCAACCCTTCTTTTCCGTTGTTCGCCGTATCTGCATTCCAGCCGGCAAATTCACAAATTTCACTTAGCATGTATTGAATTGATGCATCATCATCTATGACTAAAATGTTCATCTTGACACACTCCCCTCAGCTAGTTTAATCCAAATTATTGTCCCGTGCCCAAGCTTGCTGTCAATTTCCACCGATGCACCATGTCCTTCAGCAACTTGTCGCACGAAAGCTAATCCCATCCCTGGATGCGATTTCGTACTGAACCCAGCTTTCCATACTTCCACCTGCTCTTTAGGTGAAATCCCTTTCCCGTTATCTGATACGCCCAACCAAAGTTCATTTTCATAGGTTTTTACCTTAAGCAAAATCTTTCCATCTTCCACTCCATTCACTGCATCATAAGCATTGTCAATTAAATTCACCAATGCCCTTGTCATTCGGATTTTATTAATTAAAATTTTAATTTCAGGATCTGTTTGAAAGTCTACCTTCAGATTAAGATTTGTCCCGCTCGGTCTGCTTGCTTCGACATATTCAACTAAATCTTTTATACGGCACCAATGTTTTTTATCATCATATAAAATCTCGGAAATCATGTCGCTAACGGAATGAATCGATGCTGAAATCCTTTGACAATATTCCTTAATTTTAGAATCGTCCACTTTCAAACTAATTAAAGAATTTAGCCCCTCAATTGCTGTGAGAGGCGTTTTTAAATCATGGACCAGATATAGTGCTTCTCGTCCTGATCTTGACTGCATTGCTTCTAACTGCGCGTAATGAAGCTCTTGCTTTATCCGCCATCTTTGTTCAGATAAAGAAAAATACACAGCTAAAATAACAGCATTAATAACAAAAATTAAGCACAATGTTAAACTGTACAATGTTAAAGATTGCTCAAATCCAATTTGAACCGCTATATCTTTTAATTCCTTTGAAATCGATCCTTGGCCAAATCCATATTGGGATAAAGAAGGAATCTCATTCAGCCATTCAATCCCAAAGATTAATTGAGAACAAATAATCGTTTTAATAATGGGCTTTAGTCTATCCTTTTCAAAGGCTTGCAATAATAAGATGGCTAACAACAATAACAACGCATATGCGCTAAATGAGTATGTTAAAGAATAATAAGCATTTATCACGATATAATCGAGAGGAATAACAATAAGAGGAATGACGATTTTTAACCATGGACGGTTTAAACGAGCACCGATTTCGTCTCCCAACAGCAGTGCACCAATATAATGAAACAAAGCTAAAACTGTATTTAAAGAAATTAACAAAAAAACGGCAAGCATTAGCTTATTTCCCGTTTCTTCACCTTCTCTTAAAGAAATAAGCAAATCAGTAAGGCCAATTTCGTCAGGACCCAACCATGACAGTAAGAATACCCCGAATAAAATTACTCCAATTTTTATCCATATTGTCCAAGACCTCATAAGACTAGCTATCATAATCATTTCACCTTTAATCGATTATTTGCTTCTGGAATAATAACCATTCTTTCATTTCGTATTGATTTAAATGTATGTATACCCTTCCATTCTCATTATACGCAATTCATCATTATTATGAAAATTATAAAAAAATGGGTTCTAATGCTCGAACATCTTGCAAGTAAACTCTAAACCTTGAACAAAGATTATGTACTTGAACTGTTTTGTAACGTCATTTTACTGAGGTTTTATATCATTCACGGATGGCTAATATTCTATAGGCATGCCCCGTTTCAACGACCTAAGTTTTTCAAGGAAAGGGTGCGTTTCTGGGGCAAGAAATGCGCTCTAAGAGCCGGTGCCTTCGCATTAGGAAGATTATTGAAGGTAAACAAGAAATAATTAAATATTATCCCAAGCCTTCTCGATCAATAGATTAAGGCTTTTTCGATGTCGCTAGGAAAACAAATATATAGTAAATTTTGTTTGTCAAATGGTAGAAAATGCTACTGCCGATTTGCATGATCTTTTTTAAAATGAAAGAGATTTGCGTTGTGTACAATCTCTGTTATATAGTTCATGGTGATTTTTGCAGCCGTTTGAAAATCGTAGCTTTTGCGATTATTTAAAACATTCGTAAACATTCCCTGCCATACTAAAATGGTCAATTCATTAATCGCATCAACGTTTTCCTCTTTAATGTAGCCCTCTCTTAGTGCAATTTCTAAAAAGGATCGCCCTCTTTTTGACACATTACGCTCGAAAAGGATAGTCTTTAATTCTTCAGGGATGTTAATCAAATCAGATGGATAGATTTTGTAATAGTCTTCAAGCAACTTTTCAGGTTGATCAGCTAGGTCCATAATAAAAACCGCATGGAAGATTTGTGGTTGCTGAAAAGAGTGATTACAAAAACATTCCCATGCTAATAAGTACTTTTCAATTGGATCTTTTCCTTTTTCAATATAAACAGCTACCTCATCTGTGTAGCATTTCAAGAATTTCATTGAAGCGAAAAAAATCAAATGGGAGACCTCAGAAAAATAGTTATAAATGGTTGCGCTATTATAGCCCGCTTTATCCGCAACTTTCCTTATTGTTACATTCTCTAAACCTTCTTCTTCGATAATTTCAGCTGTTGCGTCCACAAAGTATTTCCACATGCGGCCCAATTGTATTTCTTTTTTTTTCATATCTATTCCCCTCACATTTTTAAAAAGATATAGGTCCATTTCAATCACTGAACCCTATAAAATAAAGCTTTCTGTATTCTTATCTATATTTTATAGTGGCATGCTAATCAATAAAGTGCTGATGGATAAATTATACCAAACTATGGCATGGAAGCCGAAAGAACATTAGCCCACAATAGAAACGTATAAAAATAAAAAGCTGGCAAAAAACAAAACGTTTATCGCCAGCCTCTTTACATTTTTGGGGATTTTTAAGAAAACCTCATTATTCTATCACTTGGCAGCCTTTTAATCCTCTTGTTTTTGCTAACTTGCTTTCATTTCTCTCTTCTGAAGCGCAATCTCTTTTCGTTTTTCTTTCGTTACTCTTTGCCAAATTATAGCCGTAATCAACCCAACAATCGTCAAGCCTAATAAAATTGTAAATAATACCTTATAACCGTCTGTACCACTCCAGTGGTCCAAACAAGCACCTGCAACAATTGGCATAAAGATTTCTCCGCTATACCCAATAATCATCAAGGGCATGGCAACTGTTCCTGTTGTTTCGACAGGATAGTCTCCTTCCACCAAAATAGCGAAGTGCGTTGCCTGTAATGCATACATTGATATATAAATAATCGCTATAAAAACTAACAGTAATAAGATGAAAGAAGGCTTTCCGGGTAATACGATGAGAGCAGCTAAACCGAGTGCCAGAACACAATAGCCAATTATGACCATATTCGAAATACCAATTCGATCCCCGATAATGCCAGAGCCGAAACTTCCGATTGGGCGACAATATTGTGAAAAGTAACCCAATGCAGCGGCAATTATTGTTGAAGCACCAAAGGCGGCGGTTGCATAAGGCGTAATATAATAGAAACTATTAATCATCGCATAAGACGTTAATATAAGAATGGCTGCCAACCAGGTTGTTGGCATTTTGAGAATCCTCAAAAGTATTGCCCAATCAAATTTTTTATCCTCCTTTTCTTTTATTTCACCACTACTGTTGTTACCCTCTGGTTCCTTATAAAGTAACATAATCATGAACCCTAAAAGAATGCACATCACGGAATAGAAAATAATCACGGAAGACAATGCCAGCTTGTCACTCAGTTGTTTTGCTAAAATGGCGAATAGTCCTAATACCAAAGCAGATTCGATAACTTTGGCAGCACCGCGTCCGCCTTCAAAAAAGCCGAATGCTTTTCCTTGTTCATTTTCAGATGCTAACGAACGGACGGCTTTTATTAATGCTACCCAAAAGGTCATGATGGATGTTATTCCCCAAGCTGCATAGATTAGCAGCAACACAGGGTAAGGGGGATACAATAGTAAAGCAAAGCCTAGAATCCCTGTCGCAAATAAAGATATGGACAACAAGTGCTTCGTTCTCCATCGATCTGCCACATACCCTCCAAAGATATAGGAAATCAAACAGCAAACTCCATAAGCACTGCCAAGCGTACCCATTTGTGTATTGGTTAAGTGAAAGGCATTTAAGAATACATCATAATAATAGTTTCGAAAATAAGGCAATGTATAAATCATTTCACCTGCAATGATTAATATGACTAGAGTAGGTATATTTTTCCTTAGTTTACCTTTCATCACTTTTCTCTCCAATCCCTGGCTTTTTAAAGTCCTGAACGCTCAATCTTTTGATCCCAATTCTTATGGAATGCCGGTCGGCTGTTTTCTTTAACATCCATTTCCCCAACAATCATAAAGCTTTCTGCATCAGAAGTTTGCGTAACGGTAATGTCAGCTTCAATCCACCAACCCTCACGCCCAACTCTCATTTTTTGACAAATGGTATATTTCGCCGAAAGAGGATTAGCATTACTTAATGTCAACTCTCGTCTCAAATTGTGTTCAACCGTAACATCGATGTCATCAAAGCGATAGACCCCTTCACCAAATACCCCTCCAACACCATCGGTTATGCAAGTCCATGTATCCGTTAAAATATCGTATGAAATGGAACGATCGACTTTTCCCTCAGAAAGTATAGTTGTCGGAGTTAATGGCGCGCTTTGAGGAAACATATTAGGTCCAGCTACCCGGCTTCCTTTAAAGATTGGTAATGAAAACTTTGCGGTTTCAAGATTCAGAGTAAGTGTTGCATCCTCAGGCATTGGCCAAAACATTGGCCAAAAAGTTGTTGCAATAGACAAACGTATCCGGTGTCCGGCTTTAAATTTATGCCCGCAACAGTCTAAATTAACAAATGCATTTACCTTTTCACCAGGGGTTAACAAGTCTACTTGATCATGTCCATTTAAATGGGTTAAATTCATTACTCCATAAGAAACACGGGTAACGGCTCCATCTGGTGCCACATCTGATAGTTGTGCAAAAAGCATTGCCTTTGGTTTGTCACTTGTCATTTGTACTTCAAATCTTGGATAACCGACTATTTCCAATGGGCTTTCTAAGACATCCCCTTCAAATACCATCGCCATACCATCATCCAATCGTTGATCTGATGGACTTTCCCCCGGTACTCCGGCACCCATCCATTCACCTGATAAAAGGCCGTGATTTAAAGGTGTTTTTAATAACACTTGCTCTTCTGTTTCATCTCTTTCTTCTAGCAATTTACCATGAGTCAATTGATAAGTTTGCGTTAGAACTTCATTTGATGGCCAGGAATCGAGTCCAACCCACTCTCCTTTACTTACTGGTTTAATGGAAGAAGGAGGCATACTTTCCTCAAGCCATACATTCACCATTGGTCCATCCATCGCATCGTTCTCTTTTCCTTTTAGCCAATGGTCCCACCATTTAACAGCTTCTTGCAAAAAGCCCATTGCTGGTCCTGGAACCCCATCATGAGGGTATACATGTGCCCAAGGACCAATAATCCCCTTTCTGGGAACTGAAAGCCCTTTCATTAAACTTAATACGGTATTCGTATAAGAATCTTCCCAACCATCGATGGCTAGAACCGGCACTTCAATGTCATCGTAATTTTCACAAACTGAACCATGCTTCCAATAAGCATCTCTCGTTTGGTGCTCCATCCATTGCGCCATCCATAAAGGCATTTCCTCTAATCTTTCCAGCCATTTTTCACGCCAGCTATCCCCAACAATAGTAGGGTCAAGCGGACGCACCTGATAGGCCAGCATAATGGCTCCCCACCAGAAATTATCATTTAAGAGGCAGCCGCCTTTATAGTGGATATCATTGTTATAGCGGTCATCGGTAAACCCGAGTGTAATAATCGCTTTTAAATTTTTGGGTCTTCTGGCTGCAACTTGAAGGGAATTAAAGCCCCCCCATGATTTACCCATCATACCGATATTTCCATCACACCAATTTTGCTTTGAGATCCAATCAATAACTTCCAGAGCATCATCTTGTTCTTGCTTTAAGTATTCATCCCTTAACAGACCATCTGATTCTCCCGAACCCCTCATATCCACTCTGACAACTGCATATCCATGCCCGGCAAAATAACCATGCATCGGTTCATCTCTTGCCCTTGTACCGTCTGTTTTTCTGTAAGGAATGTACTCTAAAATGGCAGGTACTTTTTTTCCTTCCCTAACTTCAGGCAACCAGATACGACTTGAAAGTCTAGTTCCATCTTTTAAAACAATCCAAGTGTTTTCAATGGTTTGAAACGCATAAGGAAAATTAGTGATAATTTCTTTTTCTTTATATTCTGTTGACACTTTTCATCCTCCTCTTACTCATTTTCATCCGCCGTAAAGTGATCATTATCTTTACTTTTAACTCACTATTAGCGCCTTTTATAAATTTTTAATCGTAATTACAAAACAATCAAAGTGATTTTATAATCATGATTATATTTGTGAAATTAGTATATCACCCGATGGTATGTTAAACAACTTAAAATTTTCAGAATTTTTATATTAAATTTTTACTTTACATAAAAAGAAAAGGCCTCCCACAGTAAACTGTGAGAGGCCTTCAACTTTAAAAATATTTACATGTTAGGTGAGCACTCATTACTGAATCGTCGTTAAACCCCTATATTAAGGGATCTAAGCGTTGATTACATCATGCCATATTTCAATGTCAGGTGAGCAAATAGGTGAGCATTTTCAATTATATTCTTATAAATAACTGGTATGAAGGACCTGAAAAGGCCCCCCTATTACAAGAGTAAGCATAAACCTAATCCTATAATATATCGGAAGGAGAAAAGATTATCATGAAAATGAAAAAATCCTTAAATCGAATTCAAACTGCATTATTAAAGAAACACATAAATGAGTTTTAAGAAAAAGATGGCATTTTAACTGAGGCTTTCATTTTAGAAGGACCAGAAGATATGATTTTCTATGTCTATAAGTTTGATTCTCCCTGTAAAACTGTGAAAGGTGCAATTTTATTATAAAAATTGAGAGGAGATTTTATAAATGAAATTTCAAAAGATTCTTAACTGCTTCAAAGTAAATAGATAAATACCATTTCTATATTATTTCCTTAAAAATCATCTATATTTGATATTTGTTTAATCTCACATTGAGATATATAATAAAAATAAGAAAAAAGAAAGCGTTTTCAATATTTAAATACTTCGTTACTTCTCATACTATAAGGAGGATTTAAGATGAGCCAAGTAGAAAGAAAATCCAAAGTGCAGAAATTAATTGAGCAACAAAAATTCAATGAGAAAGACATTTCCAAGATGACAGATTCACAGATTGAATATTATCACTGGCTCTATTTTGATGACTCTGTTTATGATTATATGTAACTCAAATATAAAATGATAAAAAGCGGGAAAAACATTGATAATTCATGGTTTCCCGCTTTTACTTTTATTCTTTAGGACTCCCCCATACCGATGCATAGAGTAGAAGTAAACCACTTTTACCATTGCTGGACTCTCCTAATACCTCTACAACTATGGGCTTCATATCAAACTCTTGCAAAAATAACCGAAGCAAAAGATGCTTGTAAAGGGAAAACTGTCTTTGGGTGATCCTTCACTAAGTTAAAAACATTTTCAATCAACTTTTAGCAGTTCCTTTTAAGGACTCTAAGTTTTGTTGTTCCCCCATCGCCAAGAACTATATGTATGTCTTTCATTGAAATTGGATGTATGAAGTTTCCCTTTCAACATCGAAGAAAAGGCCTCCCACAGTAAACTGTGGGAGGCCTTTTTCTTTAAAATCGATATTCACATGTTAGGTGAGCTCATTCTGAATCCTCGTTAAACCCCTCTATTAAGGGATTTAGCGAATGATTACATCATGCCGCCCATGCCGCCCATGCCGCCCATGTCAGGCATACCCATACCGCCAGCGCCTGCAGGTTCTGGTTTGTCAGCAACGACAGCTTCAGTAGTTAAGAACATTGCTGCTACAGAACCAGCGTTTTGTAGAGCTGAACGAGTTACTTTAGTAGGATCGACGATACCTGATTCGATCATGTTCACCCATTGTCCAGTAGCTGCGTTGAAGCCAGTGCCTACTGCTTCGCCTTTAAGGCGCTCTACG
>Ga0209025_1005457_pt1 | contig 10361 bp, 11 predicted proteins | sample AraplaMF_Col_mLB_FD_184256 | JGI IMG/M metagenome (GOLD analysis project Ga0209025, IMG submission 184256) | Arabidopsis root microbial communities from the University of North Carolina, USA - plate scrape MF_Col_mLB (SPAdes) (version 2) | ecosystem: Host-associated > Plants > Roots > Endosphere...
CTTAACACCAACAATCTCTTCTATAGCTTTATTGCTGGCATAAGGATCCTCAATAACAAAAGCTTTATCCCATTCAAATGGAATAATTTCAGCGAATTTGGCTGTGCGATTTTCTTCTTTTAATTTAATAATATTTTGTCTAATGATCTTTGTGTATTTATCTTCTTCGAAGTTGAAGAAGAGATATCCAGCAGATATTATCCCAATGAATAAAACCACAAATAGTATAGTTAGTCTGTTTTTTTTTTTCATATACCCCTCCTAATTCCAAGGCTTTAAATATAGGGTTCTTCGCTAAATTGCGTGGAAAAAGCACCGTAGTAGACTTATAGGGCCATTAGACATGGAGACTCTACGGGCATGAGTCCTCGCGAAAAGCCGCGCGTGGCAAGCCTTCGCGCCGCTAAGCATCGTATCATGCCCGTCTCTCCATGTAAAATCGCATATGTTATTTGCCACTCACGGTAGCGAGGAGCCAAATATAGTTAGTAATTCTCACTTTCTTCCCTTACACTATATGTGAACAGGTTATCAAAAGAAATAAAATAATTCCCCATTATTCATCTTTTCTTGAACTCTATTTGCTAAATCGGTATTTGTTACAGCATAAGGAACCTCATACCAGCTGACACAATCTCTACCTTTCGCATTGTTATGCAGATCCATAGATTTATGCATGAGACCATTATATCCATTCCATTCATCGTACATTAATTCTGCATCTGTCATTCCTACATCTTCATGGGCATTTGCAAATATTTCTGCCTTCGTTTTTGTTATATTTAGAGCCATTATTGCATTCCATAAAGCATGTCTAAAAGCATTCCCCCGATCTCCATCTTTCCAATTTGGATAACGCGAGTTCGTAATCACATCCAAAAGGTACACGGACAATAACATTCAATGTGAAAGCTGAAAATACTGAAACCGTCTTATTTTGGTTAATTCCCACAGGAACTCAGACGTGGAACCAAAGAGAACTCATTGGCTATGATATAAAGAAAGATAAGGATAATAATACTTTTTCACTTACTTGGAATATTGACCGCCCACTCCATGACCATTTACAAATACAAGCTTTAGGCGAAGGAATTTCAAATGATATGATCAATTTAGAAATGCATTAAAAGTTTACTTACATTAAAACTAACCTGCCGGTTACTTCAATGAAAACAGGCTCCCTGGCTATTCAACTATCGTGTCTCGTTAGTTCAATCATCTAACTTCAATAACAAAAACTGATGATGTATCACCTTTCGAAAATTTACCATCATCGGTTGTCCAGAATGCTGAAATGCCGTAGTAATAAATACCTTGTTCTTTTGGAGCATTAAAAGAGCCATTTTTCAATGGAATTTGTATTGTTTTTTCATCAACCAATTGCTGAATATCCAACCTATTAGGTGCTGGTTTATAAGCAAACGAAACTTTTATGTCTCCTTCAGGAGTTATAACAGTAGGAGTGACCCCTTTTAACATTGCATTTCCTCCTACATAATCTGCACATCCTAAACTACCCCAACAATAACTACTCTGGATAACTGGGATTTGAGTTTGCCCCGAAGTGACACTAGGAAGAGGTGGGGGTTTTTTTATAATCCTAATGCCAACACTCCTAGCGTATCCTTCAAATCTTGTATTTGCTACGAGGTTTCCTGCAAAAGGAGTTAAATAAATGAACATTATTAGTAAAGCTAAAAATCCCGTAACAGCTATTATGAATGCTTTTTTTCGACGCATTCCAAGCCCCCTTTAAACGAAAATCAATTATATAGACGTGATCTTGCCGTAATAGTTACATCAACTCATTTGAAAATGTATTAAACTATCCTGCCCTTTAGCTTAATGCATTCGTTAAGGTTGCCCGCTTGAACGTTATCCAAAATACCTTGGTAAAGCTGCAGGTTTTTCTCATGCTTCTCCGCCATACCATCACGTCCATATTGCTTAGCAGCCTCGGTCGGGCAGGCGCTTATGCAACAGCAGGTTATGGTATTTGGACCAGCACGGATACAATTCTGGTTCTCTTTATTCTTCTGGTAATCGTTGCCCGTTGCTTCTGTGGCTGGGGTTATGGCACGGCTGCAGCCGATGCAGTGGCTTATTAATCGAAACGCCAAAAGAATTCTGACCAAGTATAATCAGAATTCTTTTGGCGTTTCATGGCAACAAGCAACAGTTGGCACACTAATCGCGGGTCGATAGAAACCTTGTGGGTTCGGTTAAGGCTGGACGTGAATTAAACTCTCACCTTGGACCAGTGCCATAAAGCAAATCTGATGTCATAAAAGCTCCAACAGGAGGCAGAGCACCAGTATTTATTGGTGTCCCAGTAAGTTCTTTATCTGTTGTTGCAATCCAATTTCCGTATACTCCTGCCTGGGAAGACGGTGGTTTCATTATAAACCGTCCACTTAAGATCAAGTGACGAACTTTGATTTGGGTGTCGTCAAAAATTTGTAATTGACCGGAATACGAAGCGTATGGTGAATCGAAGAATAGTTGTTTGGCATTTTCGTTCCAGGTTCCATTGATACGAATAGGTGTACCTCGAAAATTAACGGTACCTATTACCCGTCCTTCTGTGACCGAGTCAATTATGAGAACCCCCCATAACACGGGTCTTCCCGAAATTTCTACACTCAGTCCCCATCTTGATGGATATGGCAAACTAGGCATAACCCTTTGCAAATGAATCCCTCCTAACGTTTGTATAGGAACAACATATGCAGTACAGCAAACACCTGCCCATGCTTACATAAAATTCAGGGAATTTTACGTGCACTCTTAGCTGCGCCTCTTGAAGCGAAGCAGCTTTTCGAAGACCTAGTCAAACGCTGTCAGCAAGACGGCATCATCGACGGTAGTCATGTCGCAATTGATAGCTCCGCCATCCATGCTTACGAAAAGAAGCAGCCTAAGCGAAAAAGCGAACAGACCGGCAATGCGAACTGGGGGGCGAAGTTGGACTCATTCGTTGGTTCGGATACAAGCTCCATCTGGCCGTTGATACGAAAAGCGAGAATTCAGTATCACGCATTTAAACCACCAGTCAGTTAGTTCGATTGACCGAATACTAGAGTAAAGGGCTGGACTACCCAGCCCCTCCTCATCAAACCGTACGTGAGGTTTTCCCTCATACGGCTTTCCGATGTTCTTCTTTCACGCGCATGCAGATTACAATAACGTTTTAAGTCCACATTGCTTAGCAATGAATCGAACTTCTTTCATCGAGCTTATCCATTTTCTTCGTTGTCTTTTCTTCGCGTACCACTTGGTTAACCTCTGCAAAATGTACCAATCCAGTTTCGCTAATTTCATTTGGCTGTAGTTCGTGTAGTAGTAATTTCTCCATCCTTGTATTTTCGGATTAAGCCATGCTACGTGTTCTTCCCATGAACTTGCTCGCATGCGGGGTGGTGCTAATCTTTCCTTAACCACTTCCCGTATGCGTTCTTCTGCCTTTTTCGTTAACCATTGCTGGGTTGTAAAATAAACATTTCCTTTGGAGGTTTCCGCTTTCGTTTTCCGATGGTGCATACCGAGGAAGTCGAATCCTTCTTCTCCGGTCCACATGCCCACGATTCGGGTCTTGGTTGGATGTAGGGTTAATTCCAGTCGCTCCATTATCGTTCGCACCAGTTTGTGCGCTTGTTCTGCGTCTTTCTTGGTTTTGCAAACAATAACAAAATCATCTGCGTACCTTGTTAATTCACCTGATCCTTTTCCGTGTTTCTCCCACAATATGTCGAAGTAGTTCAAATAAATATTCGCAAGTAGTGGAGAAATCACCCCGCCTTGTGGGGTGCCTAAGTCGGAACGTCGGATGTTTCCTTCTTCCATGACACCTGCTTGGAGCTACTTTCGTATTAACTTCAAAATCCGTCTGTCGTTAATGCGCATTTGCACCAATTTCATTAACTTTTCTTGGTTAATGTTATCGAAATAGCCTTGGATATCGACGTCTAATACCCAATTTCCTTTACGGTTACATGCTTTACGGATTCGATCTAACGCTTGCTTGGCACTTTTCTTCGGACGGAATCCGAAAGAGACTTCCTGAAAATCCATTTCAAAGATGGGCTCGATGACAAGCTTCGTTGCCATCTGTATGACACGGTCTCGTACCGTTGGGATACCTAGTGGGCGTTTGCTTCCGTCTTTCTTTGGAATGTAGTGCCTACGTACGGGCTGAGGACGGTAGTTGCCATCTTGCAGAATTCGTTGACACTCTCGGAGGAAGTTTGCCTCTCCGAGCTTCTCAATGTCTGCGATGGCCATTTCATCTACTCCCGCTGATCCTTTGTTGGCTCGTACTCGTTTCCATGCTTCACATAGGACATCCCATCGATGTACCTTGTCATACAAGGCGTGGAATTTACGTTTCTTGTTCTCCTTGGCCGCATGACCTAGCTTCTCTTGGAGTTGTTGAACTTTTTCCTTTGGTGTTGTTAGCCTTTGGGCATTCACTGATTCGTACCTCCTTAAGAAACATGAACAAAGTAGGGCCCCTTCCCTCCTACAGGTTGTGTTATCCTGCAGTTCCTCAGTACTATGAGCCCCTCGGACTCCCTTCCTGCAAGTTAATCATTTCATCTTTTGGACTTATAGATCACTTCGTTACGGGTTAAAAAAAAACTCCGTGCAGGGGAGGGTCTCCCCAGTTCACTGCATCCTCTTTCATACCATGCCGATCCCCTTACGCCGGAGGATTCTTCACTGCCGCTCCAAGTACTTAGCAGTTTCCATGGCCTTCACCTATTGAAGCGAGGTTCGGCTTCCCCTTGTCCCCCTTGCGAGGCGTTTTTAACGACGCGGCAGGATTCACTTCATGTTACGGCCTGGTATGTTGCTCGCTCTATCTCCGACAGAACTTTTGTCGATGCGCTTCTGCACACAGCTTTCACCGTATGCAGGCATCCTAGCTACATGGGGGCTTGGCCCCTCCCATGGCCGGACTTTCACCGGCTAGAAGATGCGTACCTCTGGGCACGCCTTCAATAAAAAGGGCAGCCGATTGCCGGCTGCCGTCGTGTCTTTGTTGAACTAAGGTGTCCCGTTAGCGCAACACGCTATTCACTGAGGAATCTCCTTTATAGGCATCTGCACAATCATATAGTTATTAACCTACATACTGTAAACACAGGTTATTTGACTTTACGAATAGTGCATTATCTTTTTAAAGCAAAAGGAGATATTATATGACAAATTTTTATTCTTTTCACGGGACTATCACTATGATTAATGATTTTTTTACAGGTCAAAATGGTGAAGGGTGTTTTAAATTAATATCTGTAGACAATGGATTGGGAGCATTAGTAAATTTCGTTGTGTCACCCAATACTTATTTTGTAGACCATGTAATGGTGTCAGTAGGAGATCAAGTGACTGGATATTATGACGGAAATGCACCTGCTCTTCTAATTTACCCTCCACAATATCAAGCAATTGTCATGGTAAAAAATAGCCCATATCAGAATGTAATAGTAGATTATTTTAATACTGAATTGGAGAGTAGTGATGGACGATTACGATTAAATATTTCTCCATATACTCAAATAGTATTAACAAATGGGCAACACTTTTCAAGAACCCCTGCGAACCGAGATCTAATTGTTATTTATGGACCTACAACAAAAAGTATCCCCGCCATTACCACACCCTATAGAATTATAGTTTTGTGTTAGGGGGCATGCTGTCCACTGCAGAGGATGGAATAATATTCATAATTCCTTGGTTCAACTAATCTGCCCGTTAGCTCAGTTCAAACTTGCTTCAGCCTTTCCACGGAGTGATTAATCATCTCTCCTCGCCCTCCTCTATAAATAACAAATGATAATTTCCAGGATAATCAATAACATGGACAGTGATAAAGGTTCAAGACTACTAAAAGAAAATGAGCTGAAGAATCCCTAATACTATCGAGGCAATAACCACTATTTTTGCTACAAAATCCTGTTGCATATATTTTAAAACAACTCCAATGAGAGACAGAATATAATTGCTCTATTGATGTTCCCCTACGGTAACTGTTATCCCAATGTCATCTTGCGGGGCAATAATTGAAACGATCCCCCCCTCTGAACTAGGAAAAGGACGAAGCTCGATCTCACATGCATGAGCATTCGCTCCAGAAATAACTACATCTTCCTTGGAGAGCAATGCAGCGTGGGGATGGTAGATCAAAGTCTCACCACCGGTCGGTACGTAATCCACATTTATTATGTCCGTATCATAGTCATAGTGGTATCCGATAAGCACGCCCCCTGTTTCTTGTGGATAAGCGCGGTTTAATGCTATTGAGTAAGGGGATTCCTTGAATCTATCGCACCAGCACCAATAGGTATTACTCCAAAGGTACTGTTCAAAGATGGCAATCAGCGCTTTGGATAGTTCGAGGGTCGCAGGATGGTTGGTAAATGCTCCCCACTCCCCGATCAAGGTAGGAATGTTCAAACGTTCCTGTACCTTGCGATGAGTAGAATATATCAAATCAACCCGATCCTGATTATATATCTCATAATGCTCAGTATCGACTACCAGATCATAACCATGGGGAGCGTAGACCTGATGATGAACAACCGCTCCTTCATCGTTGTGTACTAATTCCAAACCAGACTCCACTGCCATATTAGCAAAATAACTTGTTTCTAGCATCAAGAAGCCGTCCGGTGCAACCGAGCGAATCGCTGCCGCCGTTTTGTTGAAAAAGGGCGCGAGAACTTCACGTTCAAATACCTGTGAAGCCTCCTTCGCGCTGTCGACCAACACTCGATAGATATCCATATCCGCCATGCCTTTGAGTATCTCTTGTTTTTGCTCCTCATCAAACCAGAGTGCGGAGAGTTGTTCCATGTTAACTTCAGTCATTCCCATAACAGTCGTTGCATAGGCTGCGATAATTGCACCAAATCCCTCTTGTCCGCTTGAACCAGGATAGGGCTCGTTCATCATATCGTAGCCAATGATATTGGTACAGTCGGCAAAAAACGCTGCTGCATGTTTCCACATCGCTGCATAATGATCCTGCAAACCTATACCATCACTAGCGGGAGTGTTATCCCAAAAATGATCTAACGCTCGGTTCACTGCCGGACTTTCCAAATAAGCGTCGCTCCAGATTTGGCCAACTACATGAGGGAGGCCATCCGAGAGGGTCGCCCATTCAGGAGCTCCATCGCCATAAAGCAAACTATACAAATCCTGATGCATATCAAGAAAAACGTAGATATCATTTTGCTCCGCCCAGAGGATTTGTTGTTTGATTTTGCCTAGATATTCGTTGTCATAGACACCAGGTTCTGGCTCCACGCCATCCCAAATCAAACCCAATCGGACGACATTAAACCCCTGTTCATGAAACCATTTAAACAACTCCTCACCACAAGGGTCCACATACCCTTTGGCTTTATCCTTGCAGACCAAGTTCACGCCATTTAAAATTACCTGTGCTCCATCTTCATTTACAATTCGTTGCCCATCCGTTGTAAGCTTCTTCATCTCTCTTCTCCTTCCTCAATTTCATTTACAGGAATATAAATTTCAATGTAGTGATTGTTGTACTGATTAAATAGATTGATCTCAAGAGAATTTCCAGCAATCTTTAAGCCACGCTTATGGATGAATGCTTTCATTTGCTCATAATGATCGTCTAAATCGGTATAACAGTCCTTGTTAATGACCACACATTTTCTTGCGCAAAAGCTTGGCTCTAATTTCAGGAATACACCCGCAGCTTCATCCATCGGGAAGGTGGACAAAATCCCGTTATTCAAATAACTGTGGTAATTGCCCACAAGAAGGTTCTCCATCGATACGATGGATATAATATGGCAGAAATCGAGCCACTCCTGATCGGTACTGATTTTACGTATCTGCTGTTGCACTTTACTCCCAAGCTTCTTGTCTGCACTTTCCATAATAGAATCCGTAAGAAACACCCAGCTTGGATTACTTTGTACTAACTCAATAACATCTCTTTCTTCGAATCGTTGAAACTTATCTTTCAGAAAATCAAGCTTAAGAGACAGGTGCTTCAAATAGGTCAACTGCCGGTCGATATCTCTCTGCTTGCTAGTGAGCAACTCGCGCATATCCTTCAGACTATCGTCTGTAAGTAGTGCATGAATACGTTCAATAGGAACATCCATTGCTCTAAGCATTCTAATCGTTATTAAGGAATCGAATTGTTCTAGATAGTAATAACGGTACTTATTCACGTCCCGATGAGAAGATATTAGTCCGATCTTGTCATAATACCGAAGAGTATCTATCGGGATATTCAGAATATTAGATACCTCACCAATCGTAAATTTAAGTTTTAACATAGTCGTTTCACCTATACCGCTCCTCCCCTTCTGGCATAATTACTGAATGCCGAGATTTCTTCCTCTTTCTTTTTGTCGAATGGATAGAAAGCTATCGGTATCAGTCCGATAATTACAGCCATAAGTGGGACCATACCCGTGGCCAATCGAATTCCGAATACCGCGGATTCAGACTGAGTTGCCGCAAGACCGTCGTAACCATATGCACCGATTACAGTGATGAAGATTACCGTCTGTACACTGGAAAAGGCTACAGTAAATAACGAGAACAGACCGTTGAACAGTCCGGTTTTCCTCACTCCGGTAATACGCTCGTTCTCATCAATGATCAGTGCGCCCATCGGTGAAACCGCAGTTTTGATGTAGTTCACTGTGAAAACAATCAAGATGTAGGAAGCCGCCGCAGTCCAGATATTGTTGGCGAAAAATATTCCACCGTAACCGAGAACTGCAGTGATTGTGCCCCAATAGATACTTATTTTCGTGCCATATTTTTTGATGATATTTCCCATGACCGGTAGAAAAATGAGAGCGATTACATGAGTGCTGGCATCTACAACTGTAGCTACGAAACCTCCTGTTTTTAACACATCGTCCATATAGTAAAGGTATGGTGTGAAGTAAAAACTAATCGGGCCGACAGTGATGACTGAGTAGAGAACATAAGTGAGGAAAGAACGAGATCTTATGATTTGCCAGGATTCGCTCAAAACAGCTTTCGATTGGATATGTTGGTTGTTGAGGGTTTCATACATTTTCGCATCGTCCCGCAATCCTCGTAAAGCCAGAGTGAAGAATATCGTTTCCACCAAAATTACCGCGCTAAAGACCGGGATGATTACCTCACGTTTCCCATCGCCAACCAACAGCAGAGTCGGAATCATGGTGATAAGAAACGACATACCTTGAGAGATGTAGTTTTGTATCATGTTGACATCAACACGTTCTTCTTTGGTGGGCGCAGCGATCAAAGTATATGATGTATAGGCTACACTGTAAGCAGTTGCCGCCGTATCGTAGATAAATAACTCTACCGAATAGATCAGGAAAATGGACCACTGATCCCAAGTCGGACTGGATAGCATCATGAGAAAGGAGGAGATGATCATAAACGGCACCGTCACGCGCATAATGTAGACATATTTTCCACGCTTCGGTCGGTGTCTCATTTTATCGATCCATACGCCGATCATCGGATCGTTAATGGCATTCCAGATATTATAAATTATGTACACCCAGCCAATATACTTCGGACTTAGGCCAATCATATCGGTATAGTATTTGATAAACACATTGTGGATCAGAACGCCCCCAACCGATAGGACAGGTCCAGGGAGAGCAAGCCGCCATTTCTGGCCTGAGGTCAGTCCAGCGCTGCTGAAGCGGAAGGCCGCTCGAATGGAACCGATTACTTTTTTCAAGAATATCATTCCCTTCTCATAAGTAGCTCGCTGATCCACAACTCCTTTAAGCCTATGTTCCATCTTGGTTATTATTATAAACTATGGAGTAACTCCAGGCTCAATAGGTAATAACGAATAAAATTTAGCATTCTTCGAGACGTTTACGCAAAAAAATAAGGTTAACCAAATGATCTGGTTAACCTTATCTTACAAAGGACCTTACCCCCACATTCCGATGAGTAAAATTCCAACGAATATAACCACAGAACAAGAGATTCATTTCATGCCCTGCTGCTCTTTCAGGAGTAGAATGCCCAGGAATGTAGCTCAAAATAGATCCTAGAATTATGGTAAATTTGTTCCACCTTATTTCCTACCAGATCCTTCGAGAAGCCAGCACAACTGGAGTCAAACCAACCACAAAACCGATATTAGTTACTTCTAATAATGCGAGTGGAGAAATTTGCTGCAGGTTTAGCTTGTCGACGAACACGTAACAGGTTGTGCATAACCCAACACATAATGCCATAAAACGGGCTTCTTGCTATGTATCTGTGTGTTTTATCGATTGGTTCTCGAGCCGATCCCACTTAGGACGATGAATCCGCCAAGGTACGCGTCAAATAGCCCA
>Ga0209025_1005459_pt1 | contig 10359 bp, 12 predicted proteins | sample AraplaMF_Col_mLB_FD_184256 | JGI IMG/M metagenome (GOLD analysis project Ga0209025, IMG submission 184256) | Arabidopsis root microbial communities from the University of North Carolina, USA - plate scrape MF_Col_mLB (SPAdes) (version 2) | ecosystem: Host-associated > Plants > Roots > Endosphere...
CGGCCTGAAGGGCGACGAAATCGTCACCATCGAAGGTCTCGAGAACATCAAGCCGCGTGAGAAGAAGATTGCCAAGATCACCTACGGCGACGGCACCGTGAAGGAAGTTCCGCTTCTGTCGCGCGTCGACACGCTGGATGAGGTCATCTACCTCAACAACGGCGGCATCCTGCAGACGGTTCTGCGTGATCTCGCTGCTTAATTCTTAAGACAAGCGCATGATAATCGCCGCCGGAGAGCAATCTCCGGCGGTTTTTCTTTGCGGGACGGGGCTCACGGCGATGTGTTCCGGCTGCGATGGCGGGTGGGCCTGTCTCACCCGTTCGTTACTTCCCGTTTTGAGCCGGAAGGATTATCTCTACGGTCGTAATCGGGGCCTGCGGTATCGGTCCGCCGCATGTTCTGGAAAAGAGGTTGCAATGTCGCCGCGTTTTTTGATTTCGATGATTGCCGGTCTGGTGCTCGCGGCACCGCTTCATGCCGAAGACGGCAAGCCGAAAGGCGTCGTCGAACTCTTTACCTCCCAGGGCTGCGGCTCCTGTCCGCCGGCTGATGCGGCATTCCGCAAGATCGTCGGCCAGGGCGACGTCATCGCGCTCGCTTATCACGTCGATTACTGGAATTATCTCGGCTGGACCGACACGCTGAGCTCCAAGCAGAATACCGACCGGCAGTATGGCTATGCCCGGATGCTCGGCCGCAGCAACGTCTATACGCCGCAGGTGGTGGTCAATGGCCGCGACCATATGGCAGGATCCGACATCTCGGCGATCAACGGTAAGATCAATGGCTTCTCCACGGAGGGCAAGGGTCTCTCCGTGCCCGTCGATGCGCAGATGCGCGGCGACGAGCTGGAGATCAAGATCGGCGCCGGGCAGGGCAAGGCCAGTGTCGTCATGGTCTATTTCGACAAGGAAAAGACCATCGACGTCGAAAAGGGCGAGAACAGCGGCCAGAAGATTTCCTACATCAACAGCGTCAGCGACATTGAAACCGTGGGCATGTGGGACGGAAAGGCAACAAGCCTAACCTTACCTGCAACGGTGCTCCAGAAGGCCGACCTCGAGGGCTGTGCAATTCTGCTGCAGGCTGCTACGGCTGATGGTGACCCGGCCGCGATCCTGGGCGCAACCGTCATCATGGCGGGCAAGAATATCTGAGGGTTTCATCTGCTGCGGCAGATGGAAAACGGGGCGGCCCGGCTGATCGTATTCGGGGCTGGGGTTAAGGTCGATACGCTCAGCCGGGCCCTTTGGCGCGCTGGCGCCAAATCGGTGAGCGGAACTTCCCCTGCAAATGAGGCGCTGTTTTGACTGAATTGCGGCGCTCAGGAGATTGCATAGCATATGATTAATGTGATGACTGGCCGCACTTGCAATTTGGCGCGGCTCGGGCAAACTGTCATTCTCCTGTCACAAGCGGAGGCACAGGGAGACTGATGACAGATCAGCCGGATTTGCGGCATGGCGATCACCGTTCCGCCGACAATAGTTCCTCAGTCGTCGTCGATCTTAAAGAATACAAGCAGAGCAAGGATCCGTTGCCGGTGACGTTTCACCGGCGAGAGCTGGACGCAATCCTGTGGATTTACGGCCGCATGGTCGGCGAGGGCGAGTGGAAAGACTACGCCATCGACCACATGAAGGACAAGGCGGTGTTCTCCGTCTTCAAGCGCTCCGGCGAAATGCCCCTCTTCACCATCGAGAAAGATCCCAAGCTTGCCAACAAGCAGGGCGCCTATTCCGTGGTGAATACCAACGGCATGATCCTGAAGCGTGGCCACGAGCTGCAGCAGGTGTTGAAGGTTTTCGACAAGGTGCTGAAGCTCGTCGACAAATAGGCGCTCAGCCCTTGTAGAGGCTGCCTGGATAGGCAGAGAGATCCGGGTCTGTATCCTTGCCCTCGCCGAGCACACGCTGCATCAGCATCGTGTCTAGCCAGCGGCCGTGCTTGTAGCCGGTGCCCTTTAGCAGGCCGGTTTCCTCGAAACCCGATGAACGATGCAGCGCGATCGAGGCTGGATGGGCGCCGCCGATGACGGCCACCATTTGCCGGAAGCCGAGCGCGGTGCAGCGTGATATCAGTTCCGCCAGCAGCGCCTTGCCGACGCCCTTTCCACGGGCGGCGGGGGCAAGATAGATCGAATCCTCGACCATCCATCTATAGGCCGGCCGCGTGCGGAACGCCGACGCATAGGCATAGCCCAGAAGCTCGCCATTTTCGTCAACGGCGGCAATATAGGGGTAGCCCTGGCTGGTTATGGCGGAGAGGCGGGTTGCCATCTCCTGGCGCTCCGGCGGTGCTATCTCGTAGCTGGCGACGCCCGACAGTACGGATTCACGGTAGATCGCGGTGATGGCGTCGAGGTCGGAGGTGGAGATATCGCGGAGGTTAACGGTCATTCGGCGGCCGATGTCTGGAGTGTGGTTCAGGCTGAAAACCATTCGCCGCGAGATTTGGCAACAGGAAAAGCGAATGGGGTATCGGGGCCGGTGCATTCAGACTGATCATGCTTGCGGCCGTTGTTGCCGTCGTTCCGCTCTGGTTTTGGCACGGCGTAGGGTGACATCGAGCCCGGCAGGAGAGCCAGCGAGTTGACCGAAGCCGCCGGAGCTTCTAGAGAACGGCATTCGCTGAACGGGTCCGTTGCCTCAGGCGGCACAGTCGCCGCATGCGTCAGCCATGGAGAAACGCAATTATCAAGATCCTGGTTTTGCTGCATGCCGCCGTCGGCATCGATTGGCAGTCTCCTCCCGAGGGCACCAGCCTGAAGACCTTGAACGAGGCCGAGGAGAAGGGCTTTATCGAGATTCGCGGAGAATTCCAGAAGCGGCAATTCCGTCTGACGAAGCGCGGCTCCGACCATGTTGCGCTCGATCGGCGGCGTCTGGCGGCGCGCAAGCTCTGAGACAAAGGGCCGGCTTTCGTATGCCGGCTGCATGTCGATCGTCATGATGCGCCACGCGAAGCGCCGCATCCTCATTCCGCAAAATAAAACCGCCCGCAACATCTCTGCTGCAGGCGGCTTGTGTCTTTGATCCGGTCGAGGTTACCCTCGCCGGCACTCGTTCCGTGTTACTTGCGGTTACCCATGAACTGCAGAAGGAACATGAACAGGTTGATGAAGTCGAGGTAGAGCGTCAGAGCGCCCATGATCGCCTTGCGGCCCATGACTTCAGCACCGTCTGCTTCATAGTACAGTTCCTTGATGCGCTGCGTGTCGTAGGCCGTGAGGCCTGCGAAGATCAGGACGCCGATCACGGAGATCGCGAACTGGAGGGCAGACGAGCCCAGGAAGATGTTCACGATCGACGCGATGATCAGGCCGAAGAGACCCATGATCAGGAACGAGCCCATGGCCGAGAGATCACGCTTGGTCGTGTAGCCGTAGAGCGACAGGGCGCCAAACGAAGCGGCTGTCACGAAGAAGGTCTGCGTGATGCTCGACTGCGTGTAGACCAGGAAGATCGACGAGAGCGACAGGCCGACCAGCGCGGCATAGACCCAGAAGGTCGTCTGCGCGGCGGCAACGCTCATGCGGTTGATCCGGAAGCTCAGGAAGAAGACCGCAGCCAACGGAGCAAGGATCACGACCCAGCGAAGCGGCGACTGGAAAAGCAGTACGCCGAACTGCGTCAGCTGATTGTCCTGGACCGCGAAATTGAAGCCGAGATAGGCCGCAACACCCGTGATCGCCAGACCCAGCGCCATCAGGTTGTAGACCTTGAGCATATAGGAGCGCAGCCCCTGGTCGATCATCTCGCCAGTCTGTGCCCGGCTTTGGTAGTTACGAAGGTCAGCCATTGTTTCCTCTATACAAGCTCCGATGTGAATACGGTGTCGGGTTTTGCGACCCGGGCGCCGCTGCGGAGCTCCAGCATGCCTGCAGACAATATGAGGCTTTCGCCCCTAGCAAACAAGGCCCTTGCAACCAGCGGCGGGGTTAAATCGCCGTAAGGTGAAGCTATTTCGTCAAACGCTCGTTCTAGAGCTCGCGCAGAACGGGTGCTGCCTTCTGGCCGAGAATGCGCCATGTGCCGATCAGGCCGATACCGACGGTCAGCACAAGTGCCGTCACCAGCGTCAGCCCTGCGACATCCGGCAGGAAGGCCGAGGGCAGCTTCATGATGCGGCTGACGACGAACCAGGCGGCCGTTCCGCCGGCAAGCAGCGCGAAGATCGCGGTCGCGACACCGAGGATGAGATATTCGTAGCTGAAGGCGCGGATCAGCATGGAGCGCGTCGCGCCGAGCGTCTTCAGGACGACGGCATCGTGCGTGCGCGCCCTGTTTCCGGCGGCGAGGGCGCCTGCGAGCACGAGGATCGAGGCGATCAGTGCGACGGAGGCTGCGGCGCGGATGGCGGTCGCAAGCTGGCCGACCAGCTCGTTGACGATATCGAGCGCGTCCTTCACGCGGACGCTGGTGATCGTCGGATAGGTGTTGGTGACGGTCTTCAGCAGCGCCGCTTCCTCGGCCGGTGTGGCAGAGGGATCGGTCAGTGTGGCGAGCCAGGCATGCGGGGCGCCGCGGAAGGTGTTTGGCGAGAAGACCATCACGAAGTTGATCGACAGCGATTCCCATTCGACCTTGCGGAGGTTGGCGATGCGCGCGGTGATGTTGCGGCCCAGCACGTTGACGGTGACGGTATCGCCGATCTTGAGGCCGAGCTCTCCCGCCTCTTCGGCGGAGAAGGAGACCTGCGGTTCGCCGCTGTAATCCTTCGGCCACCAGCTGCCTTCGGTCAGCGAGGCATTTTCCGGTATGTTTTCAGAATAGGTGATGCCGCGGTCGCCGCGCAGCACCCATTGGCCGGCGGGCGGCACCTTGCGCTTGGTGACATCCTCGCCATTAAAGGCAAGGATGCGGCCACGCAGCATCGGCACTTCGACGAGCTTGCCTTCCGGCGCCTGCTCTCTGACGAGACTGCGGAAGTTTTCGACCTGGGCGCTCTGGATATCGACGAAGAAGAAGTTCGGCGCTCCTTCGGCCATGCGTCCGGTCAGCTGCTGGCGCAGATTGCCGTCGATCAGCGTCAGTGTGACCAAGAGAGCGAGGCCGAGGCCGAGCGAGAGGACGACCGAGGGGGTCAGGGCGCCGGGGCGGTGGATATTGCCGATTGCGAGGCGCAGCGCCGGGGAATTGACGCGCGGACTGCGCTTCGCAAGCCAGGCGATGACAGCCGCGACGACGCGCAGAATGACGAAGGCGAAGATGATGGCGCCGACGAAGACAACGGCGATGAAGCGGTCATAGGCGGTGACGATCGCCAGGCCCGCAAGCGCGGCCATGAAGAGGGCGGCGAGCAGGATATAGGGCCAGGAGGGGAGCTTGCGGGCTTCGAAGCCTTGCTCGCGGAAGAGCGCCGTTGCCGGAACCTCGCGGGCATGGCCGAGCGGCAGGATGGCGAAGGCGAGCGTCGTCAGGATGCCGAAGAGCGTGGCGAGCAGCAGTGCGCCCGGATAGAGCGCCGGCTCGGTCGAGACCGGTAGGAACTGCGCCAGGAATTGGGCGGCGATGACGGGCGATATGGCGCCCAGTATGAGGCCGATCAGGATGCCGGCGAAGGCGATGATGGCGATCTGGAAGAGATAGATTAGCACGACGACCGAGGCAGGTGCACCCAGGCACTTGAACGTGGCGATTGTCGTGCGCTTGGAATCGAGGAAGGCACGCACCGCATTGGCAACGCCGACGCCGCCGACGATCAGCGCGGTCAGACCGACCAGCGTCAGGAACTGCGAGAAGCGGGTGATGTTTTCGGTGAGCGAGGGGGCTGCACGGTCGCTGGTGCGGATCGACCAGCCGGCCGAGGGAAACTCCTTGGCGGCGCGATCGCGGACGGTGCCGATTTCTCCGGGATCATCGAGCTTGATCTTGTAGGCATGTTCGACAAGGCTGCCGGTCTGGATCAGGCCGGATGCCTGCAGCGCCTCGCGGCTGACGATCAGGCGCGGGGCAAAGCCGAAGCCTTCGGAAAGCGCATCCGGTTCGGTCTTCACGGTACCTGTTATGTTGAGCGTGGCATTGCCGAGCAGGATTTCGTCACCGATCGATAGCCCGAGACGTTCGAGCAGCAACGGGGCGGCGACGGCGCCGTAGGTGCCGCTCTGGGTTGAGAGCAGGGTGGCGAGCGGATAGTCCGGCTCGGACTGGAAGGTGCCGTAGAGCGGATAGGCATCGTCGACGGCCTTGACCTCGACCAGCGCCTGATCGGTACCGTCGGGCTTGCGGGCCATGGAGCGCAGGCCAGTGGAGGTCGAGACCTTGCCGAAGCCGCGCAGGAAATTCATCTCGTCCTGCGTTGCCTCGCGATTGTTCAGCTCGAAGCGCACGTCGCCGGCCAGCAGTTCCTGTCCCTGCGAGGCGATCGTATCGGTGATCGAGGTCGAGACCGAATTGACGGCGGCAATGGCGCCGGTGCCGAGCGCGATACAGGCGAGGAATATGTAGAAGCCTCTGAGGCCGCCGCGCAGTTCGCGAAGGGCAAGGCGGAAGGCGAGCGAAACGCGCGGGGTGATCAGCGTCATGCGATGGCTGCAGCAGACTGGCGGACCGCGCTGTCGCCTTCGATCTTGCCGGAGCGCACGCGGATCTGCCGCGAACAGCGGTTGGCGAGCGCATTGTCGTGGGTGACGAGCAGCAGCGTCATGCCGCGCTCGGTCTGTTTGGAGAACAGCAGATCGGCGATCTGGCGGCCGGTATCGGTGTCGAGATTGCCGGTCGGTTCGTCGGCGATCAGCAGGGCAGGCGAGGGGGCGAGAGCGCGGGCAATGGCGACACGCTGCTGCTCGCCGCCGGAGAGCTGGCCCGGATAGTGGTTGAGGCGTTCGCCGAGGCCGACGGAGCGGAGCTCGCGCTGGGCGATCTCGAAGGGGTTCGGGACATTGGCGAGCTCGAGGGGAACGGCGACGTTTTCGAGTGCCGTCATGTTGGCGATCAGATGGAAGGACTGGAAGACGATGCCGATATTGCGGCCGCGGAAATCGGCGACCTGATCCTCGCTCATCGCATGGAGCGGCGTTTCGTTGATGTGGATCTCACCGCTATCGAGCCTTTCAAGACCAGCCAGCACCATCAGCAGCGTCGACTTGCCGGATCCGGAGGGACCGACGATGCCGACCGATTCGCCGGCGGCGATCGTCAGGTCGATGCCCTTCAGCACATGCACGGATGCGGCGGCATTGCCCAAGGTCAAATCCGCGTGCTTCAGCTCGATGATGGTTTTTGCCAAAGAAAATAGCCCTATATAAATCTCAAAGACTTCGACAATTTAGGGAAAGCGGAATGAGATTTAAAGTTGGCCTGCTTCACATCGCTGTCATTGCAGGCTCTCTGCTCGCAAGTTCCATGGCTCAGGCCGCGACGCTCAATCTCGTCGGCTTCGGCGACAGTCTGATGGCGGGCTACCAGCTGCCGCCCGGCGACGGCTTTCCGGAAAAGCTGCAGGCGGCGCTGAAGACCAAGGGCGAAGACGTTGCGATCACCAATGCCGGGGTTTCCGGCGACACGTCGACGGGCGGTCTGGCGCGAATCGACTGGTCGGTTCCCGACGGCACCAATGGTGTGATTCTCGAACTCGGCGCCAATGATGCACTGCGGGGAATTCCGCCCGAAGAAACCGAGAAGAATCTCGACGCCATGATTACCCGGCTAAAGGAGCGGGGCATTCCGGTGCTGCTTGCCGGCATGATGGCGCCGCCGAACATGGGTGCTGACTATGCCGCGCGCTTCAATCCGATCTACGAGAAACTGGCGCAAAAACATCAGGTTCCGCTCTACGCCTTCTTTCTCGACGGCGTCGTCATGGATGCCAGCCTGAAGCTTGAAGACGGCATGCACCCCAATTCAAAGGGTGTAGATGTCATGGTCCAGAAGATGGAGCCGGCTGTCACAAATTTCATCCGGACGATTTCTACTGTGAAGAAATAGGGGCTTGCGCGGCTCACCAATGCGTGATTCCGTGTTAGCACCTGCAAAAGATTCGGGGAGTGCTCGTTATGCCGAGACTATTTACCGCCCTCGAAATTCCGCGCAATGCGGCGATGAGCCTCTCTTTGCTGCGCGGTGGTCTTCCCGGTGCCAGATGGATCGATGTGGAGAATTACCACATCACGCTTCGCTTCATAGGCGATGTCGATGGCCGCACGGCAGACGAGATCGTCGACCGGCTCGACCGGATCGACAGGCCCGAATTCCAGATCAGGCTTGATGGTATCGGGGCCTTTGGCTCCAAGAAGCCGCATTCGGTCTGGGCCGGTGTCACGCCATCGCCGGAGATGTACGCGCTTCAAGCCGAAATCGAACGCATTTGCCAGCGCATCGGCCTGCCGCCGGATCCCCGCAAGTTTACCCCGCATGTCACGCTCGCCCGCCTCAAGTCGTCGCGGGTAGACGATGTGGTGCACTACCTCTCGGGCCGCGGCAATTTCCAGACTTCGGCTTTCACCGTACCCCGCTTCGTACTGCTGTCATCGCGGGAATCGGTCGGCGGCGGTCCTTACCTGACCGAGGAAGTGTTCCCGCTCCACGAAGCGCTTTCGGCGCCGAGCATGCCTGCGAGCTTCATGCAGCCGGTGTGAAGCCTGACATAGACCGCTTCGAAACCTTCCGGGCCGCCGTAATAGGGGTCCGGAATGTCTTCGCCGGTGCCGAGCGCGATGTCTCCGAACAGGTGGATGTTTCCGGCATCCGGCGCCTTGCGCCTCAGCTCCGCCATGTTGCTGCGATCCATTGCGACAATCAGGTCGAATGCTGCAAAATCCGACGAGCGGATGCGGCGCGCACTCTGACCGGTAATGTCGATGCCATGGCTTCCCGCCGTTGCGATCGAGCGAGGGTCGGGCTGATCGCCTTCATGCCAGCCGCCGATGCCGGCTGAATCGATCGAGACGATTTCGGCAAGCCCGCTTTCGGCCGCGACATGGCGAAAGATACCTTCCGCAAGTGGCGACCGGCAGATATTGCCCATGCAAACAAACAGGATGCTGACGCGTTTCATGAAAAGCCTGTTCTGAAAAACGATGGGAGAACCATGACATGAAGATGGAGAAACTGGAACGCCGGGCGATCGACGAGCAGCTTGCTGGTGTGAGCGGCTGGGCGCTTGCCGATGACGGACAATCGATCTCAAAGACTTTCAAGTTCGCGAGTTTCGTCGAGGCTTTCGGCTTCATGACGAAGGCGGCGCTGACGGCGGAGAAGCTTAACCACCATCCGGAATGGTTCAATGTCTATTCCAAGGTGGAGGTGAAACTGAACACGCATGATGCGGGCGGACTTACCGAGCTGGACTTCAAGCTCGCCAAGGCGATGGACAAGGCAGCGGCTTCGAACACGAACAATTGAATCGGCGTGTTCAATCCCCATATCAGCGCATGCCTTTTGAGGAGATCGGAATGGACGACGTCAAATACGGTGAGATCCTGCTGCCCGGCGATGAGGAAACCCAGAGCCGCCGGGAGAAAGCCGTGCGCAAGAAGTTCTGGCCGACCTTCAAGCGTGCCGTCCGGCAGATCCCGTTCTCGCGCGACGTCGTTGCCGCTTTCTACTGCGCGCTCGACCCGCAGACGCCGACGCGCGTGCGCGGCATCCTGCTTGCCGCGCTCGCCTATTTCGTCCTGCCCTTCGACCTGATCCCCGATGTCTTCGCGGTCATCGGCTTTTCCGACGACGTCGCCGTCTTGTCGGCGGCCTTTGCCATGGTCAGCGGCCATATGAAGCCGAAGCATTACGAGGCGGCTGATCGGGCGCTTGCGGACCAACCCGAGGGCATGAAGACGATCTAGGCCGGTCGCTCCTAGGCCGTCTGCGCCTCCAGAACCTTCTTGAGCTTGCCGAAGGCGAGCCTGATGCGCGACTTCACCGTGCCGAGCGGAAGCCCTGTGGCCTCGGCGATCTCCGAATGCGACTGCCCCAGGAAGAAGGCCGCCTTCAGCATTTCGCGTTGTTCTTCCGGCAATTGGCTGACGGCGGCGCGTACATGCGCATCGCGGTCATCGTTGGCGACGGCCTCGTCGGCGCCGATTTCGGCGGGCGGCTGCAGCGTCGGATCGTCCTCGTCGAGAACCCGCGCACGGGCGCGGCGCTGCAGATCGATGCGGCGGTTTCTGGCGATGCGGAAGAGCCAGGTCGAGAGCGACGAGCGTGCGGGATCATAGAGATCTGCCTTGTGCCAAAGCACGATCATCACTTCCTGCACCAGCTCTTCGGCTTCGGTTGCAGGCATGCGCTGACGTAGCAGCCAGGATTTCAGCCTCGGCGCGAAATAATCGAACAGGACGGAGAAGGCCTGCTGATCGCGCCGTTCTGCGACTGCTTTTGCGAGGGCAGCGAAACGCTGTTTTTCCTCAGCATCCAT
>Ga0209025_1005461_pt1 | contig 10356 bp, 10 predicted proteins | sample AraplaMF_Col_mLB_FD_184256 | JGI IMG/M metagenome (GOLD analysis project Ga0209025, IMG submission 184256) | Arabidopsis root microbial communities from the University of North Carolina, USA - plate scrape MF_Col_mLB (SPAdes) (version 2) | ecosystem: Host-associated > Plants > Roots > Endosphere...
ATTCACGAAGTCGCAATGATGCGGCCTGGCCGCGTCATCGTGCTGGTAGGGCCGGAAATAGCGGCAGGTGGCGCACATGCGCTGCACCGGTATCGCCTCGGCCTCCTGGAGATGCCGGATCATCTTGACGATCGACATCAGCAAATCTTCCTGTTCACCGGCGGGAAGCGCCCGCGCCGCCGCTGCCGCCGATCCCTCGGCTGCACTCGCCTCGGCCAGGATCGCGCGTCCCGCAGCGCTCACCACCACGGCCGCCGCGCGCTTGTCGCCCGCTGCCGCTGCCTTCTCCGCATAGCCCTTGCGCTCCAGCGCCGCGATCGAATCCGTCGCCGTCGGCTGCGAGACGCCGAGATGGACGGCGATCTCCTTGACCCGTACCGGCCGGTCGCGCCCGGCGAGGTAATCGAGGATCGCAAGCTGCGTCGGCTTCAGGCCGGTCGCTTCGGCGCGCGTCCAGTCGTCGCTGCGCATCGCGGCTGCCAGGCGCGCCAGGCCTTCGCTGATGCGGTGTGAGATCGGGGTCGGGTCAGATGGCGTTTCCATGATGCTTATATATATAGGAGTCCTATATAAATTCAAGATGGACCTGCGGCAGCTTGGCTCTTTCGTAAAGGGACATCTCCGTGATAGGGTACCCCCCTATATTAAACCGAGAGCAGACATGTCCCACACCCATCACCAGAAAAAGAAGCTGATCGCCCGCATCAGCCGCCTCAAGGGCCAGCTCGAGGCCGTGGAACGCGCCCTGGAGGCCGAGCGCCCCTGCGGCGATATCCTGCAGCTGCTGGCCTCGATCCGCGGCGCGCTGAACGGCCTGACCGGCGAGGTGCTGGACGATCACCTGCACGAACACGTGCTGCACGCCGCCGACGAGAAGGCGCGCGCAGAGGCGGTGGAAGAGATTTCCGAAGTACTGCGGACCTATATCCGCTGACGAGTTGAGGACTGCGCAATGACTGCGAACACGCTTGAACATGATCACGTCTTCCTGGGCGCCGATCACGACCGCAACGAACGCCGCATCTGGCTGGTGATCGCGCTGACGGCGGTGATGATGGTCGTCGAGATCGGGGCAGGGACCTACTACGGCTCCATGGCGCTGGTCGCCGATGGCTGGCACATGTCCACCCATGCAAGCGCGCTGCTGATCTCCGCCTGCGCCTATCTCTATGCCCGCAAGCAGGCGCATAACCCGCGCTTCACCTTCGGCACCGGCAAGCTCGGCGATCTCGCCGGTTTCGCCAGTGCCATCATCCTGGCGCTGATCGCGCTGCTGATGGCCTGGGAGAGCTTCCTGCGCATCACCCATCCCGTACCGATCAGCTTTGCCCAGGCGATCGGCGTTGCCGTCGCCGGTCTCGCCGTCAATCTCGCCAGCGCCTGGCTGCTGCGCGGCGAGGGCCATCATCACGGCCATGCTAGTGGCCACGGTCACAGCCATGGCCACGATCACGGTCACCACCACCATGGTGATCACGCCCATCACGGCCACGGCGCCGACAACAACATGCGCGCCGCCTATATCCACGTCATCGCCGATGCGCTGACCTCGGTGCTCGCCATTGCCGCACTTGCCTTCGGCAGCGTCTATGGCTGGCTGTGGCTCGATCCGCTGATGGGTATCGTCGGCGGCGTCATCATCGCCCAGTGGTCCTACGGCCTGATGAAATCTTCCGGCCGCGTGCTGCTCGATGCGATGGAAGAGAACGAGGATCTGCCCGGCGAAATCCGCCAGGCGATCGAAACCGGCGGCGACCGCATCACCGACCTGCATGTCTGGCAGGTCGGCCCCGGCCACCACGCGGCGATCGTCGCCCTCGTCAGCGCCGATCCGCAGGCGCCCGAAGTCTACAAGGCGAAGCTCGATGCCCTCGGCGAATTGTCGCATGTGACCGTGGAGGTCAGCCGAGCAAGGGCTGCAGCCTGATGTCTTTTCTGGCGCGGCGACATCGCGCCACAATCGCTCCTTAATTCTATTCTCCGGTGATTCTGCCGGAGGATTTCATGCCCATTGCCCTGACCCGCCGGAGCCTGATGATAGGCTCTGCGCTTCTTTATCCCGCCGTCATGCTGGTGCCGGGAGCGCGGGCCGATGACGATGACGTCGACCGGCAGCTGGCCGCACTCGAAAAGCGCACGGGCGGCCGCCTCGGCGTCTCGGTCATGGATACCGGCACCAATGTCAGCTTCTCCAATCGCGAGACCGAACGCTTCCCGCTGCTCAGCACCTTCAAGGTCCTGGCCTCCGGCATGGTGCTCGCCCGGGTTGACAAGGGCGAGGAAAATCTCGAACGCCGCGTCACCTACGATCAGGATAAGATCGTCACCTATTCGCCGGAAACCGAAAAGCATATCGGCGCCGAAGGCATGACCGTCGGCGAGCTCTGCAAGGCGGCGATTACGCTGAGCGACAACACCGCGGGCAACCTGCTGCTTGAAAGCCTCGGCGGCCCGGAAGAGCTGACCAAATGGCTGCGCTCGATCGGCGACACCTCGACCCGCCTCGACCGCACCGAGACCGCGCTCAACGAGGGCAAGAAGGACGACCCGCGCGATACGACGACGCCGGATGCGATGCTCGATACGCTCGGCAATCTCACCCTCGGCTCGGTGCTGTCGGAGCCCTCGCGCACGCAGCTGATCGACTGGATGGTGGCGAACACCACGGGCGCCGCCCGCCTGCGCGCTGGGCTGCCGGAGGAGTGGAAGATCGGTGACAAGACCGGCACCGGCAATAACGGCTCGGCCGCCGACATCGCCGTCCTCTGGCCGGAGGAAAGCGGCTCGCCGATCCTCGTCGCCACCTATATCGCCGAGGCGACGGCGCCCGTCTCCGAGCTCAATCAAGTCTTTGCCGAAGTCGCCAAGATCGCCGCCGGCATGCTGCAATAATCAATTCCATCAAAGCGATACGGCGGAGATGTGAATCTCTGCCGCATGGACTTGAATCGGATTATGAAGGGGCGTCGGACTGTGCCGATCGGCCCCGGACCGGTCAGCCCGAAGTGGTCTGATTGTCGGATGCTGTCTGCGGCACGTCTGCCGTCGCCTGGCTGCCCTTGCCGTCGTCGTCGATGCCGGTAAGCTGCTTCTTGATCGCATCGGCGATCTGCTTTTCGATCGCCGCCCGGGCGTCCGGATCCATCCCTTTGAGGCTTTCTTCACTGAGGCCCATCTGGTCGAGAATGCTTTTGCGGATCTTCTCCGCCGGCGTCATGTTGGCGTAGTCCTGGAATTCCTGGAGCAGAGCATCGTGCTTCTGCTTGGCCTCGACATCGGCGTCCGTCTCTTGCGCGATCGTCGTATCCGATGCCGTCTGCATCGACCACATCACGCTGGAGATCGAAGGCGCCGTATAGCTCGGCGCCATCCCGCCACCGACTTCACGCGCAGAGCTCTCGGCCTGCATCGGCGTGTTCTGCTGTTGCTGCTTGGCGCGCTGGTCGCCGGAAAGATTGTAGGGATTGAAAAGGCTTAGAACACTGCCGTTGATTTCCATGAAAAGGACTCCCTCAAAGATTGCGCAGACCATCGGCGCGGAAACATGCGCGAAGCTGGATTTGCTCATTTAAGGTTGTGCTGAAAAGGTGGATGGCTAGGTTTGCTGACAGCGGGTGAGGGGTGTGGTATATCCCTTTTACGGAAAGGATATCCCATGGCTCTCTACGTCAAGGATGAGGAAGTCGGGCGGCTTGTCGAGCGGCTGGCGAAGGCCCGGCGGCAGACCAAGACCGAAGTGCTGCGGCAAGTCCTGCAGAAGGAAATCGAGCGAGACGGCATCGAGCCCTCGCTTGTAGACAAGGGCATGGAGTTTGCCCGCAAGCTCAGAGCGAAAGGCAACCCCGCAGCCGGCCAGCCTGCCGGCAAGGCCTTCATCGATAACCTCTACGAGGACTGATGATGTTTGTCGACGCATCGGCCCTGACCGCCATCCTGACATCCGAGGAGGATGGCCCAGACTTGCTCGCCCGCCTGCAATCGGGCAATCGCCGCCTCACGTCGCCGCTCGCCGTCTGGGAAACGGCGATCGCCGTCGCCCGCATCCTCGGCATCGATGTGGCGGACGCCCATCAGGCGGTCGAAGACTTCCTGCAGCTCGCCGCAATAGAGGTCATCGCCGTTCCGGCAGAAACCCGCCACGCCGCCATCACCGCCTATGCTCGCTACGGCAAATCACGCCACCCGGCAGCCCTGAATTTCGGCGATTGCTTCGCCTATGCCTGCGCCCGCCAGGAACGGTTGCCCTTGCTCTACGAGGGCGATGATTTTGCGCAGACGGATATTGAGGCCGTGCCCTGACCACTAGTTGATCTCAGTGCCCGCGGCCCCCTCATCCCCGGTGCAACGAGCTGCACCTGAAACCTTCGGGCCACCTTCTCCCCGAGGGGAGAAGGGACGATGGAGTCACAACGGTCAATGCCCCTCTCCCCAGCGGGGAGAGGGTAGGGTGAGGGGGCTCCGGGCGCTACGGTGCTCTAAGGCAACGTATACCCAATCACATAATCACCCGGCTTGGTCCCCACCGACCCATGCCCGCCGGCAACCATCACCACATACTGCTTGTTGTCAGAGGTCGTATACGTCATCGGCGTCGCCTGCCCACCGGCAGGCAGCCGGGCCTGCCAGAGCTGCGCGCCGCTGGTGACATCATAGGCACGCAGGTAGTTATCGACTGCGGCACCGAGGAAGGCCACGCCGCCCTTGGTCATCATCGGGCCGCCAATGCCGGGAACGCCGACCTTGAAGGGCAGCGGCAGCGGCGTCATGTCGTGGACGGTGCCGTTCTTGTGCATATAGGCGATCTTGCCGGTGCGCAGGTCGACGCCGGCGACATAGCCCCATGGCGGCGCCTGGCAGGGAATGCCGAGCGGTCCCAGGAATGGGCCCATGAACACGCCGTAGGGCGCGCCGTCATTGCGGTTCAGGCCCTGTTCGCTGCCCTTCTCGTCCTGGCCGCGCGGCGGGATATCGGCGGCCGGAACGAGCCTGGAGGTGAAGGCCAGATAGGTCGGCATGCCGAACATGATCTGCCGTTCGGGATCCACAGCGACGGATCCCCAGTTGAAGGTGCCGAAATTGCCGGGATAGACGATCGTGCCCTGAAGCGACGGCGGCGTGTAGCGGCCCTCGTATTTGTAGCGGTGGAACTCGATGCGGCAAGCGAGCTGATCGAACAGCGAGACGCCCCACATGTTCTTTTCCTGCAGCGGATCGGGCGAGAAGGTCAGATCCGAGATCGGCTGCGTCGGCGCCGTCTTGTCCTCCGGGATCGCCCCATCCGGAGCCGGGATTTCCTTGAAGGGAATGATCGCCTCGCCGGTGCGCCGGTCGAGCACGTAGATGTCGCCCTGCTTGGTGGGCGCCACCAGCGCGGGCACGACGGAGCCGTCAGGCTTGGTCATGTCGAAGAGCACCGGCTGGGCCGGAACGTCCATGTCCCAGAGATCGTGGTGGACGAACTGCTGCACCCATTTCAGCTGCCCGGTGTTGATGTCGAGTGCTGCGACCGAGGAGGAGAACTTCTCGACATTGGCGCTGCGGTTCATCCCGAGCTGGTCGGGCACCTGGTTGCCGAGCGGGATATAGACCGTGCCGAGGCCTTCATCGACCGAGAGCACCGACCAGCTGTTCGGCGAGTTGGTCGTGTAGGTCTGCCCCTGCGGCAGCGGTGTCGTCACATCCGGATTGCCGGAATCCCAGTTCCAGAGCAGGGCGCCGGTATTGATGTCGAAGGCGCGGATGACGCCGGACTGTTCCTGCGTCGAATAATTGTCGTTGACGGCCCCGCCGATGATCAGCTTGCCCGCAACGGCAACCGGCGGCGAGGTCGAATAGTAGTAACCGGCCGGATTGTATTTCATGCCGGCCTCGAGATGCAGCGTGCCCTTGTCGGCAAAGCTCTCGCAGACCTTCCCGTCGGCGGCATCGAGCGCGATCAGCCGCGCGTCCGAGGTCGGCAGGTAGACGCGGTCGACGCAGGGCTGGCCGGCTGCCGTCGCCGTGTCGTGATAATAGGTCACGCCGCGGCAGGTCTGGTGCTGGCGGTCCGGGTTCATGCCGGAATTGGCGTCGAACTTCCATTTCTCCTTGCCGGTCTTGGCATCGAGCGCGATCGCCCAGTTATGCGGCGTGCAGAGATAGAGCGTGTCGTTCACCTTCAGCGGCGTCACCTGATAGGTGGTCTCGCCGACATCGTCGGGCCGCTTGACGTCGCCGGTCTGGTAGCGCCAGACCTCCTTCAGGTCCTTGACGTTTGTGGCATTGATCTGGTCGAGCGGCGAATAGCGCTGGCCGAAAGGCGTGCGCCCATACTGATGCCACTCGCCATCCGGTACATCGCCGCCGAAGGGCGGGGCGGCCGCGACCACATCCTTCGGCAGGTCGCCGGCGAGATCATGCGGATCCGTCGTCATCGAGTAACCGGCAACCAGGATGGCGATGATCACGGGGACGCCGAGCGGCCAGGGATTGGCGCTGTAGACGGCGCCGGTCGGGCTCGCAAAACCGAGCGGCCGGCGGATCCAGGGCGTCAGCAGCCAGAGCCCGAGCAGGATGATGAGGCCGCCGCGCGGCCCGAGCTGCCACCAGTCGAAGCCGACTTCCCAGACGGCCCAGATCAGCGCCGCGACGACGAGCGCGGCATAAACCCAGAGCGCCACAGCCTTGCGCATGAGAAGCAGCACGGCGGTGATGATGAACATCAACCCGGCGAACAGATAGAAGATGCTGCCGCCGAGCAGCACGAGCCACAGCCCGCCGCCGCCAAGCGCCAGTCCGATGAGGATAAAAAGGATGGAGGTTATGGCAATCGCCATGAAAGGATCTCCCGCTGAAACCCGCCTCCGGGGGGCGGAGCGCGGGCAGGGTTTCCCGGGTGCCGGGATCGAATTGCGAAAAGGCCCGCGGCAAGGGCTGGAGGCTGCCACCGCAAGCATTCTCAAGCACATAGAGCGAGACTTCTGCCTTTCAACCGCCACAATTGCCGCAACCTGCGCAGGGCAGCCATGCGCTGGATACGGGCCGAAATGGCGATCGGCGCTAATGCCGCATTGAGCTTTGAAGGCGATGCCGCTATCAACCCTTCCGCGCCTTCAGGGCAGGGGTCACATGAAATATCTTGGTCGCAGATTCGAGCAGTGGGCGGTGCGCATTCTATGCGCCATCGCGCTCGTCTCCGTCGGCTTTGCTCATCAGCTGCCGGTCTCGGCAGCCGAGCTTTCCGGCCCCGCCGATTATTCCGCCTATGCGTTGCCGGACGGAACCCTGCCGACGCTCTGCGTCACCGTTACCGACGATAGCGGCAAGAGCCAGCATGGCGCCGATCACAATCATGGTTGCGAAGCCTGCCGCATCAGCGCCACGGCGATGCTGCCGTCTCCGGCCGATGTGTCGGGTGCGCCGCTCGGCTATGCCGTTTCAGAAGCGGTGCCATTGCGCGCCGCCGTCTTCCACCGCGATCCGTTCCCGCCGAATACAGGGCCGCGAGCCCCACCCACAGACCCGCTGACTGCCTGAACCCGCGCCCCGGCCATCCGGCTTGGCGGCGTGCTTCGCTTTCGGCTGCGTCTCGGGCGCTGCCACGGATCTGGAATTCCCTCATGTCTTCAATCACCTCCGCCGAGCCGGTGGAGAGCGCCGCGTCGGGCGTCTCGCTCTACCGCGCCATCTGGCGCTGGCACTTCTTCGCCGGCCTGCTCGCCGTGCCCTTCATGCTCAATCTGGCGATTACCGGCTCGCTCTATCTTTTCAAGGACGAGATCAACAACAGCCTCTTCGCCTATCGCTATGATGTCGCCCCGGCCGGCCAGCCGCTGGCGCCTCAGGCCATCGCCGACATCGCCGCCTCGGCCGTCCCCGGCTCCGTCGCCACCACCTACAGGGACCCGGCGACGCCGGAGCGCTCGGCGATCGTCACGGTCTCAGGCGAGGGCGGCCCGACGCTGGTTTTCGTCAATCCCTATGACGGCAAGGTGCTCGATAAGGTTGCCTCGGCAGACGAGTTCAACACCGTCGTCAAGCACATCCACAGCCTTGCCTATTTCGGCGATTTCGCCAACCGCCTGGTGGAGATCGCCGGTGGCTTTGCCATGGTGCTTGTCGTCACCGGCATCTATCTCTGGTGGCCGCGCCGCCAGACGGGCGGCGTCGTCAGCGTCCGCGGCACACCGGCGCGCCGTGTCTTCTGGCGCGACCTGCATGCCGTCACCGGCGCCTTTGCCGGTCTTCTCATCCTGTTCCTGGCGGTGACCGGCATGCCCTGGTCGGGCTATTGGGGTGCCAATGTGCAATCCTTCCTCGGCAGCCACGGCATGGGCTATCCGGCGCAGCTCTGGGACGACGTGCCGAAATCGGCAAAGGTGACGGAAGATATCCTGCCGAAGGTCGGCTGGACCGTCGAGAAGGCGCCGGTGCCGCTCTCAGATATCGCCGCCGCCCAGTCGAAACAGCCGATCGGGCTCGACAAGGCCGTCGAGATCGCCAAGGCGGCGGGCGTCACCCCGGGCTTCGACATGGCGATGCCGGCCAGCGAGAATGGCGTCTATACCGCCGCGATCTTCCCGGACGATCTCTCCCGCGAGCGCACGCTGCATATCGACCAATATTCCGGCAAGCCGCTGGTCGATATCAGCTTCGGCGCCTATCCCTTACTCGGCAAGGCGATCGAATGGGGTATCAATGTCCATCAGGGGCAGGAATGGGGCCGGTTCAACCAGTTCCTGATGCTGGCGACCTGCCTGGCGATCATCCTCTCCTGCGTCACCGCCGTCGTCATGTGGTGGAAGCGCCGCCCGCTCGGGCGCGTCGGCGTGCCGCCGCTGCCGCCGCAGCGCTCGGTCTATATCGGCCTCTGGGTGATCGCGCTCGCCTTCTCGCTGGCTTTCCCGCTGACGGGCCTCGCGATCCTTGCCATGATCGCCTTCGACCAGCTCGTCATCCGCTTCGTGCCGCCGCTGCGGCGCGCGTTTTCGTGAGGGAGACGACCATGAAAACCGTCCCGATCCTGATCGCCGCCGTCCTCTTGCTGGCAGCACCGATCACCGCCCATGCCGAGACCATGCAGATGCCCGACGGCACGACGATGGACATGCCGATGGACCAACCGCCCTCCGGCGATCCGCAGCAGCTGATTTCGGATGTGCTGAAGACGATGTTCGAAACCCCGGCCAAACCGCTCGCCATCGGCCCCGTCGCCGTCCAGGGCGGCTGGGCCATCGCCGGCTGGCAACAGGACGGCCGTGGCGGCCGCATCCTGCTGCAGAACGGGGAACACGGCTGGCGTCCGCTGCTCTGCAGCGGCGATGCGATCCGCGATGCGGCCGGTCTCGAAAAGGCAGGTGTCCCCGAAGCAGAGGCAGCGGCACTCGCGGACGCTCTCAAGAATGCGGAGGCTGACGCCGATCCAAAGGCCCTGCAAGCCTTCGCCAGCTTCGAGGGCACGGTGACACTGGGTGCGGCGACGGCACCAGCCGCTCATTCGGGTCACGAAGGCCACGGTAAGTAGTGTCGAACGGGAGCCCCATTCTCGACATCCCCTCTCCCCAGCGGGGAGAGGGCAGGGTGAGGGGGCTCCGGGTGAGACCGAGCAGATTGTCTGTGTTTTCCGGGTCTGATACCCCGTTCAAGTCCCGCAAAACGTCTGCAGCACCCGCTCTTCCAGCTTCGGCGGATCCATATAGGCCGCATATGCCGGCTGATCCTCATACGGATTGGCCAGCACCTTCACCAGCGCCTCGAACAGCGAGAAATCGCCGTCTTCCATGGCGGCGTTGATCGCCTGCTCGATCCGGTGGTTGCGCGGAATGAAGGCCGGGTTGACCGCAAGCATCGCCGCACACCGGGCCTCTGCCGTCTGCGGATCGCGGACGATCCGCTCGCGCCAGCGCACCAGCCAGCCCATCGCTTCCCCGATGCCGTCGAATGTCGAGAGAAATTCGCCCTCGGCGGCATCGTCGCCCGCCAGCTTCGAAAGCCGCCGGAAGACCAGCGTGAAATCCGCCTGTCCGGCTTGCATGGCCGCCAGCAGAGCCTGGATCAGGTCGAGATCGCCGTCCTCTTCGGAGACAAGCCCGATCTTCTCGCGCATGCCATCGAGCCAATGGGCCTGGAAGCGCTCGCCGTAACCCTTGATGACCGTATTGGCGAGATCGACCGCCTTGTCCTGATCCTCGTCGAAGAGCGGGATCAGCGTCTCGCCGAGCCGCGCCAGGTTCCACTGGCCGATGCCGGGCTGGTTGGCATAGGCATAGCGCCCCTGCTGGTCGATCGAGGAGAATACGGTGCCCGGATCATAGGCATCCATGAAGGCGCAGGGGCCGAAATCGATCGTCTCGCCGGAGATCGTCATATTGTCGGTGT
>Ga0209025_1005464_pt1 | contig 10352 bp, 6 predicted proteins | sample AraplaMF_Col_mLB_FD_184256 | JGI IMG/M metagenome (GOLD analysis project Ga0209025, IMG submission 184256) | Arabidopsis root microbial communities from the University of North Carolina, USA - plate scrape MF_Col_mLB (SPAdes) (version 2) | ecosystem: Host-associated > Plants > Roots > Endosphere ...
CTGTATTCAATCAACTTTACCCCCTTCCTCCTCTTCAGATTTACGATTTATGTAATCCATCATCATAATTTCAATAATATCAAGTATTTCTCTTCTCTTTTCTTCTGTTGGCTCTGATACAGTTATCTTTCCCATCTTTAATTTATTAGTTTTTCCCATGATATACTTCCTCCTGTTGTTAAACCTAAGAATAAAGATTAAATCTGAATGTTCCATTTGTCAAATGATGGATTTTTTAGCTCTTATAATTAATTTACTTTTATTTAACGTCATAATAGGCTTTCAAAGCATTTTTTATCCTCTTTTTAATAACTTTATCTTTGAAGTTATCGTTTTAAAGAATGGCCTTGCCTTGCTGCATTCTTAGGTCAAAGTCATACTAAAAATCAATCTGGTTACAAAGTAAAATTATCAATTTAAATATAAAGATAGCCGATTACTTACAACAGCAATCGGCTATCTTTATATTTAAATCATGTTGAAAGTCTTTTTATTACAACCAGATTAATTGGTTGTATTGTTACTTATCCCAACGTCACCAAAAAATATATTATACTATTGACTTCACTTTCTGATATATCAATTCTCTTCTTTTTTCAGCAAATTCTTTAAAATTTGTGAATTTTAAGCTAACGTTTGGTATATAATGCTTAGCTAAGTAATCACTTTTTGCAGAATCATCTTTGAATGTTTCATTGAACCATTCTTCAAAGTCCTTATCTGATTTTTCTATATTAGGAATTCCCTCTAGTAATTGAAGATTTGCAATAGAGTTAGCATGCTCAAAGTAAAACTCTAAATTATCTTGAGAAACACCTGTTTTAGATAAATTTCTTTTTGTAAATAAGCTCTTTGCAAATATATGATCTAAATGGAATTTATTTCGAAAGTCTAAATTTGGATACAGTAGTGCTAGTATTGAGAATGTATGTTTTTGACCATATTCATAAGTTAACAAATTGTTGATTTCATCATCATTAAAGGAAAATGATTTTGTTCCACCTTTAAATTCATCAATAATCATTTGTAACGGAAAATCAGTATGATTTGTATTGATTATCTTTCTTAAAGGTCGTAATACATTGTCAGGTTGCCCACTAAAGACCTGTTTTAACAAACCTAAAACCAGCCACTTTTTAACTAGTTTTCGATCATCCTGATATTTTTTTGATTGAATATAGTTGTGAGGAATATCCCTTTTTAACAAATAGTAAGCTATCGGTATAATTGCATTCTTTGATGTTAAAGTATCCTGATTATAGCCATAACTAGAAACTAAGTTTACTGCCAATCGGATTGATTCTCTAATATTATCCCAATTATATTCAATTTTTTGCATTGTTTCTGTATTAAAGTTATCTACTTTAAAAGCAATATCTTTAAAATCACATAAAACTAAGCAAGCTTTCAGGACAAAATCTTTATTAAAATTAAAACCACTGCCAATTTGATTAATTTCATCAACAAATCTTGTAATTTCCTGCCTAGCATCCTTGTTTCTCCATTGAGCAGTAGCTATTGATAACAATAAATCTGAGTAACTTAGCTTAGTTCCCCCGCTATTTACACGAATGAAAATATTTAATACTTTATCCAATTTTTGTTCTTCTTCCAAAAAATAATTGATATTAGGTGTTTCGTTTATCGCTTGGTAAAGTTTATGTAAAGTCTCACTTGCAAACAATGCTTTTTCCTGCTCAATAACACTTAAGCCACTTTTAATCAAATATTGATGTATTTCAAAAGGATTGTTTATATTAAGGATATCAGCTACCTTAAACCAATGAGCATCCTTATAGTCTGCATCAGCTTCTTCATTTGTTAAGAATCTAAAATCATAGATTGTATCAAAATCTTCTGATGGTCCTAACAAATCAACATATAGTTGTTGTTCGGGATAAGCTAATGGATTTTCACGCCTCATTCTCGGTAATTTGTAAGTGTATGTACCTTTCAAAGCAATATACATAGAGGTTAGTCGCTGCTGCCCATCTAATATTGCTATTATATCTTCTCCCTCATCAACACTAGCCAAGGGGTTATGACGATTATTTTTTTCATGGTAGTTTCTAATAAACTCGTAAAATTGAAAATCTTTGCTTTTTTCTTTTTTTACATCCCAAAACAAGAAAGACCCTACGGGATAACCTTGCATTAATGAGTCAAATAGTTTTTCTATTTGTTCTGTTCCCCAGACAAATTCTCTTTGAATAGCTGGTAAAAGGTATTTCTTCTTATGAATGTTTTCAATTACTTTTTTTATTGTTAAGGGTGTCTGAAAAGCCATTTCTGTCTCCTGTCTCTATTTTGATAGTATATTTTCAATAATTATAGCATATCGTTATAGGAAAATATTATGAAACTACTATTCCCTATACATGTACCTTTTGTCAGAAAGTAAAATATTAACATTTTAACATAAATATTCTAAATATGATTTAATCAATACGTTTTTCCTGTTTATTGAATGCCCTGGATATAGTAGCTTTACTTATTTTCGTTATTTCCTTGAGTTCATTAATAAGTTAACCTATTAATATCCCTGTTAACAGAGAACTCAATTAAGCAGCCAATTTGGTAATTAGCTGCTTAATATTGGTATGCTTTATTTCTTATGATCTACTTTAGATGGCTTGAAAATACTTCAATTTAAAATTCTCTTTATTCTTTAAGAGAAGAAACGACTTCTTTTACTTGTTTTCCTTCTTTAGGTAATGTTAAATTCCCCTGAAGTTCCTTTAAAATCCCCCCCGCAATGTTAAAAGAAAAGGTGCTTGCTCCGTGTAAAGGTTGTAAAATAGACTCCACAAATTCCCAATTTATATCTTGTATCAATGCATTTAATCCTTCATACAGGTGTTCTACTTTCTCTATATAATATAGTTCGGCGTCAGATTTTGCTCTATTATAATGTTCTTTTACTTCTGGAGCTACTCCACCAGCGGCCCATATTATTCCTTTAGTAGGGGTATATAATCCTAACCGACTTTGAAAAGCATAAGCATGTCCCATAGAAAATTGAGAATCTTTTAGTTCAAATAGTAATAGTTTCCCTCTGTAAGATACAATTGCATCAATTTCTTCAGGTCCATCGTAAATATTAACCAGTATATTTTCTTTGGGTACACCTAATGTTAGGAAAGCTTCAACTAATGCAATAGTCATCCAATGACTACCATCAACCATATAATTAGCTTTATCTGTTGTAGTTAAAATTTCTTCAATTAATTCATCTGAGATAAGCTTACCACACCTGCATTTAATGTTATGCTCTTTCAATACTCCAATACTTTCCTTTGATGGTACTCTATTAATCTGTTCAGAGGATTTTCTGCACAAAATTACATATTCTGACTTTATAAGTTTTAAATCTATTAATTGTTCTAATAATTCATCTGTACAACCATATTTTTCTGTCTTTACATTAACTTCCCTTCGAAGCATTCCACCAGAAGCTTTAACTGCTTGGATGGTTTGATTTATATTTTTATTAGCAAATTTTTTGGCTATACTATAGTCTTCTTCTTCAAAAATAGGTAAAGTATAGTTTTCGCTTAATTCTGCGAAACGTTCACTAACCTTATTAGTTTCAACCCAAGCCTCTATTCCTTTAATCTTTTCTGAAAATCCATCTTGAATAAATTCTAACTCTTCAGTAACATTTTCTGAGACTGTAATACTACTGATAACTAGTTTCCCAAAAGTCTCTTTTTGTCTTTTTTCTTCTTCTCTTTCCATACTTACTATACAAAATCCATTATTGTCTTTTAATTTTACATATGTAGTCCAAATGCAGTTCGTATTTAATATATAGTTACGGCGCAAGTACTCATATTCCCTCATATGAGTACTTGCCCTATCCCCTCTGTTAAATTCTAGATTCAGCTCAAGTTTATTCCTAATCAAATCGTTTATTTCTTCTAAAGGTGTTTCATATCCCAATTCTTTTAATCTGCTAATTATCAAGCTTTTTCGAATTACCTTGAAATAATTTGTTTCTACTTGCTTAATGTTCAACATATCAATGCCCCATTTCAATTATAAATATTTAATTCAATAATTTTAATGATACCATTTAACTACACTCATACCACATTATAGCAATTTATTGATAATATATGAAGTTATCTCTTTTATAAGGTAGTTAAATTCATCTCTCTTTACGAAAGACTTATTTTTGTTATATCCATAGAGTTCACAATTGTTTCCCCTTTATATTCTTTCGGTTATGCCGCTACTTTCGAAAAAGTTGATATTTTGTGGAAGTTGGAACATTTAAAATGAACCAAACTACCAATACACCTTTTCTAGCAGAAACCTTAAAATCTTTGCACAATCAACTTTGTAATTATTATAATGATAATACAAAAAAATATTCTGAATGACACAAAGGCTTCCATGTATTAAATGTGCCGACTTATAAAAAAAAGACGAACCGTAATTTAAACGAGTTCGTCTTTTTTTAGTAAAAGAAGTTTGAATTGATAAACTTTCTTAGTTCAAAAAATAATAAAATCTATATATTATTATTTTTATTTGCATTGGCTAAAAAGGCATTTTGAGTTGATATACATTAACTTCTTAAATCGCAAACGAAGAGTTGAATCAGATATCTTGAATTCTATGTTGTGTGAGCTAAATATACCTGTCTACATAAACAACAATAACAATATATAGAAATATACTCATGCTGATTTATAGTATAATACTCAATCGTCGTTGTCATTCTATATCTCAAATTCATGTAATATAGTTTCAATTTCACTGATCGCTTCATAATATTTTTTTTGTTTATATTTTGGTAACTGCTTAATAAATTTATAAACACTTATAAGCCGTACATTCTTATCAATGATAACATCACTTATTTCTCTTCTTCTCCCACGCATATATACAATGGTAAGCATTTTGCAATGCTTTTTGTACCTTTCAATAGTTTTGCTTTCAAAAATTGTCCACTGACTTAATTTAGCATCCATCCAAACATTATTGTGTAAAACATAATCTGGATTCCACCTTTCATGTTCATATTTTTTGTATGTTACACCAATATCTATAAGGAGTTCATCAAGTAACTTTTCAAATAACTGACCACAATAGGAAGCCTTATACCTATCTTCCCTAATTTCATTGTAGTTTAATCCTGCTGCTGTAACAGCTGCTCCCCACGAACCAATTCTATTATTTGCGCCATCATACAATGATTGGTAATTATTTTTAATGTATGAAGTAGATAAGGGAATATCATTCCGATTAAGCTTTAATATCTCGTCTATTATCTTATCTTTTGTCCATTTTAGTTGAACTTTCATTTGACGTTTTAGCCACTCTTCTCTTGCAAGCTCTATTTCCTCATCATAATCAAACCCTGCTTCTTCAATAGCATTTTGTAAAGAACTAAACCTGTTATAACAGGCATCATATAAAGCTGAGTTATACTCCATAACATGCTTTCGAGAAAGAAGCAAACCATCTCGTTTCATCTTATTTAATTCTGAAATAACAAATTCTTTTGTATAAAGAGTACTTTTAGCTTTTACTCTCTCAATAACTTCACTTTTAATCTTTTGATAATCTATTCCAAGCAAACTCAAAGCATTTCCCCAAGATTCTAAATAGTTAACAGTTGCCCTATAAAGCTGCCTATGATTTTTAATAATATAACTTACGTTTAGCGGCTCACTGTTTTCCTTTATTCTCAAAATCTCACTTTTTATTGTCTCAGTAGTCCACTTTCTTTTCGCTTTTTGTTTTTTTATCTCATCATAATTAATACCAGCTTCACTCATAGCAGTACCTATTGAACCAAAGTATTTTCTCATTTTAGTAATTAATCCGCTGTTAATCTTTATTATATCCCCATACAATAACATGTTATTTTCTTTGTAAAGAGCTTGTATCTCTTTAACAATTATTTCCCTTTGTTCTATTATAAAATCTTCGTTGTTGTCCCTTAATTGAGCATATTGTGATATTAGTTTAGAACCTTCTTCTCTTCCATTTCTTTTAACCTCTTCATAGTTAAAACCTGCCAATGATACTGCAGTTTCCCAAGTATTGTAATATCTTTTTGCAGCTTTTAATAAAGGGTTGTATTTTCTTTGCACATTCCTAGTATGTAAGCTCTCTCCCCTTTCATGAAATTTCTTAATCTCTTCTAATATTTTTTCTTTATTCCATTTTATGTTTGTTTTAATTTCAATCCCCAACTCTTCACAAGCTTTTTTCCATGAACCGAAATACCTGTATCCTGCATCATGGAGGGACTTTAACTTACTCTGAATAGTTTTAGTAGAGAGATCTTCACCTTTTTTATGCAAATTTTTTATTTCTTTAATTACCTCTTCTGCTGTCCAATGCTGTTCTACAAGGTTCTCATATACTAAGCCTGCTCCATTAACTGCACTCTTCCATGAACCACAATGTTTTATTGCTGCATAATAAAGTTTTCCATATTTCCCCTTGACATTTTCGGGTGTAAGTTCTTCTCCCTTTTTATAAAAACGTCTAATTTCATGCCGTACCATTTCTGGTGTCCACTTCATTCTTAATACCCCTTTCTTTTTAAGACTTAAATTTAAATAACTGAAAATATTTTCTGATATCATTTTACTAACCTAAATATTATATTGTCAACATATTTTTAGAAGAATATAAATATTCAGAAAAATTAAATTAACTTACTGTTACTTACCTGTACTTACATGTACTTACTGTTACTTACCTGTACTTACACGTACTTACCTGTAACTAACTTAACTAACCTTTAGTAAAATAACAAAAGCTCACACCCCTCTTAATCACTATACTATTTATCATAAATTTAATTCCTTAAATTATTTTAATATAATTAATAATAACTTTTTTCTTCTATTTAAGAGGATAAAATCCTAATCTTTTAAACAAAACCAAATGATTTATATTTATTTACCGATTAAGTAATAGAATACACATTTATCTAACAAATTGAAGAGAGGCTTTCACAAGCTTCTCTTCTTTTATGAACCTGTATGTTCACTTTTTTGTTTAAGGACTTCTAGATTTCTGTAGAGGAACATTCACTTGACCTAGGTTCTCAAGAATCGATGCGCCTTCCATTTCTATATAGAATACAGCTAGTTTTAACTACTAGGACATCATTGAATATAGTGACATCAATCATGTGACTGAAGATCACTACAATTAATGTACAGACTTTACGAATCATATCTTTACTTCATGGTCAAACTTTTGAGCTTTTCATCGTTATATGCCTTTAGCGATGCTTCTAATTATGTTTAGACATATTATCGATTAGAGGAGTGTATGCGCTAAATAAGAATGCTAGTGGAGTGCCAAAAGCACTTAATACTGTGGAGGTTTTGAACATTTTTTCACCTTCTGCATAAATAAAAAAGACACCCGTCAAGGTATCTCGATTTTATCTTGGATTTTTTCTGTATAATATCTGACATTTACTTTAGGATGAAGAATGATAAATCTGCTGTGTGACATTCTCCATTTCTTGATTTCCCAACAGTGAAATTGAACTAGATCTTCATTTGTATCAATCTCTAAAGCTTCAAACCTAATTTTTTCCCCCTTTAGGTCTTCTGGTTGTTTTACATCATCTTGATTTAACACAATGTCTGGATAGATCTCATTATGCTTGCCAGGAGCAATGAGAAGTTCAGTCCAAATTCCCTGACTATCAAGTCTTTGAAAGGCTACAACAGAGGATATTACCATTCTGACTATCACCTTTTCATAGAATATTGTTAATATTATTACATAAAATCCATAAATTGTCGTTATTAAATTAATTCGTGCTATTTAATGTTGCTACGCCACTAATATTTCACATATAATCTTTAAGCTTCCAATTATTATATTTCTTCATCCGCTGAACAGATTCTGTGAAAAGTTGATTGATTAAAACTAAGATGAATTTATTGAATTTCCAATTATTTTTCATCTATAGTACTAGATTCTATTCATTCAACCAACCACTCTAAAAATTCTTCTACTATATTCATTTTCTCTTTTGCTTGACCAAATAATACATGACGTACTTGACGATCAAAAGATGATATATATAATTTATCTTTATAAGATGTAACACGCTTTATTAACTTTTCTTTTATTGAACAATGCAGCAGCTGTACGACTTCTTTAACAGCTCCTTTATTGTTTTCCCATATATAGAAATTACCATTATTTCGCACCCAATCGAGAAAGTAATTAGCAAAAATCTCTTCTATTTCAATCTTTTTTGAAATTTTGATTATCTCATGTATTCTAACAAGATTACGAAGATCATTTAGATTTTGTTCTCTCAATACACTTTCTATTAACTCTATATTAGCTTGTTGTATTTCTAAAGCAAAAAAGCTAGGATAACTTCTTTCCTCAAACAAATAGTTCATAATTAAGCTAATTTTATTTTCTTGAGGAATTCCACGAAAGATATCTGTAAGAATTTGTATTTCTTTTGTTATATATTGCTGATTTTCTTTATTATAATTAGTTTGATCTATACGAATTAAATATAAAAACCTTCTCATTATATAGTAAAAAGCACCATTAGCTTTAATTTTATCTTCAGAAACTAAAAAAGGTACTAGTTCTTCATACAAATATAAACATCGATTATTCAAAAGAATACATAAGAAAATTACATTTTGTTTATCTGAACTTAGTAGCTTCCAAAAGTTCTTTCTATCCTCTTCATATATAATCTCTAATAATAGGATGTAACCTCTTAATTCCACTTCATAACGTGGTACAAATCCACTAAAAAAACATGCGTATTTATATTTATTTTGATATCTACTGTCAGTAAGTTCAGCTTCATACTTTAATTGTTTTGACCTAGACGACAAAAATATTTGTAACCCCATTTTCATCAAGTGGTAGCTTTTTTTCCTTATTAAACACTGAGCTAACTCACCTTTTTCAATATCTTCACTTGTTATAATTGATAAAGCTAAATAGAAAATAAGACAATAGTGTGGTAATTTATTTTTAGGAAACATACTAAGTTGCGACTCAAAATCATCAATAATCTCTTGAAATTTTTTATCACCAAGAGTTTCCTTAAACTCTGCTTTCAGATGATACCAACTACCTGTTCGAGCATTGATTAAATCTACAATTTTCTCAACTTTTTGCATCATCATTTATAATTTCTCTCCAATTAAATTTAGGAATTTTTCATTAAAGGGAAAACTAATATATTCATTAATTAATAAAGAGTTTCATAGTTCATAATCTTCACCTTCTAGATATAATTAAATAAATTCATTTTAATTTCTCGGTTAATATAATATGTTGTTGACCCATTATATCGTCCATTAACGTTTTAAAAATCATTTTACCATCTAATGACTCTAACTCTACAATAGTAGAATAATTATCCCCAAATGAATTAAATGATGTTCCAAGAAGGTAAGCCTTCAAAAGACTTCTATTTTTGAGGAATATAAAGCGGTCATGGAAATGTTCTGATGTTCCTAAAAAGGTGAAGTCTAAATTAATATCTCTTTTCTTTAAGAAATCGACCGTACCTTGAATAGCCTCTTTAAACTTAATAAACTTAGTGTTTACTTCTTCTTGTTTTGCCTCAAAGACAATGTTCTTTTTTAAGCCTAAATTCTTCCCCAAAACTTTTATTATATCGTTTAACCTTGCTTTTCCGCCAACTGTATCAAATGTAATAAAATAGGGATCAAACACCCACATTTCATCAAACCCGTGAGTTCCAGCTATATCGGAAAATATATCTAGCCCTTGTTCATATTGACCTTTTGACAAAAAATTAAATCTTCTTTCAGGATTTAGTTGTTGTGTCAACAGTTGTTCTTCACTATGATAAGCCGTAAGTTCTTTAGGTTTTTTATACTCCTCTACATTTATAGGTTGAAATATAACATGCTCTAAAGTAACCATCTTATCTGATTTTCCTAACGCCACCTTAACTTCCCTAGATATAGTACCCACATTAATGTGAACAGATTGAATAAAAGATATATCATATTCCGCATGTACAAGATGTTCTTTTGAGTATAATTCAAGATCAATAGAATCCCATACATTCTGACTTTCAATGCTAACAAGACAACGGGTTATTGGGACTACTTTCGTGTCCACAACAATATGGTTGTACTTAAACTTTATTATACAAGTTAAAGTCTCACCATACTTGTTATGAAGAATTTCAAGATTAAGCTTTTGCTGATTTTCTTGACTTTTAGTCAATTCTATTTCAATTTTTTTGGGTTTGAAAGTTAATATATTATTGTAAGAATAAGGGGATTTTTCGAGATTATAACCTGACCACTTTTTAACAAATTCACTTAATTCCTTAAATTGGG
>Ga0209025_1005472_pt1 | contig 10337 bp, 9 predicted proteins | sample AraplaMF_Col_mLB_FD_184256 | JGI IMG/M metagenome (GOLD analysis project Ga0209025, IMG submission 184256) | Arabidopsis root microbial communities from the University of North Carolina, USA - plate scrape MF_Col_mLB (SPAdes) (version 2) | ecosystem: Host-associated > Plants > Roots > Endosphere ...
GCAGCGCGACGAGATGCCCGCGTGTGGTCAGGTCGCGCCCGTCCGCATCGCTCCCGTGCCGGGCCGCGAGCCGATCGAGCAAACCCCAGGAAAGGGGCTTCAGCAGATCGTGGAGGACGCTATTGTGGTGCGGCATGGTGCTGGTTCCTATTTCATGTCTCGAACACCGGCCAGATGCTCAAGACTGAGTAGAATCAACACCATGCACCTTGTCGAGCAATTCTCGTGCCGGACACCTGTGGGCTTGACCCGAGGATCCAGGGGCCTTCAAGAACCGCTCTCGGTGGCCCCTGGATTGCCGGGTCAAGTCCGGCAATGACAAGAGTGGCGGGTGCCGAGTGAAACCCGGCCGCGTCACCGCCTCTCCCCTCACAGCCGCTCGTTGAACCGCAGTTCGTTTAGGCGGCGCTTCATGGTCTGGAAGCGGTGGAAATGGGCGTCGTTGCGGCGCAGGGCGACGGCGGTGGAGAGAATATCGATCACCACCAGCGCGGCGATGCGCGAGATCGTCGGGGTGTAGACGCTGGTGTTCTCCAGCGTCTCGGCCACCAGCGCCACGTCGCTGTAGGGCACCAGCGGCGAATCCGTCCCGGTCAGGCAGATCACCTTGGCGCCGTTCTCGCGCGCGGTCCGCGCCACCTCGATGATCGAGCGGGTGCGGCCGGTGTTGGAGATCACCACCGCCACGTCGCCCGGCTGCATCATCGACGCGGCCATGATCTGCTGGTGGGAATCGAGCTCGGCCGAGCACGGCACGCCGAACAGCGGGAATTTCTGCTGCGCGTCGCGGGCGACGATGCCGGAAGCGCCGAAGCCGAAGAAGGCGATCGACCGCGCCTTCTCCAGGATCGCGACCGCGGCCTCGACCGCGGCCTTGTCGAGATGGTTGCGGGCCCAGTCCAGGCTGGACAGGGTGTAGTCGAAGATCTTGTCGACCACCGTGGCCGGGGTGTCGGTGTCGCGCAGCACCGAATGCGTCGCCGGCAGGCCCAGTGCCAGGCTGTGCGCCAGGCGCAGCCGGAACTCCTGGTAGCCGGAGCAGCCGATGGCGACGCAGAAGCGGATCACCGTCGGCTGACTGACCTCGGCCAGAAGCGCCATCTCCGCCACCGTCGCCTTGAGCACCCGCGCCGGGTCGGCCAGCACCGCGTCGGCGACCTTGCGGTCCGACTTGCGCAGCTCCGGCCGCAACGTGCGGACCACCTCGAGGATGTTGGCCGTGGCGGGCCGGTCGGTCGTGTCCATGGCCGCAGCCTACCCCTTCGCGGCCTCGGCGGCGATGCGGGACAGCTCGTCGAAGCGCGGGCCCGCGGTCGGGATCGGGATGTGGAAGACCTCGGCGATCACCTGGGTCCAGCCATGGATGAAATAGGTCCAGCCATCCTCAATGGCCAGGCTGCGCGCCGCCTGCTGCCGCCGTGCCTGGTCCAGGAACACCAGGTCGCCGCGGTAGTTCAGGTCCCAGGCCAGGCCGCCCTGCGGGAATCGCCCGGCATCGGTCAGCGGCGATCCGGGCGCATCCTTGCCCAGGCCGGTGGCGTTGACCACCACCGAGCCCGGCTTCAGCCCGGCCAGCACCGCGTCATTGTCCGCCGGCGCGGGCGCCAGCACGTAGTCGACCGGCCCATCGGCGCCCATCTCACCATGGATGCGGCGGATCTCGTCGAGCCGCGCCGGGCTGCGGTTCGAGACGACGATTCGTGACGGCCGGTCGCGCCGTGCCCGCATCGCGTGCCAGGTCAGGGCAATGGTGGAGCCGCCGGCGCCGATCGAGAACAGCTCCGCCCCGGTGCGGGCGAAATGGTCCGCCGGCACGAAGGCGTCGAAGGCCAGGCCGGAGGAGATCGGGTCCTTGGCGTGGCACACCAGCCGGCCATCGGCCTTGGAGATGCAGCTGGTCTCGCCCATCAGCGCGGCATGCGGGTCGATCACGTCGAACTGGCCGCGGCAGGCGTGGAACAGGTCGATCTTGTGGGTGGTGACCAGGGCTCCCAGCGACAGGGGATCGTCGCGCAGGAAGGCCACGGCCTCGCGATAGGCCGCCGGGTCGGCATGCAGCGGGAAGTCGATGCCGCGGATCACGGCGTCCGTGAGGCCGAGCGCGCGGGCCCAGGCCGGGAACACCTTCATGATCGAGCTTTTGCCGGTGGTGACGCCGATGAAATACAGCGTCGGCTGCGTGGCGGGCTGGTAGGCCATGGCTCAGGCTCCCGCGAACAGGGCGTCGATCCGCGCCTGCGGCCGCGGCCGGTAGTCCGGGTTGTCGACCGCGACCCAGCCGCCGGACCCGTCGTCGAGGATGCGCTGCCGCATGCCGCCGGCCTGCTCCATGATGCCGTAATCCTGCCCGGCGTCGGCAGGGTAGCAGAAGCTCATCACCAGCGCTTCCGCCCCGACATTGACCGAGCGGTGGATCCACCAGGGCGGCACGTAGCAGATGGTGCGCGGCCCGATCTCGACGATGCGGACCTCGCCGGCTGGCGATTCCATCAGCATCAGGCCGCGCCCGGCCTCGCCGGTGTAGATCTCCGGCCGGTCGGCCCTGGCGTGGATGTGGCCGCGGGTCAGGAAGTATTCCCGCCCGATCCGGCCCGGCACCATGCGGGTAACGCCGAAGATCAGGTCGCCGGCCGCGGCGGAGGGCCGGTAGTCCTGCACCTCGTAGACGATCCGGTCGCCGCCCTCTGCCACCGCCGCCGCGAAGGCCGCCGCGTCGCCGTAGAGGCCGGAGAGGTCGGAGAGCCGCTTGACGTAGCGGCCGGTCGCCCCCGAGAGGCCCCCGTCGGTCACGCGGATGACGCATCGCCCCGGCTCGCGCAGCTGCATGGTTCGCTCCGATTTCGTAGCAATACTACGTATTCAGGATGAATGAGCCAGTTCTGCCGCCGTTTCAAGCGCCGATCTTGGCAGAATCGAATTGACCATCCGATGATTCGGTACTTTAACTACCAAATCGGGCCGGAACAGGCCTGCATATCAAGGGGAGGATCCGGATGCTGAAGACCGTGTTGACGGGGTGCCTGGCGACGACCGCCCTCCTGATCGGCAGCGCCCAGGCGGCGGACTGCATGATCGGCATCTCGATGAAGACGCTGAACGCGCCCTATTTCGCGGCGCAGGAGGCCGCGGCCAAGGACCAGGCCGCCAAGGCCGGCTGCCAAGTGGCCACGGCCGACGCCCAGAACGACATGGGCAAGCAGATCGGCGACGTCGAGGACATGGTGTCCAAGGGCGTCAACCTGCTGATCATCAACGCCGCCGACCCGCAGGGTCTGGTGCCCGCCATCAACGCCGCCGCCGCGGCCGGGGTGAAGGTGGTGGCGATCGACAGCACGGTCGATCCCAAGGCCAAGTACATCACCCTGATCCAGTCCTCGAACGACCAGAACGGCTTCCAGGTCGGCCAGTGGCTGGCGCGGTCGACCGCCGGCAAGGACCTCAAGATCGCCCTGCTATCCGGCGAGAAGGGCAATGTCGTCGGGCAAGAGCGCCGGCTGGGCGTGTTCCGCGGCCTGGTCGAGGGCCAGCTGGTCAATGGCGGCAAGGTCGGCTTCGCCGTGGTCGGCCAGGGCTGGGGCGGCTGGACGCATGAGGGCGGGCTGAAGGCGATGGAGGACCTGCTGGTCGCCCATCCGGACATCAACGTAGTGCTGGGCGAGAACGATTCGATGGTGCTGGGCGCCCGCAAGGCGCTGGAGGCCGCGGGCAAGGTGAACGACGTGCTGCTGGTCGCCGCCGCCGACGGGCAGAAGGAGGCGCTGCAGCTGATCCAGGAGGGGCAATACGGCGCCACCGGGCTGAACGACCCGGCCCTGATCGCGCGCACCGCGGTCGATGTCGGCATGAAGGCGCTGGACGGGTCGCTGCCCGCCGACTTCCCGAAGACCGACCTGACCACCCCCGACGCCATCACCAAGGACAACGTGGCCAAGTACTACCGGCCCGACGCTGTGTTCTGAGGGCGCCGGCTCCGGCGGTGGTTTTCGACGCCACGAGCGGCATGAGGAAAGGAGCGTCATGACCGATCTGGTGGATCTGCGCGGCATCGCCAAGTCGTTCGGCGGCGTCCGGGCCCTGGCCGGGGTCGACTTCTCGGTCCGGCCCGGCGAGGTGCATGCCCTGCTGGGCGAGAACGGCGCCGGCAAGTCGACGCTGATGCGGGTGCTGGGCGGCGAGATGCGGCCCGATGCCGGCGAGGTGCGGATCGAGGGCAAAGCGGTCACGTTCGGCGGCCCGCGCGAGGCGCTGGAGCGCGGCATCGCCATGATCCACCAGGAGCCGGCGCTGGCGCCCGACCTGTCGGTGGCCGAGAACATCTTCATGCGCGAGCTGCCGGGCGTGATCGGCTGGCGCGGCCTGAACCGCCGCGCCCGCGCCCTGATCGACCGGCTGGGCTTCGACATCGACCCGCGCCGCCTGGTCGGCGACCTGGCCGTGGCCCACCAGCAGGTGGTGGAGATCGCCAAGGCCTTGTCGCGCGACGTCCGCGTCATCGTCTTCGACGAGCCGACGGCGGTGCTGTCGGCGCGCGACGCCGAGCGGCTGCACCGGATCATCGCCGACCTGCGCGGCGCCGGGGTCGGCATCGTCTATATCTCGCACCGGCTGGAGGAGGTGTTCCGCATCGCCGACCGGATGACGGTGATGAAGGATGGCCGCACGGTCGGCACCGTGACGCCGCAGGAGGCCGGGATCGACGACGTCATCCGCATGATGGTCGGCCGGCCGCTGTCGGCGATGTTCGCCGAGAAATCCCGGCGCCAAGCGGGGGCGGAGGCGCTGCGGGTCGAGAACCTGCGCGCCGGCACCCGGGTGCGCGGTGTCAGCTTCGCGGTGCGGGCCGGCGAGATCCTCGGCCTGGGCGGGCTGGTCGGGTCCGGCCGCACCGAGACGGCGCGGCTGATCTTCGGCGCCGACCGGCGCGACGGCGGCGAGATCTTTCGCAACGGCCGCAAGGTCGCGATCCGCTCCCCGCTCGACGCGGTGGCCGCCGGCATCGGGCTGGTGCCCGAGGACCGCAAGGGCCAGGGCGTGATCCTGGGCCTGTCGATCCGGGTCAACGCCACCATGGCGCGGCTGAAGCCGGTGGTGAACCCGCTGGGCTTCATCCGCCGCGGCGCCGAGCAGCGGCTGGTCGGCAACCTCGCCGGCAGCCTGCGGGTCAAGGCCGCCGGCATCGAGGCGCCGGTGTCCAGCCTGTCCGGCGGCAACCAGCAGAAGGTGGTGCTGGCCAAGTGGTTCCATGTCGGCGGCGAGGTCATCATCCTCGACGAGCCGACGCGCGGCGTCGATGTCGGCGCCAAGGCCGAGATCTACGCCCTGATCGAGCGCATGGCCGCCGAGGGCAAGGCGGTGATCGTGATCTCCTCCGAGCACCAGGAGCTGTTCGGCCTGTGCGACCGGGTGCTGGTGATGGGCGAAGGCGAGATCCGCGGCGAGCTGCTGCCGGAGCGCTACAGCGAGGAAAACCTGCTGTCACTGGCGATGACCCGCCGCGACGGCGAGCTGAGGATGGCGGGCTGATGACCACCACGACCGCCGGGACGCCGGACGCCCCGCGCAGCCGCGCCGATATCGGCGAGCTGTTCCACCGCTACGGCACCTTCTGCATCTTCGTGCTGCTGATCGTCGGCGCGCATCTGATGTCGCCCGCCTTCCTGACAGAGCGGAACATCATGAACGTGCTGCGGCAGATCTCCGGCACCGGGATCATGGCGGTGGGCATGCTGCTGGTGATCCTGACCCGCGGCATCGACCTGTCGGTCGGATCGGTCTCGGCGCTGGGCAGCGTGCTGTCGGCCTATCTCGTCGCCGCCTGGTCGCCCGAGGCGTCGACCGCGCTGGTGGTGCTGGCCGGCGCCGGCTGCGGCCTGGTCACCGGCATCCTGGTCGCCTATCTGCGGCTGCCGGCCTTCGTCATGACCCTGGCGATGATGACCGCGGCGCGCGGCCTGTCGCTGATCATCTCGAACGGCCAGCCCATCCTCTTGGGCGACAGCGGCCAGGCCTTCACCGATTTCGGCGCCGGCTTCGTGTTCGGCGTGCCGCAGCCGGTGTTGCTGATGTTCGCCGTCTTCATCGTCGGCGGCGTGGTGCTGGGTTTCACCAAATTCGGCCGCATCGTCCGGGCCATCGGCTCGAACGAGGAGGCGGTGCGCCTGTCCGGCATCGCCGTGCCGCGTTATGTCTGCGCGGTCTATGTCATCTCCGGCGCCCTCGCCGCCCTGGCCGGCATCATCTCCACCGCCCGGGCGGGGGTCGGCTCGGCCCAGGTCGGGGTCGGGGCCGAACTGGCGGTGATCGCCGCGGTGGTGATCGGCGGTGCCAGCCTGATGGGCGGGCGCGGCGGCGCGGTCAACACGCTGCTGGGCGCCATGGTGATGGGGGTGATCAGCAACATCATGAACCTGGCCAATGTCCCGGGCTATCATCAGCAGGTCCTGATGGGCGCCATCATCGTGATCGCGGTGCTGCTGCAGCACGGCACGCGCTGGCTGCGCCGGCATTAGGCCTGCTGCACGGAGCCACCATGACCCGCGACCTCGCCCTTTCGATCGATGTCGGCACCGGCAGCGCGCGGGCGGCGCTGGTCGATGGCGGCGGCCGGATCCTGGCCATCGCCGCGAAGGAGCACGAGCAGATCGTGCCGCAATTCGGCTGGTCGGAGCAGCGGCCGGCGGACTGGTGGGCCGGGGTGGTGCAGTCGGTGCGGACCGTGCTGGACCAGGTCGACGGCGCCCGCGGCCGCATCGCCGCGGTCTGCGCCTGCGGCCAGATGCACGGCACGGTGCTGGTCGACGACAGCGGCGCCCTGACCCGCGACACCGTCCCGCTGTGGAACGACAAGCGCACGCTCGACCTCGTCGCGGCGTTCGAGCGCGACCATGCGCCGGACAGCTACCTGGCCGAGAGCGGCAACCCGCCGACGCCGGCCTGGCCGGGCTTCAAGCTGGCCTGGATCCGCGACCACGATCCCGAGGCGTACCGCCGGGCCGCGGCGGTGATGATGCCGAAGGACTACGTCAATTTCCGCCTGACCGGCGAGATCGCCATGGAGGCGACGGAGGGCTCCTGCAGCTTCCTGATGAACCCGGCGACGCGGGACTGGTCGCCGGCCATGATCGCGCTGATGGGGCTGGACCCGGCCAAGCTGCCGCGGCTGCGCTCGCCGCTGGAGATCCTGGGCGGCGTCACCAAAGCGGCGGCGGCGGAGACCGGGCTGCTGGCAGGCACGCCGGTGCTGGTCGGCGGCGCCGATTATCCGATGGCCCTCCTGGGCTCGGGCGCCTGCCGGCCGGGGCTGGTCTCCGACGTCACCGGCACCTCCTCGATCATCACCCTGATCACCGAGGCGCCGCTGCTGGACCCCGAGATCTGCAACGTCGCCACGATCGAGGGTGGCTGGGGGCCGTTCGTGCTGCTGGAGAGCGGCGGCGACGCCATGCGCTGGGCTCGCCGCGCCTTCCACGAGGGCATGCTGGGCTATCCGGAGATCGTCGCCAAGGCGGCCGAGGCGGCGCCGGGGGCCGGCGGCCTGTTCTTCCTGCCCTATCTGGTGGGCGAACGGCTGGGCGCCCATCGCAACGCCCGGGCGCAGTTCTTCGGCCTCGGCGCCGGCCACGGCCTGGCCGAGCTGCACCGGGCGGTGCTGGAGGGCGTGGCCTTCGCCGTCACCCGCCACATCCGGGTGATGGAGGCGGCGTCGGGTCGGCCGCTGGACCGGCTGATCGCCTCGGGCGGCGGCGCCAAGACCGAGCTGTGGCTGCGGATCAAGGCCAGCGCCACCGGCCTGCCGATCCTGGTGCCGGAGGAGGCGGAATGCGGCGTGGTCGGCTGCGCCGCCATGGTCGCCGCCGCCACCGGCCGCTTCGCCACGGTGCAGGACGCGGCCGGGGCGTTCGTGCGCTACGGCGCCGAGATCGCGTCCGACCCGGAATGGGCCGAGCGCTACGCCCGGATGCAGCCGGTGTTCGACAAGCTCTACCGCCACAGCCAGGCGCTGTATGACGATCTTGATGGGATTGCGTCGTAGCAGACCCCAACCGAACACAAATGAGTCCCCCCTCCCCTCGCGGGAGGGGGTTAGGGGGAGGGGGTTGTCGAGGACGAGAGCCGACGCCGTCCGGGCGCTGGTTCCAGCGGTTAGAACCCCCTCCCCCTACCCCCCTCCCGCAGGGGGAGGGGGGACTAGAAAAGCTTCAGCCCGCCCGTCTCACACCGCATCCCACTCCGGCGCCAGGCCGTCCGGGCTGACCAGGCGGCCGTCGGGGCGGGCCAGGGCGTGGATTGCGGCCATCTCCTCGGCCAACAGCGCGAAGTCGAAGACCGCCAGGTTGGCGGCGGCCCGGGCCTCGCTGACCGTCTTCGACAAGGCGACGACACCCGGCTGCTGCACCAGCCAGCGCAGTACCACCTGGGCCTCGGTCTTGCCGTGGCGGCCGCCGATCGCCTGGATCGCCGGGTCGCCGATCACCTTGCCGTCGGCCATGCCGTAATAGGCGGTCACGCTCATGCCCGCTCTGCGGGCCGCCGCCAGCACCGGCGCCTGGCTCAGATAGGGGTGGTACTCGACCTGGTTGGTGACCAGCGGCGCGGCGCTGAGTACCTCGGCCTCGGCCATCAACGCGGTGCTGAAGTTGCTGACGCCGATGTGCCGCACCTTGCCGGCGGCCTGGACCTCGTTCAGCGCGCCGATCTGCTCGGCCAGCGGCACCTGCCGGTTCGGCCAGTGCAGCAGCAACAGGTCGACATGGTCGGTGCCGAGCTTGCGCAGGCTTTCATCGACCGAGCGCAGGAACTCGTCGTGCCGATAGTTGGCGACCCAGACCTTGGTGGTCAGGAACACATCGTCGCGGGCGATACCCGAGGCGGCCAGGCCTTCGCCGACCTCGGCCTCGTTGCCATAGATCTGCGCCGTGTCGATGTGGCGGTAGCCGAGCGACAGCACGTGCCGGACCATGCGGGCGGTGTCCGGGCCGTTCATCCGGAAAGTGCCGAAACCGAGCGCCGGAATGGCGGCGCCGTTTGCGGCGATGAGCGGAGCGGTCATGTCGGTGTCCTGTCCTGCAGCGGGTGGTTCGTGTCGGGCCGCAATGTGGTCGGGGGAGGCGCAGGCGATAATCCGGCCGGACAGATCATGACTTGTGAAGCCGGTTCACAAGTGGTTGTCCGGCCGCACGGCTTTCCGCGGCGGACTCCTGCCCTCATCTTCCTGCCATGACCAAAGGTGAGGCCATGGCCATGACCATCTTCCTGACCGGTGCCAGCGGCTATATCGGCGGCGCCGTCGCCCTGCGGCTGATGCAGGACGGGCATCGGATCCGCGGCCTGGTGCGGTCGCCGGACAAGGCGGCGCGGCTGCAGGCGCTCGGCATCGAGCCGGTGCTCGGCGATCTGTCGGACACGGCATTGCTGGCTCGGGAGGCGACGGCGGCCGATGCGGTGGTCAATGCCGCCAGCGCCGATGACCGGGCGGCGGTCGAGGCCCTGCTCGACGCCCTGGCCGGCAGCGGCAAGCCGTTCCTGCACACCAGCGGCACCAGCGTGGTGGCCGACGACGCCCGCGGTGAGTGGGCCTCGGACCGCATCTACGAGGAGGACACGCCGGTCGAGCCGGTGCCCGGCAAGGCGGCACGGGTCGCCATCGACCGGCTGATCGTCGACGCCGCCGAACGCGGCGTGCGGTCGGTGGTGCTGTGCAACAGCCTGATCTACGGCACCGGGCCGGGGCTGAGCGCCGACAGCGTGCAGATCCCTGCGCTGGTGGCCGCGGCGCGGAAGACCGGCGTGGTCCGGCACATCGGGCGCGGGCTGAACATCTGGTCGAACGTGCATGTCGACGACATGGCGGAGCTCTATGCGCTGGCGTTGGCCCGCGCCCCGGCCGGCGCCTTCTACTACGTCGAGAACGGCGAGGCGTCCTTCGCCGAGGCCGCGGCGGCGATCGCCCGGCGGCTCGGCCTTGGCGCGCCGCAGCCCTGGCCGGTCGACGACGCCATCGCCGCGCTGGGCTTCGGCCATGCCGTCTATTCGCTCGGCTCGAACAGCCGGGTGCGCGGCAAGCGGACCCTGGCGGAGTTGGGCTGGGCGCCGAAGCACGCCTCGCTGACCGGCTGGATCGAGGGCGAGATGCCGGTGGATTGAGAGAGCAATCCGCGATTTCAAAACTGTCATGGCGAGGAGGCGAAGCCGACGTGGCCATCCAGACCGATGCCGCTGATGAGGTGGACGGCCCCCGAACGGCATCAGTGTGCCAGGATGAGGCTGTCAAAGATCTCATCGAAGGAGGCCGTCCGTGGTCGAGATTACGCGCATCGGGATGGATACGTCGAAGAGTG
>Ga0209025_1005473_pt1 | contig 10336 bp, 12 predicted proteins | sample AraplaMF_Col_mLB_FD_184256 | JGI IMG/M metagenome (GOLD analysis project Ga0209025, IMG submission 184256) | Arabidopsis root microbial communities from the University of North Carolina, USA - plate scrape MF_Col_mLB (SPAdes) (version 2) | ecosystem: Host-associated > Plants > Roots > Endosphere...
AATGTTTAAACGGAGAAAATAATAAGGAAATTGAAAAATTAATTGTTACAGCTTCTGGCGGTGCTTTTCGTGATAAAACACGTGAAGAAATGAAAACATTACAAGCGAAGGATGCTTTAAAACACCCCAACTGGCTAATGGGTGCAAAACTAACGATTGATTCTGCTACGTTAATGAATAAAGGTTTTGAAGTAATGGAAGCGAGATGGCTATTTGATATTCCTTATGAAAAAATTGATGTTATGATTCATAAAGAAAGTATCATTCACTCTTTAGTGGAGTTTATTGATGGATCAGTTATGGCGCAGCTCGGTGCCCCTGATATGAGAATGCCGATTCAATATGCGTTTCACTATCCTACTCGGCTACCTTCTTCCTATGAAAAATTAAATTTATTAGAAATCGGTAGTTTACATTTTGAAAAACCAGATTTAGTGAAGTTTCCTTGCCTACAATACGCATATGAATGTGGCAAAATCGGTGGTACTACTCCCGCTGTATTAAATGCAGCAAATGAAATTGCAAATGCACTGTTCCTTAAAAACGAAATTGCCTTTTTCGATATTGAAAAAACAATTTACAAAACAATTGAAGCTCATCATAACGTAAAAGATCCTTCATTAGATGCTATTTTAGAAGTAGATCAATGGGCACGCCAATATGTACATCAATTGTTAATAAAAAAGAGCTAAAACTGAGCGTTATTATCAAGACCTAAATTGTAAAAGTCTTAAATAATAAAGGGTGATACATATTATATATATGACTAATATGTATCACCCTTTAACGGAACAACTATGATTGTTCCTTTTAAATAAAGTCGCGTTGTTTTGAATAAAGCGCAACTTTATTTAAACGTTACGATGTTTGGCCTTTGTTAATTAAAGAATTCTAAGTGAATTTTAATCAAACATTTTTATAAAAAAAGAATGTTTATTTGAATAGAAAATAATCCATTTTTATTAATCTTTCTTTCAAAACGGAACTCAAAACCCTTATTTACCGTAAAATAAGGGTTTTGAGTTCCGTTTATTACAATCCAATAATGGGTGCAGTAGAGATATGTGAAAACAGGTTATATCTTTACTTGTATTTCTAATCTGTATTTAAATCATGCTGTTACCTTTTACTAGAATAAAAATAACGTTTTAAATTACATAAAAGGAGTGGGATCTAGTTATAGTACTAAAGCTTACTCCTTTTATTATTTAAAACCATGCCTTTTTAAGTAATTTTACTCCTAAAGTAATTTCTTTGTGAGATAAACCTCCAAAAGCTAATTTAATAATTGGTCTATCAATATAATTATTAACAAAATATCTGGATGTCGGGCCTATCTCTACACCATTTTTATCCGCCTGTTTTATTAACCAATCCTCTGATTTTTGCAAATGCACCTTTATGAGTAGATACAATCCTGAATTGTGACCGATAATAGTTATATCGTTACCGAAATGTTCGTTTAAGGTAGAAAATAAATGTTCCATTTTTTTTCTATAAATATTACGCATTCGTTTTATATGTCTATACCATTCATTCTCCTTCATAAATTTTGCCATGGCAATTTGATGTATCGTTGATGCTGTATTCTCAAAACCTTTAAAGTGTTCTTTATACTTTATTAATAGTTCTTTTGGCAAGACCATATAGCTTAATCGTAGACCTGGCAAAAATGCTTTTGAAAAATTACCGATATAAATTACCCTATTTTGATCAATAGATGCTAATGAAGGAAATGGGCGTTGTGTATATCGAAATTCACTATCATAATCGTCCTCTATTATATACCCCTTCTTTTTTTTAGCCCATTGAATAAGTTGTTGTCGTTGTTGAATAGACATGCTTACTCCATAAGGGCTGTGATGAGATGGGGTTACATAAATTAGTCTAGCTTTTAAATTACTTAACTCAGATAATTCAACTCCATTTTCATATACTGGGAGAAATTCAAAAGAAAAATGATGTAGTTTAAAAACTTCTCTAGCGCCCCAAAAACCTGGGTCTTCTAAAATAATGCTCGAGAAATCACTTTTTAATACATGACCAATATAAGTTAACATTTGTTGTGTACTACTACCTATAATGATAGATCCTTGATCCGTACTCAATCCTCTAGACTCTAATAAATATTTTGCGACTTGATCTCTAAGAATTGCTTCGCCAAATGGGTCACCATATGTATATAAAAGGTTTTCTTCCATGGAATGATTCACAAACCTTTTCCATGTATTTTTTGGAAACATTTCTTTTTCCACTGTATCTACTTTGAAGTTAATGGTAATTTCTTTACTGATTTGTTTCTCATCTTTTTGTTTAACTTTTTTTCTTCTTTGATATAAATTTGGTTCTAATTCATTAACAAAAAACCCCCTTCGGTTTTCGCCACGGATATATCCTTCAGCTGCAAGCTGATCATATGCTAATAGTGTCGTATTTCTACTGACATTGAGTGAATCTGCAAGCTGACGTATCGAAGGTAACGATTCATCTTTTTTTAATACCCCCTTTTCAATGAGTAATTTGACATTTGTATAAATTTGTTTATATTTAGGGATACTTTTTTCAAAAGTAAACAAGAAGTTTTTCATATAGCCCTCATCTGACATGTGATTTTTTATAAAACTGTACCTTTTTGTATGTCAGTCAACATCTTATAATATTATTAATCAATTCACAAGTTACTTAAATCTTTTAAAAAGGAGAAACAAATGCGCTTACATTTTATTATTCATGAAATATTTGAAGGACCAGGGGCTTTTCTAGCATGGGCAGAGATGAATGGACATGTGGTCAGTTATTCAAGAGTTTACGAACAAGAACCACTTCCTTATAATATCGAAGACATAGATTTACTCATAGTATTAGGTGGACCACAAAGTCCTAGTACAACGAAAGAAATGTGCCCGCATTTTGATGCAGTCGCAGAAATATCAGTCATCAAAAAATGTATAGAGGCTAATAAAGCTGTTATAGGAGTTTGTTTGGGTGCCCAGTTAATTGGTGAAGCCTTAGGTGCATCTCATGAACATAGTCCGGAAAAAGAGGTAGGAGCCTTCCCTATTACTTTAACTGAAGAAGGAAAAACGAATGAGCTTTTCTCTCATTTCGCTACTACAAGTACGGTTGGCCACTGGCACAACGATATGCCTGGTTTAACTAAAAACAGTAAAATATTAGCGTTTAGTGAGGGGTGTCCACAGCAAATTGTGGAATATAGTGAACTCGTTTATGGTTTCCAATGCCATATGGAGTTTACTCCTGAATTAATAGAATTATTAATTCAACATTCTGAACAAGAACTAGAAAAGTATAAGGAAAATCGTTTCGTTCAGTCTCCAGAGCAATTAAAAAATAATAATTATACACCAATGAATAATCAGCTATATACTTTTTTAAATAAACTTACTAGCCTTTATCAGCTAAAATAAAATATTAATTATTTCACTAACTAAAAAACAGTTATATTAATTACTTACTCTATGGAAAATATAACACTTCTTTCAACTTACTTATGGTATTGCAAAGGTTTTGAAAGCGCCTATCGAGACTCTGTTTTGGTTTGAAGAATAGATTAATTCTAGTACAAGTATGTGAAATTTTGTAGTTGATATGTTCATGAGTTTTAATCAATCTGTTTTATAAAATCAACATTCAAACTTTTAACATGGGAATCCATTTTGATTAATTGTTTTCAAAATGGATTCTTTTTAGTGCTCATTCAAAAAGGATTTTCAAATCATTTCTAATCAAACCTTATTTCATCTCAACAGTTCTTTAATACCGATCATTGTTACTGTTTAAACTATAATTTTTTAATCTCCGACAAAGATTTTTTTTGGAATAAACAGACAAAAAATCTAGTTCTTGGATTGAGCAGTCTTCTTAATTTTCTAAATATGTCTTAAATAATTCAGTTGTTTTCATTTTCCATCTTGCTACTTCTTTTCCTTGATAGTTAACCTTTATCCAATCCATGATCTCCTTCATTGCTGGCATCACTGGAAATCCCTCTTGATTCAGTAATATATATCTTTTGTTGTTATTCTCTATAAGAACCTCTTTTACCCTCATAGCACTTCACTCCTAAAAAATATTAACGGCTTGGTCTAAAGACAGCTCTACACCTCCCACTATGACCTAAGTCCGCCAACTAGATCGCGCTTATTTTTATGAATAATTCATATATATTAAACTACATTTTTAATAGCTGTATAACTAACCTAATATGTATAAGAAAAGAGGATATATGCTCATATATTGAACATAATATCCTCTTACTAGTTTAGTCTATTTAAATAATACTGTTTTAGCTATTTTTTCACGTATTCAACTTAACAAATCTATACCCGTGCGTCACTAACACTTTTAATATCGCATACCCTGGAATCGCTAAAATAATCCCCATAATACCAAATAAGTTTCCGGCAGTTAAAATGATAAAAATGATTGTAATTGGATGAATATCTAACTTTTTCCCCATGACTTGCGGAGAAATAAATTTACCTTCTGCTAATTGTACAATCATCATAACAATAATTACTTTTAGAACCATTGCTGGCGAGTCAATAAATGCGATAATTAATGCTGGTGTAATTGCAATGATCGGTCCTACGTACGGAACGATATTTACAATCATCGCTAAAATTGCAAGCAGTACCGCATATTTAATACCGATAATAAGGTAACCAATTAATAGCATAATTCCGATAAACAAGCTAACAATAATTTGCCCTCTAATATACGAGCTTATCGCATAATGCATATCATCTAGTATTCTCATCGCTGCTGGCTGTCTTTGTTCTGAAATAAACTTTAAAAAGTGATTCGGTAATTGCTCACCATCTTTTAAAAGGTAGAACAATATAAATGGAACCATTACAAATGTTAAAACGACCTCTGTAATAGTACTTAAAAATCCAGTTACATTTCCAGTTACTGATGATAACGACTTCGTAAAATCAACCGTGTAGTCTTTTACCATACTCGCTACATCGATATTTAAATTCTCCTGAATTTTGCCTAGTAAATTACTTTCTCCAAATCTACGTGCTGCTCTCTCAATTTCATGACCGAAATACGGTAAGTTATCTATTAATGCATCAATTTGATCTTTAATAATAGGAATAACCGTCAAGACTAAAAATACAAATAATCCTATTACTATTAAATATATAGAAGCTATCGATACGATTCTTGATACACCTTTCTTTTCTAAAAGCGAAACGAATGGATGCAAAATATAAAATAGTACACCCGCTAATAATACGGGGAAGAAAATTGTTTTTAAAAAGACGATAAACGGAGTAAACACAAAAGAAATTTTCGTTAGCAGTAATATATTAATAAACAATAACGCAAAACCAAGTAACACCGCTAAATAATTGTGCTCTCTAAAAAACTTTTTCAACTTATCTCTTTTTCTTATATTTAATTTCTCCAACGAAACCACCTCTTCGAAAGTTGAAAAGCCCTTATTCAGGGCTTTTCGTCATAATCTATATCTCTATTTCTTTGCAGCTTTCACTACAAATGATACAATAAGAATTAATACAATTGCACCTAATAATGCTGGCACGACATGAATCCCACCAAATGATGGCCCAAAAGATCCAAATAATCTATCACCTAACGAAGCACCTAATAAACCTGCGATAATATTTCCAAACATACCACCTGGAAAATTTTTACCCGTTATAGAACCTGCTATTGCACCTATAATAGCACCAACTATTAATGTGATAATCCATCCCATTTTTAGTCCTCCACTTCTATTATGGTGTATTTCTTTTTCATACTAAATTGTTATGTAACTATTATAATTATTATATCCAATAAAGAAAAATCTTGTCAAATCTATGAAAATAAAGCCTATAAGGAGGTTTTACCCTATGATTCAAAAATTAATAACAACTTCTCACAACACTGCTACTTCTATTTTAAACATTCAAATACCCGCTTATGAAATTGAAGCAAAATATATAAATAGTACGGCCATCCCTCGTCTTTATGATACTGTAGCCGATATTCAATTATGCGATGAAATTTTTTACGGCTATTTTTATGAAGATACACTTGCCGGGTTTATTTCTTTTAAAATGGATGAAGAGGAAGTTGATGTTCATCGTTTAGTAGTATCCCCTGATCATTTTCATAAAGGAATTGCAACAAAACTACTACTATATGTATTTGACATGTTCTCCCCTTCTAAAACATATATTGTACAAACAGGGAAAGAAAATACCCCCGCTCTGTCTTTATATAAAAAACATGGATTTATTGAAGTAAAGGATATCATATTACCTGATGGAGTGATTTTAACCTCGCTCAAAAAAATCAGAAAACAACAAATAGTTTGACTTGTTATTTTATTTATGTTATCTTTTACTTTATAAAACCTTTTGCTGAGTCCAATTTTGGAGCGGGGGAACCATTTTTGTAGCCATGCTACTTGGGGCGAATCTTATTTAAGTAGGGAAACTCTCACTTCCCGAGTCCGACAGCTAACCTCGTAAGCGTAATGGGAGAGGAAGGTGCTTTTTGCCTATGTTACACATTTTGCCTCCTTAATTGTAAATATGGGATCGATACCAAATAGTCACCTATATTTATAGAAAAGGAGAAATGTAAAATGTTACGTTTATCTGATCACGCAATAAAAATGATGGAGCAAAGACTTCGACTCGAACAACATCGCACATATCAAGCAAATAAAGTTGTAGATAATTTACATCACAAATACTTCTTTCAACATATTTTCCAACCGAAAAGATAAGTACTGACCTTTAACAAAATACAGCGTACACTGAAAAAAGTGTACGCTGTATTTTTCATTTTCTCGCCTTAATAATAAAAGTAGTTGGCACCATCCTAGCTTTATATAAAGAATAATATTTCGTAGACGGCGCAGCTAATCCTTCATCAAACGCGCTAGATGGTTCAGGTTCTTCAATTCTCTCAATTGTAAACCCCGCTCTATTTAACTCATTTATGTATGTACTTATTTTTCTCTTATATAATGTCGCTTGTACATTTTCCCCTTTAAATGTTTCAAACGTAATAGGCGTTTCCTCATGGTAAGAAGACTTTAAAGCAATTTCTTCTGTACCATACTGTAAATTTGAATATATTGGGTGCTCCCAGCTAAAAATAAAACTTCCTCCTGGCTTTACATATGAATAAATCAGTTCCAACGTTTTTCGTAAATTCGTAGTCCAACCTAATGCATAAATGGAATATACAATATCAAAATACCCTTTCGGAATATCTCCTTCTTCTTCCATTGCTCCGCATATTAACTTTGGATTCCAACTCTTTAACGTTTCATTCGCTGTTTTAATTTGTTCACTTGAAAGATCAAGACCCCATAACTCTTCCGCCCCATGCTCTGCCATATATTGTAGCGAATGCCCACTTCCACATCCGATATCAAGAATCTTTTTATTTCTAATTGAATCGAACAAATGTATCTCGTCTTCAGAAGCTGTATACGGACCATATTTCGGTAAACAATCTACTTGAAAGAAATAAGGCGCAACTGTATCCCAACACTTTTTATTTAAAGCTAACATTTGTGTACCCTTCATACTCTACATTCCCCCCATTCCATTTTCTTCCCTAATATAAATTACACATTATAACCCGATCTTCCTTTTCTTTTCGCTCGGTAGTTTTTCACTTTCGCAATCGTACCGCACGCTCTCCCTCCTTCTTCTCCAGCGTACATACCGCACCATCTTTTACTTCCATTTCGTGAATTGTCATAAAATACCCAGTGGCAATCTGGACATGCTTTTAACCTCCCCCACAAATGTTCTTGAACTGCCATTAAAACAATGCTTAATACTTTTGTATATATATTTTCTTCGTTCATTGGTTCATACGTAACACCTTTCATATCTTCCTTTACATGTACATGAAATGGATATTTCTCTAACCACTTTTGTAATAATCCTTCGCCTTCAATCGTCATCCGAATGTCTTCTCGAAAACTTTTTAATTCCTCTATCGTATGAAACGGAAACTCTTCATGAAAATGTTTGTTCATAAATTGATTTATATCATCTTCGGTCTGCAATAAATCAATTGCTTCTCTTGTATCATTTGGTATTCTCCATGTATTTAAAAATTCCCGAATATATTCTAGTTCATTTGGTGCATTTTGATTCAATTCCTTCCACCTTCTTCTTAAAATTTACTTTTTTCTGACTTTATGTATAATTATAATATAAAATAGTTAACCATCAAATTGTTTTACTGGTTACAATATTAGGAGGAGTTCTATGAAAAGTTTCTCACTGCCGATACGTTTCATGCTTATTTCTTCATTTTTTATGTCTTTTGGGTATTTTGCGGTATACGCATTTTTAGCTATTTATCTATTAACCTTTCTTCATTTTTCAGCTTTGCAAGTAGGGACAGTGTTAACGGTTATGACAATCACATCACGAGTTGTCCCTTTATTTTCAGGATTAATCGCTGACAAAATAGGCTATATCATTATGATGATAGCCGGATTATCTTTAAGAGGAATTGGATTTATCGCTTTAGGAATATGCTCTGATTTCTATACCATTTCTATTTCTTCTGCACTTATCGGCTTCGGAACTGCATTTTATGAACCTGCTGCGCGCGCCATATTCGGCTCACAACCAGCTCATACAAGAAAAAATTTATTTACATATTTAAACCTTAGTTTTAATTGCGGCGCAATAATTGGACCAATTGCCGGAGGGTTCTTACTCTTACTCGATCCAATCTATGCTTTTTCTCTAACAGGATGTCTTATGCTGTTATTCGCTTTTATCTTTTACTTACTTAAAAATCACTTCCAAGTCACTACTGATAACACGTCTATCGCATTAGGTATACAGGCTATCTTACAAAACAAGTCTTTTCTTCTGTTTTCATGTATCATGATTTTCTTCTATATTATGTTTACTCAGCTTACTGTGGCACTTCCACTTCATATGAAAAACATTAGTAATAGCAATCAGTTTGCTACACTCGTTATTACGATAAATGCAATAACAGGCGTCATATTTATGGTGTTATTCCAAAAACTATTTCATAAATACAACACACTTTCAATTATTAAATACGGTGTTTTATTAATGAGTATTTCCTTTTTACTCATTCCTTTATTTCAACACCCGTATTGGCTATTTATTTGTGTAATTGTATTTACAATTGGTGAAACACTCGTTTTACCTAACGCTGATATCGCTATTGCAAATTACAGTAACGAATCCTATACAGCTACTTACTTCGGATTTTATCAACTATCACTCGCATTTGGTTTTACTATCGGTAATTATACCGGTACATCTTTTACATCCAACCTAAGCGGGATGTATACACCATGGCTTATTTTCGGTGGAATAGGACTTATTGGTTTTATTTCACTACATATTTTAAATATGAAAAAGGATTTCCTAAAGAAGATATATACCTACTGTAAAAATACTAATTTACGGCAATAAGTAAACTTTCAATCTCCCTTAAATTGGATATACAGCCTGTTTCACTTTACATATTATGGTACAATTAAAAAGAGTGCTAGCTAATTACATAAAACACTACAAGCCTAGCAATGCCAAAATCAAAAATCACTTGAAATCGGAGGATGTTATGAAACAGAAATTAGCTATACTTCTATTCACCCCAATCATATTTTCTGGATGTTCAACTATAGCAGAAAATTCTTTAGAAACCGGAAATGGCAGTATTGAATTATTAACACCGACGATTACAACAAAAGATAACGAATTAGAAATTAAGACTGAAGGTATTGATGAAAATAAAGTAACTTTTATTTATGTTGCCAATACAAAGGTATTTGAACAAAAAATAAAGAATGGTGAATCCTACAAGCTTGATATTACAGGTATCGAGGACGCTCATAGGACAGACTACAAACCACGAGTTCAACTTTTACAGAATGAAGATGATGATAAAGATGGAGAAATGGTAACGTTTAAACAAGTTAGATATACAGTTAAAAAGAATTAATTTAATAGATATTTCATTATAAATGTAACGAACGAAAATATACTTTTAACAGAGAAGAAATGTAAGGGGTGTTAACATGAAAAGACGATGGATTTCTTGGTGGATTGGTAACATATTTTGGATTATCATTTTTGGAATATGGGCCACTATTATTTGGTTACGCGACGTTGATGGCGCTGGTGTTATCCAAACACCCGAAATTAAATCCATATCACTTATCGTTTTATTAATCGCGTTTATCATACCTGTATTCTTTCAAGTTATATGGCTAATCATTAATTTGAGAATGAGTAGAAAAAATAATTATACGATTTAGTTTTTTAATGAA